>ERZ1673749.1031-NODE-1031-length-22713-cov-5.588313_pt1 | contig 22713 bp, 16 predicted proteins | sample MGYA00580204_ERZ1673749 | MGnify/ENA primary metagenome ERZ1673749 (study PRJEB41218, sample SAMN15661745) | gut metagenome | host: Homo sapiens | place: Canada: London | collected 2015-08-20/2019-03-30 | study: EMG produced TPA metagenomics assembly of...
GATGCAGAGGGCCAAGCAACTATAGAAGTCCCGCTCCTGCCGCATGGCGATTTTGATGCCCCGATAGAACAAAAGGAGAAACAGAAAGATGAGGCAGATGCCCATGAAGCCCCCCATCTCCTCCACCACGGAGGCAAAGATAAAGTCCGAGTATCCGAGTGGCACGCTTTCCGGGTGTCCCAGGCCCAAGCCGGTTCCGAAAAATCCGCCCTCGGCAATGGCAAAGAGGGACTGGACAATCTGGTAGCCCTTGTCATGGTAATCCGCCCAGGGATTTAGCCAAATATCCACCCGGCTTCTCACGTGTTGGAAGAGAAAATACCCCAGGGTCAGACCAACGAGCACCAAAAGAAAATTCAGGACAACCAGGCTCTTGTTTCGTTCAAATGCCACCTGTGCCATAAAAAAGATGCTGAAAAACACCATGGCCGTCCCAAGCTCCTTTTGCACAAAGAACAGGGCGATAAGCACATACACCGCAATCATCAAGCTGTACCGCTTAAGGGGGCTCGTCTGGTAGTCTTCATAGTGGCGAAACCAGGAAGCAATCATGAAGACGAAGGGAACCTTGGCAAATTCCGAGGGCTGAATCTGTACCCCGGCAATCGTCACCCAATTCTTCGCTCCATACAGAAAACGGCCAAAGAGGAGGGTCAAAAGAAAGCAGGCCAGGGTCAGGGCAAAATAAATCCAGGTCGCATTCTCCCAAAATCGATAGCTTGCCCGCAAAAGGAAAAACACAAAAAAGAAGATGACGACACTGACCAGGTAGATGAGGAGCTGGCGAGATCCCAAGTTCGGCCGAATGCGAAAGACCATGACGGCACCGATGGTAAAAATCATGTTGACGATGACCAAAAGATAGGGTTCGTTTCGGCTAAATCTCGCCATGATTCCCACCGACAGGAGGGTCATTAACACCAAGCCCGCTCCAAAAAGCAAAACCTGCCCATTCAAATTTTTATAGTGAAAGAGAAAGACAAGCAACACCGCAAGGAGCTGAAACAGCACCAGCAAAAACCGGGCGGGTGCCAGGGATCCTCGTTTCGGAACGGGCTCTTGAAATTTTAAAAAATTATTTTTCATCATCCGCTCCGTTGATAAAGGCGAAATCAATTCCTCCCACATTGATAAGATCGTGGGATAACAGTTCCGTCGGTTGATCAATCTCCGTCTCATTGACCATGGTGGGGTTGGTCGACCCCATATCATCAATAATGTAATGCCCCTCATTTTGCACAATATGAGCCTGGTGTTTGCTCATCTGGCGATCCTTGATGACGATATTATTATCATCGGCTCGGCCAATCGTCGTATTGTCCGACAGGTAATATTCATCCCGAATGGGAAAATCAAATTCTCTGGGGTCATTCAGCAGTTTCAGATACGCGGATTTCACGGGTCCCCGCTGATAGGAAGAGCGAATATCCAGGGTAATCATGCGAACGATCCGAGAAAGAAAGAGCAGAACAATAATCACAAAGACAAATTTGAGGCCGGTGGATAAAATTGCATAAAGGGTAACTTGACCGAATAATTTAGTGAAGAAAACCGATTCGAGTAGATTAAATAAAGCCTTCATTATGCATTCCTCCTGTGTTACAGATATTATAGCACAGCAATTATGTGAAAATTTTATACAAAAATCCCGAGAAGAGGTGCTCTTCTCGGGGCCATCCTATTTTACTTCTTTCATCTTTTCCTCAATCACCCGGAAAAAGGAATCAATCTTTTTTTCACTTCCCTCCTTGCTGGAGGATTTTGTGTAGATATAGACCTTGATCTTGGGTTCTGTTCCGGAGGGACGAATCGCATACCAGCTTCCATCCTCGTAGTGGTACTTCAGAACATTGGATTTCGGCAAGCCGGTGTCATCTTTTTGATAATCCGTAATCTCCTTGCAGGCGATGCCTTCCACCTCTTGAATGGGATGAGCACGAAAGTCATCCATGATCCTTTGAATTCGTGCACTCCCGTCGAGGCCTTCCAAAACAACCGACTGGAGCTTTTCATTGTAATATCCGTAGTGCTGATAGATCTTATCGAGCACCTGGAGGAGGCTCAGACCCTTCTTCTTATAAAACGCGGCCATCTCCGCGACGAGCATGGAGGAAGAAACCGCATCCTTGTCTCGAACGAAGGGACCGTGATTAAAGCCGATGCTCTCCTCATACCCAAAGAGAAAGTCATATTCTCCCGTGCTGTCCCAGTCGTTGGCGGGCTTTGCGATGTTTTTGAAGCCCGTGAGTGTTTCGAACACCGTGAGTCCATATTCCCGGGCAATGGCCTTGGAAATGTCCCCGGTCACAATGGATTTGATGATGGCTCCCTTCTTGGGCAATGTGCCTTGGGCCGCTTTCTCGGTCACAATATAGTAAATCAAGAGGGCCCCAATCCGGTTTCCATTGAGGAAGACATAGTCTCCCTGCTCATTTTTCACCTCCATGGCCAGACGGTCGGAATCGGGATCTGTTGCCAGCAATATGTCGGCACTCACCTCTTTCCCCAATTTCTCGGAGAGACGAAAGGCCTGCGGATCTTCCGGATTGGGATAACCCACCGTGGTAAAATCCGGGTCCGGATTCTCCTGTTCCTTCACCACATGGACATTGTGGAAGCCCCGTTCCTTCAGGATGTTTCGAACGGGAAGATTCCCGCAGCCATTGAGCGGCGAATAGACGAGGCAAATATCCTTATCCAATGCCTCCCCCTCATGAATGGTCAGGGACAGCACGTCTTGATAGTAGGATTCCATTAATTCCGAGGGCACATACTCCAGAATTCCCTTCTCCAACGCCTCTTCCCCTTGCAAGCAAGAAATCGAGGCATAGTCCTCCACCTGAGCAATCTTCTCTTCGATACGATTGGCCCAGTCATCCAGGATCTGGGATCCCTGGCTTCCGTATGCCTTGTAGCCATTATAGATTTTCGGGTTGTGGGAGGCCGTGATCATGACCCCGGCATAGGCCGACAGCTTTCGAATCGAGTAGGATACCACCGGCGTTGGAACGATGTGTGGGTGAAGAAACACATGGATGCCATGGGCGGCAAAAACGCCGGCGGTGATTTCCGCAAACTCCTTGGACTTGTGACGAATGTCATAGCCAATCACCACGCCCCGCTTCTTGGCTTCTTCCCCCTCCTCTTCCAGCATGCGGGCAAAGCCTTCCGTGGCTTTCGCCACCGTATAGATGTTCATGCGGTTGGTTCCTGCCCCCAATTTACCGCGAAGACCCGCTGTTCCAAAGTGCAGTTCCTGGTAGAAACGATCCTGAATTTCCTCATCATTTCCTTCGATCTGCTCTAATTCCTGATGAATCTCTGCATTAAAAAACGGATTCTCTTTCCAATTTTTATAGGCTTCTTGATACTCCATGTTTCACTCCTTTTCCAACCCTTCGTCCCTCTCCGCTATCTCCAGGGAGAACGTGGTTCCAGCTCATAAATCACGGTCGACAGCCCTCCTACCCGCAGCGTCTCCTGTTCCGCCTGAGAGATCTGCTCCCAAGCTTCTTCTCGTCGACCTCTCTGATCGAAAATTCGGCGGGCCCGAAGATGAAGAACCTGAAGTTTCTGTAATACTTTTACCCATTCTACCATGTTCTCCCCGGTAGCGTTGGAATGGATGATAAAAAGGAATCCCTCTCTCTCCCGATAAAGAAAGGCCACGAGGTTGGGAGAGCCGGTCTCCACCCTTTGGACCCGTTTGCGCACCTCTTCCCCCCTGGCGAGAGAAAGCACGGGGTGCTCCTTCCGGAGCGAAATCAGGTCCTTCACGTAGCGGAACAATCCCAGCTCCCGTTCCTTATCCGCCCAATTTATGGCATTTATGTAATAAGGAGAATGGTAGGAATTGGGATCCATGTGTTTGCTTCTTCGAAACTCATTGCCCGCATGAAAGAAAGGAATTCCCTCGGCGGTGAGAAGAAGGCCAAACGCCAAGCGGGTCATGTCCTCTTTTTGCTCGATGTCCCCCACGGATCGAGTGAGCTTGTCCTCCAGGATGAGATTATCGTGGGCATTAAAATAATTGATGGAGTTCACCGGATTCGGAATGGAGGACGCTCGCTCTCCAAAGGAGACGGAACCCACCAAGCCGAAGGCCACATCCTCTTTCTTGCCACATTCTCCCTGGATAAAGCCCCGGATGCAGCCATCATTATCTCCCCGAATCGCATCGCGAAAATGATCATTGAACAATCCAAAATTCAACCGTCCCTGGCTGGACCAGCGCACCTGTTGCTCTTTCGGCAGAGAAGACACGGCTCCCGCCCAGGGTTCCCCATAAAAAATGGTGTTCGGATTCTTTTCCCGCAGTCGCCGGAGGGCCATCTCGATGGTCTCTCGGTCGGTGAGCGCCATTAGGTCAAAGCGAAATCCGTCGATATGATACTCCCGCTGCCAAAAAAGAAGGGATTCCATGATGAACTTTCGGACCATCGGCCGCTCGCTCGCAATCTCATTTCCCACCCCGGAGCCGTTGGAGAATCCCTCGCCCTGCTGGCGATAATAGTAAGAGGGAACGAGCAGGTTAAAATTCGAGTCCTTGGTTTTGAAGGTGTGATTGTAGACGCAGTCCATGATCACACCGATTCCCTTGCGATGGAGGGCCTGAATCATTTGCTTGAGTTCCCGGATCCGATTTTTCGGATCATAGGGCTTGGTGGAATAGGACCCTTCCGGGACATTATAAAGTTCCGGATCATAGCCCCAGTTGTAATTATCATTGGCACCAAAACGCTGGACGTCCTCATCCACCGTCTCAAAATCATTGATGGGCATGAGATGAACATGGGTGGCTCCCAGCTCTTTCAAATGGTCTAATCCCGTGGCTAGCTGATTGAAATGTGTTCCTTCCTCGGTCAATCCCAGAAATTTTCCGCCATGCCGGCAACCGGAACTAGAGGAAAAGGTGAAGTCCCCAATATGGAGTTCATAGAGAATCGCTTTCGAAGGAGGCAAAGACAGAAACGAGGAATCGCGAAAACCCGGGGGATCCGTCTCTCCCAGGTCAAGAATCGCAGACCGTTTGCTGTTTAACGACGTTGCCACGGAATACGGATCCGTGACTTCCCGATCGCCGATTTGAAAGGTATAGAAATAACCCCGGTAATCTCCCTCCAGGGTGATTTGAAAGATTCCGCCTTCTTTTTTCATAGGGAATTTTTCGCAGCTCGGATCCGTGGCCGTGGGATAGAGATTGAGAAAAAGGGTCGAAAAATCCGGCGCCCATACCTGAATCCTCGTTCGTGATTTCTGATAGCTCATTCCCAGCTGAGCCCGGAGTTCCCGGTCCGTAACGGTTCTATTTGCTAACGCATCCACCATCGTTCCCCGATTCTTTCACTTACGATTGACGCTCTTCCAAAAGGGAATCGTACATTTCCCGGTAGGTCCGTGCGGACTGCCGCCAACTGAAATCCTTCTCCATCGCCCGAAGCTGAAGGGCGTGGTATTCCTCCGGCTTTTCTCGATAAATCCTCGCCGCCCGCTTCATGGTGAATAAGAGGTCGTGGGCATTGATGTTTTGGAAGGAAAAACCATCGCCCGTGTGGTCATACCGATTATACGGCTTCACGGAATCCCGCAATCCCCCCGCCTCTCTGACGATGGGGAGACTGCCATACCGCATGGCAATCATCTGGCTGAGCCCACAGGGCTCCGAAATCGAGGGCATGACAAAGAAATCGCTCGCTGCGTAGATGCGATGGGATTCTTCCTCCGAATAGTGAAGACGGCAGGCCATCTTCTCCGGATATTTGGCGGCAAAATAGCGAAACATCTCCTCATAGTCGCTTTCTCCCGTTCCGAGGACCACAAATTGAATCTCCTCCTGAAGAAATTCCTCCAGGATGTAGCGAATCAGATCAATCCCCTTCATCGCCGTCAGGCGACTCACCATGGCAAAAAGAGGATGGTCTTCTTCCGGCAAGCCAAAGGCCTGCTGGAGGGCTCTTTTGTTCGCTTTTTTTTGCGCCAGGGAATTGCCATTAAAATTCGATAAAAGATAGGGATCCGTCTCGGGATTCCAGTAGCTTACGTCAATGCCGTTCAGAATTCCCCGCAGCTTGTGGGAATAGGCCTGCGTGACCTTTTCAAGACCCTCCGCAAAGAAGGGATAGCGAATTTCCTCGGCATAGCTGGGAGAAACGGTGGTTATGCGATTTGCATGAACCATCCCCCCCTTCATAAAGTTCATGGAGTCATAAAACTTCAGATCGTAATCGCTCAAATAGGCGCTGTCCAGCCCTGTCCAATAAAATAAGCTGAGGGGAAACTGCCCTTGATATTTTAAATTGTGAATTGTGAAGACCGTCCGAATCGGATCATAGAAGGCATCCCCGCGGCGGTAATCGTCGACAAAGACCGGCACCAGGGCGCTGTGCCAGTCATTGGCATGGATGATATCACAGGCAAAATCGATGACCCGAGGAAGCCGTGTTACGGCCTTGGAGAAAAAGAGGAAGCGCTCTCCATCATCCACCTGCCCGTAAAGGGAGTCTCTGCGAAAATACGCTTCATTATCCAAAAAATAACAGGTGACCCCGTCCCAGGTTCCGGTCAGGACGCCGCAGTATTCCTGCTTCCATCCCATCGGCACCGTAAATTCGGCAATTTTTTTCATCGAACTCCGATATTCCTGGGAAATCTGACCATATAGAGGAAGCACCAAGCGACAGTCGCAGTTCACTCTTTGCAGGGCCTTTGGCAGGGATCCCGCCACATCGGCAAGGCCGCCCGTTTTTATAAATGGGGTTGCCTCCGCAGCAACATATAGAATTTTCATGACTACCTCTTAATTTTTTCCGATTTTGCGACAAGATAGGGATTGGAGACCGCGCCCGCCACGGTGATCCCCTCTCCAATCTGCGCATACTTATCGGTAATCGTGTTGATGACCACCGCATCCTTGGAGACATCCGTTTTCTGGAAGAGGATGCAATTTCTGACGATCGCGTTTTTATGAACATAGACGCCACGGAAGAGAATGGAGTTCTCCACCTGGCCATCGATAATGCAGCCGTTCGCGATTAAGCTGTTGGCTACCTGGGCTCCCTCCTTATAAAGGGCCGAGGGCTCATCTTTGGACTTGGTGTAAACCAGACCTCCCTGATAAAAGAGCTCCTGATAAATCCGGGGATCCAGGAGTCTCAGATTGGATTGGTAATAGGAGTTGATATCACAGATAATCTCCACGTGGCAATTCACATCATAGCATCCGATTTTGAGGCGGGACTTGTTTGCCGCAATCGCCTGAATCAGCGTCTGGGCATTTCCCTTCTCCATGGAGTCTGTCACCAGGTCCAAAAAAACCTTCTTCTTGATAAACAATCTGCCAAAGTAGAGGTTGAAATCGGTGTGAATTCCCAGGTTCATCCCCACGTTCACCAGCCGGTGGTCGGAATCCAGGATGAGTTTATACATTCCATAGTACAAATTCTCCTGATCGCTGACCGATTCATACATCAGGAGCGCGTCATAGTCTTTGTCCAGATACTCCTCATACGCCTTCTGAAGGTTTACTTTGGCAATGGCCATGGGATTCTCGATGTATATGTGCTCCGTCTTTGAGAACTGAAAATGCGGCAGGGAATCATAGAAGGTATGAAGTTCGGATTGCTCATGGGTCAATTCGTCAAAGCTGGGAGGATTGATCATGAGCCCATTGCTTCTCCGATTTAATTCCCAGTTCTTGCCATCCCCGATATGGTCCAGAGTCGAACGAACATTTCTGCCGGCATAGAGCATCACCGTGGACATCTTATAATTTGACATGTTGGAGAGGGCAAAGTCGATAATGCGGTACCGTCCTCCATAGGGCAGCATATAGTCCGGACGCGTCTTTGAGAGGGCTCCATAGTCTTTTCTTTCATTGGAACTGATAATAATTCCTGAGCAGTTTTTCATTCCCATCCCCCTACTCTTTACTGATGCTACCATTCGCCATTAGCGTAACATAATCGCTGTCCGATTTTCCCACGACTTCGCCGTCCTTTACTTCCTGATTCTCCCCCAGGACTGCCGAATAAACCCTTGCCCCCTTGCCGATCCGACAACCCGACAGAATGACGCTGTCTTTTACCACGGCATCTTCCGCAACGGTGACGTTGGTAAAGAGAACCGAATGATCCACCTGACCGTCGATGTGACAGGCTTCATTCACCAGGGAATTCTTGACCGAAGCCTTTCGGGACACGTAATGGGGAGGTAGGTTCTTGGCCGATGTGAAGATTCGCCAGGACTTGTCATAGATATCCAACCCATTATTGGGATCAATCATCTCCAGGTTTGCCTCCCAATAGCTTTTCACCGTCCCCACATCCTTCCAATATCCATCGAACCGGTAGACATAAAGTCCCAAGCCATCATGGAGCATCCTCGGGATGATATCGTGTCCGAAGTCATAGGTGGATTCCTTGTCGTTATAGTCCCGGATGAGCTCGCTTCGCAGGGTGGGCCAGTTGAACATGTAGATGCCCATCGAAGCCAAGTTGCTCTTCGGCTCCTTGGGCTTTTCCTCAAATTCGGTGATCCGGTCATGCTCATCGGTATTCATGATTCCAAAGCGGCCCGCCTCCTCCCAGGGGACTTCCATAACCGCAATGGTCGCCTCGGCTCCCTGCTTAATATGGACCTCCAGCAGTTTGTTATAATCCATTTTATAAATGTGGTCCGCAGAAAGAATAAGAACATATTGGGGATTCACGTTGTCCAAATAGTCGATATTCTCATAGATGGCATTGGCGGTTCCATTGTACCAACGACCTCCCTCCTCCGAATAGTAGGGAGAAAGGATGCGAAGACCACCATTGGTTCGGTCATAATCCCAGGCCGCACCAATGCCAATGTGTTCATTTAATTTAAACGGTTTGTACTGGGTGAGCACGCCAATATCACGAATATCGGAATTTGTCGCATTGCTCAATGCGAAATCGATGATCCGATATTTTCCTCCAAACGGGACTGCGGGTTTAGCCGTATCCTTCGTCAGGGCTTTTAGTCGGGAGCCCTGGCCCCCTGCTAGGAGCATACAGGCCACTTTATCTTGGTCTTTCATGGATTCCTCCTCCCACCATCGCCTGTGAATCGCAATCGTAAAACGTTATCATGCCTATAGTTTATCACATATAATTTAAAAAACGCATCCCGGAAACTCCGGAATGCGTTCTTAAATTTGTTTTATTGGTCTTCCTTGTCCGGAAGATTGTAGAAGGTCTTTTTCCCCAGGTACTGGGCGACATCGCCGAACACATCTTCAATGCGAAGCAGCTGATTGTACTTGGCAACACGATCGGTTCGAGAAGGTGCTCCCGTTTTTATCTGTCCTGCATTCAGCGCCACGGCAATATCCGCGATGGTGGTATCTTCCGTCTCCCCGGACCGGTGGGAGATCACCGTGGTGTAGCCGGCTCTCTTTGCCATCTCAATGGCGTCCAGGGTCTCCGTCAGGGTTCCGATTTGGTTAACCTTGATAAGAATCGAATTGGCAACTCCCAAATCAATTCCCTTCTTCAACCGCTCCGTGTTCGTAACGAAGAGATCGTCACCGACCAGCTGAATCTTATCCCCGAGGCGGTCGGTAAGCTTCTGCCAACCTTCCCAATCCTCCTCGGCAAGACCATCTTCCAGGGAGATGATTGGGTATTTCTCCACCATGCTCTCCCAGAAGTCGATCATCTCCTCGCTGGATTTGAGCTCTCCGCTCTTCCAGAAGAGATAGCCTTCCTTGCCGGCCTTCTTGGCCTCATCAAAGAGCTCCGTGGTCGCAGGATCCATGGCAATCATGAAATCCTGTCCCGGCTGAAATCCTGCCGCCTCGATGGCCTTTACCAGGTACTCCAGCGGTTCTTCATCATTCTTAAAGTTCGGAGCAAAGCCCCCCTCGTCTCCCACCGTGGTTGCGTATCCATCCTTTTTCAGGATGCTCTTCAGGGTATGGAAGACCTCGGCACAATTTTGCAGGGCTTCCGACCAGCTCTCGGCACCCACCGGCATGATCATGAATTCCTGGAAGTTCACCGAATTATCGGCATGCTTCCCGCCATTAATCACATTCATCATGGGCACAGGCATGGTTTTCGCATTGCAACCGCCAATGTAATTATACAGGGGGAGACCCAGCTCATCTGCCGCCGCCCTCGCACAGGCCAGAGACACTCCCAGGATTGCATTTGCTCCGAAGTTAGCCTTGTTGGGCGTTCCGTCCTGACGAATCATCTCCTGGTCAAGCCCAACCTGGTCAGAAACCTCCCAACCGAATAAGAATTCTGCAATGTCAACATTCACATGCTCCACGGCATTGAGAACCCCCTTGCCGCCAAACGCCTCTTCCCCATCTCTCAGCTCCACCGCTTCAAAAGCACCTGTGGATGCTCCGGAAGGGACAATCGCACGGCCGAAGCCGCCCGATTCCGTGGTTACCTCTACTTCTACGGTTGGATTTCCACGGGAATCCAATACCTGTCTTGCATAGATATCAACAACACAGCTCATCATTCACCTCTTTCTACGCTTCGTTATAATTTACCAGGTCGACGAAGCTCTCCGCTTTTAAGCTCGCTCCTCCGACCAAGGCACCATCGATGTTCTTCTGACTCATAATCTCTTTTACATTTTCCGGCTTTACCGAACCGCCGTACTGGATTCGAACAGCCTCCGCCGCTTCTTCCGTGAAGAGACGCGCAATCTGTTTACGAATAAAAGAACACATCGCTTCCGCATCTTCTGCGGAAGCCGTCTTTCCGGTTCCAATCGCCCAAATCGGCTCATAGGCAATGACGATATTTGAAAAGTCCTCCGCCCGAAGCCCTTCCAAATCCTTCTCCAGTTGCCCCTTGACCTTGTCCTCTGCCTGCCGGTTTTCCCTTTCTTCCAAGGTTTCCCCGACACAGAGGATGGGTTTCAGGCCGTGCTTTAAAGCGGATTGGATTTTCTTCTGAATCAGGGCGTCATCCTCATGAAAGATCTGCCGACGCTCCGAGTGTCCCAGGATCACATAATCAACGGCCAAATCCTTTAACATCAGGGGAGAGGTTTCACCCGTAAAGGCTCCGCTCTCCTCAAAATACATGTTCTGCGCGCCGAGACTCAGATCCGTGTCCCCAATCACTCCGCTGATGATCCCCAGGTCCACCGCCGGTGCACAGACACAGGCGTCCACCTCGGCATCCAACTCGTAGCGATCGATCGCTTCAATCAGCTGTTTCGCCTCATAGGGCGTCTTATTCATTTTCCAATTTCCTGCAATGAGTGGTTTTCGCATTTCCGATTCCCTTTCTCTGCTCCTGATTATTTCTTAGCGATCTTCTATCGCCGCAATTCCGGGAAGGTCCTTTCCCTCCAGGAATTCCAAGGATGCGCCACCCCCGGTCGACACATGGGTGATTTTTTCCTTATATCCGGCTCGCTCAACGGCCAAGGCAGAATCTCCGCCTCCCACGATGGTCACCGCCGAACTCTCTGACAAGGCTTTGGCGATGCCCTTGGTCCCCTGGGCAAAATCTTCAATTTCAAAGACTCCCATGGGACCGTTCCACACAACGGTCTTCGCCTGAAGAATCAAATCTCGGAACTGCTCCAAGGACTTTTCCCCGATGTCCAGCGCCATTCTATCCGCAGGAATTCGGTCGATGGAAACGGTCTCGATATCTTGACCTTCCGCAAACTCATCGGCGACAACCGCATCGACGGGCAACAGCAGGTTCACATGGTTATCCTCTGCTTCCTTCATGAGCTCCTTGGCCAAGTCCAGCTTGTCCTCCTCGAGCAGGGATTTTCCAATCTCAATTCCCTTCGCCTTTAAGAAGGTGTAAGCCATTCCTCCTCCGATGATGATGCTGTCCACCTTGTGGATCAAGTTCTGAATCACACCGATTTTATCGGATACCTTTGCTCCTCCCAGGATTGCCACAAAGGGGCGGCCGGGGTCCTCAAGGGCTTTGCCCATGACAGAGACTTCCTTTTCCACCAAAAAACCCAAGGCAGAGGGTAAGAGTTTCGCTACCCCCGCATTGGAGGAATGTGCCCGATGACAGGTGCCAAAGGCATCATTCACAAAGACATCTGCCAGGGAGGCAAGCTTTTCGGCAAAGGCGGAATCATTTTTCGTTTCCCCCGCAACATAGCGGGTATTCTGCAACAAAGCAACCTCTCCGTCTTTGAGAGCGGCCACGCCTTCCCTCACGGAATCATCGACAACCTGATCGCTGTCAAGAAAATGAACGGGTTGGCCCAGCAGCTCCTGCAAGCGCTCGGCAACCGGTTTTAACGAAAACTCCGCTTTTGCTTCCCCCTTGGGACGTCCCAGGTGACTCATGAGAATGACACGAGCTCCCTGGTCCAACAGGTACCGGATGGTAGGCAGCGAAGCCCGAATACGACTGTCATCCGTGATTTTTCCATGTTCCGTCTTATCCATGGGAACGTTAAAATCCGCACGAACCAAGACGCGTTTCCCCTTTACCGATAGGTCTTTCAGGGTTTTCTTAGCCATCATATTCTCCTTTTCCCGAAGTGGTTCGGTATAACAAAGAAAGCGAAAGAGCATCCCTGCTCTTTCGCTTTTCCTAAATCCTTACTTTGCTAACTTTGCAAAATAGTCCAGGGTACGAATGAGCTGGCAAGTATAGCCGTACTCATTGTCGTACCAAGCAACGGTTTTAACCAGCTGTGTGTCTCCAACATCGACAATCTTGGTCAATGTGGCATCAAAAATGGATCCCGCTGTGGTTCCCACAATGTCTGCCGAGGTGATTTCATCTTCGTTATATTCGAAGGAGGGATTGGACGCTTCCTTCATGGCCGCGTTGATTTCCTCCACCGTTACCTTCTTCTCTAAGATCGAATAGAGTTCGTTGACAGAGCCCGTGGCAACGGGAACGCGAAGGGCGGTTCCGTCAATCTTTCCTTGTACTTCCGGAAGAACGAGTCCCACGGCCTTAGCCGCACCCGTCGTTGTGGGAACCGTGTTCTGTGCAGCGGCACGGCCACGACGGAAGTTGTTGGCCTTATTCGGGGAATCCTGAAGGGCCTGATTTCCCGTGTAAGCATGGATAGTCGACATCTGAGCGGCCTTCAATCCAAACTTATCATTCAAGACCTTTACCACCGGAGCAAGGCAGTTGGTCGTGCAGGAAGCCCCGGAAATCACCGTCTCGGAGCCATCCAAAATCTCATGGTTGCAACCGAAAACGACCGTTTTCATTTCTCCCTTTGCGGGAGCCGAAATGATTACTTTTTTGGCACCTGCCTGGATATGTGCCTGTGCCTTTTCCACCGAAGTATAGAAACCGGTACATTCAAGGACAATATCAATGCCTAAATCTCCCCAAGGAAGCTTGGAGGCATCTGGTTCCGAGTACATGTTGATCTGGTCACCGTTTACCACGATTCCCTGTTCATTGGTCTCAATGGTGCCATCGAAGCGGCCCTGCATGGTGTCATATTTCAGCAGGTAAGCTAAAAAGTCTTTGTCAACAAGGTCATTGATTGCTACCACATCAATGTCATCCAATGTCTGAATACGGCGTAAAGCAAGACGGCCGATTCGCCCAAATCCATTAATCGCTACTTTTGTTGCCATAATTTCCTCCTCGTATTAACTTGTTCATGTCTGCTTCTCGGGGAAGAGAGCATTTCCCATACAAACAATTCGGTGATAGTATACCCCAGATTATAGGATTTTAACTCCGGTTAATTGTTTTTTGATGAAGATTCGCCGGTCGATCCGGAAGACTCGGTTTCCTGGGAAGAAGCACTGTCCTGAGAGGCTTGCGAGCTTTCTCCGTTCTGGCCACTCTCCTGCGAGGACTGTTCTACTTTTTTCCCGTCCTTCTCCACGTCGGCCTTCTTGACCTTATCCTTCACATAGGCCTCATACTGCTGAGAGAGAATGGTTTCCGTGATCTTATCTTTGAGCGCTTCATAGGTGTCTTTTCTCTCATCCAGCCGGATGATGTGATAACCCACCTGAGTTTTTACGGGATCACTGATCGCTCCCACCTTCATCGTCGTGACGGCCTGGGCAAATTCGGGCAGGTAACTGGAGGGAGCAGCTTCTTGCAGGGCTCCCCCATTATCCTTCGAGCCGGGATCCTGGGACAGCTTCTTGGCTAAATCTTCAAACTTCTGTCCCTTTCCGAGCGCTTCCTTGACCTGCTTTGCATCTTCTTCCGTCTTTACGAGAATGTGGCTGGCCTTCACGGTAATAAGCTGGTCCTTGTTCTTCTCGAAATACTGTTTCAACGTTTCTTCCTTGGGAGCATGCGTCTTGTTGTACCAAGCTTTATGCATCCGCGAGATCGTCTCAAACTTCAGGCTCTCCCGCATGGAGGCATCATCCACTCCCAAGGTCTTCAGGGTCTGGGAGTACTTCTCTGCGCCGCCATAGGACTGCACCGCCTTATCATACTCCACTTTATAGTCCTTATCGGAAGGCGTGATCTTATTGGCTGTCAAGTCCTGCAGCATAACCTGCTCCTGAATCAAAGACTTTTCAATGGTTAAGGGGAGCTGGTACTGCGCCGAGATCATCTTCTTGTACATCTCCAATTGCTGATCATATCTTTCCTGGGAGATCTTTTGTCCGTTTACCGTGGCAAAGGTGCCGCCGCCGGAGCAGGCAGTCAGCGTTAAGCTCAAGGCGAAAGCCGTTCCGGCAAGTTTAATCATGTTGTTCTTTCTCATTCTTTCCCTCCGATTTTGTAGATTTCTTAATTTCAAGAATTAATTTCAGGAGTCGATAGACATCCTTAATCTTATTGGCTGTGGATGCAATCTTAAATTTCGGCTTGTCCTGAAAATCAAAGCTAAGAGGCCCTTCATAACGAGTTGAAATTTCCTTCAGGCTTTCCACTGAAAAATCTTCAAATTTATCATAATGAAGATTGATAAATCCTTCCTTTTCTACAATTCTGGTAAAGCCGATCTCGGTTGCCCACTTCTTAATGAGCACGATATCCATCACATTTACCACACTGGGTGGAACATCGCCGAAGCGATCAATTAACTCCTCTATGATTGTACTATATTCCTCTTCGTTTTCAATTGCCGCAATCTTACGGTACATCATGATTTTGTCGGAAGTTTGAGGAATGTAGCTTTCCGGAATAAAGGCATCCACCTTCATTTCCACATTGATTTCCTCCAAACGCTGGCGGGTGTCCTCCCCCTTCGCCTTCGAAACCGCCTCTTCCAACAGCTTGAGATAGAGTTCGTAGCCGATGGATTCGATATGACCCGATTGGCTTTCTCCCAGGAGATTTCCCGCTCCCCGGAGTTGCAGGTCTCGCATGGCGATCTTATAACCCGATCCAAACTCGGTGAAGTCACGAATGGCTTTCAGGCGTTTCTCAGAGATTTCCGAGATGACCTTTTGCGGTTCATAGGTGAAATAGGCATAGGAATTTCGCTCGGACCGACCAATCCGTCCCTTTAACTGATAGAGCTGGGAGAGTCCCATGTGGTCGGCATTGGTCACAACCAGGGTGTTTACATTGGGAATATCCATTCCCGTTTCGATGATGGTGGTGGAGAGCAAAATATCCACCTGCCCGGAAACAAAATCCTCCATCACGTTTTCCAACTCCATGGTGCTCATCTGTCCATGGGCAATGGCGATGCGGGCGTCAGGCACCAAGGCCTGCAGGTGCTCGGCGACGCTGTGGATATCATAGACACGATTATGGACAAAATAGACCTGTCCGCCTCGGTCCAGTTCCCGATTCAAGGCATCCCCGATCACCCTCGGATCATATTCCATTACGTAAGTCGTTGTCGGAATACGGTCTTCCGGCGGCTCCTCCAAGAGACTCATGTCCCGGATTCCGCTGAGGGAAAGCTGGAGGGTCCGGGGAATCGGCGTCGCCGATAAGGTGAGAACGTCCACATTCTCCCGAAGCTTCTTGATCTTTTCCTTATCCTTTACGCCAAAACGCTGCTCTTCATCAATGATGAGGAGGCCCAGGTCTTTAAAGTGAATGTCCTTGCTCAGCAGACGGTGGGTGCCCACAACGATGTCTACCGACCCCTCCTTTAGCGCTTCGACAATATGCTTTTGCTGGTCCTGCGTTTTAAACCGAGAGAGAAATTCGATCCGCGCAGGAAACTGCAAGAACCGTTCCACCATGGTCTGATAGTGCTGCTGGGTCAGGATGGTCGTCGGGCAGAGGAAGGCCACCTGCTTGCCGTCCATCATGGCTTTAAAGGCCGCCCGAAGTGCCACTTCCGTTTTCCCATAGCCCACATCTCCGCAGAGCAACCGGTCCATGGGCTTATCGGACTCCATGTCCTCCTTAATCTCGGAAATTGCCCGGAGCTGAGAGGGAGTCTCCTCGTAAGGAAAGGCTGCCTCAAAGTCATTTTGCCATTGACTGTCGGAAGCAAAGGCATACCCCTTCGCTTTGGATCGGTGGGCGTAGAGTTCCACCAAGTCCTCCGCAATGGCATCCACAGCCTTTTTGACCTTCTGCTTAGATTTTTCCCATTCGCTTCCCCCGAGGCCGGAGAGTCGCGGGGCCGCCCCATCTTTTCCGATGTATTTCGCGATGAGGTGCATCTCGTCGGTGGGCACAAAGAGGGTATCCCCTGCCTTATACAGAATTTTTAGGTAGTCTTTCGTGACTCCCGCGATTTCCATGGTCTCCGTGCCCGCATACTCGCCGATTCCGTAGCTCTCGTGAACCACAAAGTCCCCGGGTTCCAGGTCCTGGTAATCGAGAAAATTGCGTTTCTTTTCCGTGCTGAAGCGTTTTTGCCGACGACGTTCCTTGCCGGTGATTTCGCTCATCGTCGTCACATAAAGACGCGTATCGGGATAGTGGAAGCCCGCATCCACCGAGAGATCCGAAAGATAGATCTTTCCTTCCTCCAAGGTCTCCAGATTCTCATCCGCAAGGGTGAAGCCCACATCGGCTTCTCGCAGGCGCATCTGAAGGGGAACAAAGCCCGCTCCCGCACAGATCAGGATTCGGTAGGATTGGCTCTGCCTCTGACGGAGCATCGCCACAAACTCCTCCCAGCGGCGGTTAAACCGATCCGCTTCCATGGACCGCATCCGGATCAAAACATCGGGACGAAACAAACCCAGCTGCTTCAGGATCTGCGTGATGTTAATGTTCACATAGGGTTTCAGATTCTGCAAAATCTTGGAAGGACCCTCCAGGAGATGGAGATGGCCTTCCAAAATCTCCCCTCGCTCCAGCAACCGTGTCATGGATTCTTCCATGGTTTTTTGCCGCGTCCGGGCGCCATCGAAGATGCGGGTCAGATCCTCAAAAACGACCAGACCCTCCGTGGGCAGATAATCGTAAAGGTGGGCGTAGGCATCCCGCGGCAGATAGGGTGCGAAGAGGTCCGATTCCCCAATCTGCTTTTCCTCTTCCACCCGGTCCAACAATCCTTCAAACTTCTCCTGTCGTCGATCCACATCCAGGCCATAGTGAAAGGACTCGGAGGACTGGAAGAGTTCCTTCCGCAGGTTCTTGCAGACCTCCTCCACCGCATCCTCCGAAAACTGCAGAGAGGTTGCCGGATGTATCGTAACCGTATCAATGGAGTCATGGGACCGCTGACTTTCGATGTCCAGGTGGCGAATGCTGTCCACTTCGGTGTCAAAAAACTCAATCCGGAAGGCATCCTCACCAAACATGGGGTAGCAGTCCAAGATACCTCCGCGAACGGAGTACTGCCCCCGATGCTCAACGGTTGTCACTCGTTCATACATCATCCGGTGAAGGCGAAGCACCAAATCCTCCATCTCCACCTCATCCCCCAGGGACAAAGAGAAGCCGGAAGCGGCAAAGTCCCTGGGCGGGGTAAGCCGTCGCCCCAGGGCGGAGAGCGTTGTCGTGACAAGAACCCGATCCCCCTGAGCAAGGCGGCTCATCGCCTGAATCTGTGTTCCCAAGGCCGGGGTGGAGGAAGAATCCGTGTGGAAAAATTGAAGCTCCTCCTCCTCAAAACAAAGGGCCCGATCGGGCAGAAAATCGTTGATCTGATTTGCCAGTTCTCGAGCTCGTCGTTGGTTTTCACACACCACAAGAACAGGCCGTTTCAGGTTCTCTGAGAGGGAGAGAATCAAATGGCCTGTACTCTGTGGAATTAATCCGTGTAGATAAATTTTGTTTGCCCCGCGGAGAATCTCCTCGGCCATTCTGGCGTATTGGGGATCTCCCAGGTAAAGATTCGTAAAATAGCTCATTGGTCGCCACAACGCTCCGCCGACTTTCGAAAGGCGTCCTGTTCTTTCCGTAATTTATTCTCCTTACGAGCTTCCGCTAACTCTTCCGCACTGAGCTTTGGCAGCTTCGACGCCTTCCACCCATTCCATCGGTTCATGGCAAAATCCATGTCCCGATGAAGAATTTCCATGGTGGCTTGCACGGCCGCTTCGATTTCTTCGTTGATGATGGGAAGTTCTTCTTCGGAAAAACGGGAGAGGACAAAGTCCGCCAGGTCCATTCGAGCAGGCCTTCTTCCCACGGCAAGCTTGATGCGGGGGAAATTGTGAGACCCAATCTCTCTTGCCACGGATTTCAATCCGTTATGCGTTCCGGCCGACCCGGTTTTCCGCAGACGAATGGTTCCCAAGGCAATGTCAATATCATCACAGAGGAGGAGCATCTCTTCGGGTTGCCAATGGTAGTAGGAAAGAATCGGCTGCAGTGCTCGACCGGAGTCATTCATATACGTGAGTGGCTTTACCAGAATCAGCTTTTGGTCCCCCACTTTTCCCTCCGCAAGAGAGGCGTTCCATTTTTCCTTTGTGAAGGAAATCCCTAATTCATCCGCCAGAGCATCCAGGGTCATAAAGCCCATGTTATGCCGAGTCTGCTCATAGCGGGCGCCGGGATTTCCCAGACCGGCGAGGACATGAAGGCTCATCGAGTAAAGAGGTCGCTCACGGATTTGTGGCTATGAATCCGGCGGATAGCTTCTGCCAGCAAGGGAGCGATGCTCATAACCACCATCTTGTCCGTCTTATGGGCTTCATCCAGCTGGATGGAATCGGTAACCACACACTTCTTCACTTCGGATTCCTCGATCTTCTTGCAGGCATCCCCACTGAGAATCGCATGGGAAGCGGTGATATAAACTTCCTTTGCTCCTTCTTTGATGAGATAGTTTGCGGCATTGGTGATGGTGCCAGCGGTATCGATAATATCGTCAATAATAATGCATCTCTTGTTTTTAATCTCTCCGATAATATCCACTACCGTAGACACGTTAGGCTTGGGTCGAACTTTTTCAATGATGGCAATGGGTAAATCCAGCAAGTGGGAAAAGGCACGAGCTCGGGTGACCCCACCCAGATCCGGAGAAACCACACACCATTCCTCGGGATTTTCCTTGACCAAGGGTTGGAAATAATCGGCCAGGAGACGGCCACCCTGGAAATGGTCCACCGGGATATCGAAATAGCCCTGAATCTGTCCGGCATGCAGGTCCAGCGTTACCACCCGATCTACCCCGGCCGTAGTCAGAATGTCTGCGACCAATTTCGCGGTGATCGGCTCACGACCGCTGGTCTTTCGATCCTGCCGTGCATAGCCGTAATAGGGCATCACCAGGTTAATCGAGGCGACGGAGGCACGTTTCAGCGCATCCGCCACAATCAATACTTCCATAAGATGATCATTGACTGGCTGTGAAGTAGGCTGTACTAAGAAGACGTCGTAGCCACGAACAGTCTCATCAATCTTCACACTGATTTCACCGTCCGAGAACCTTCCTACGGACATATCTCCCAGCTTTATTCCCAGTTCATCACAAATGGCTTCCGCCAAGGGGCGATTTGCTGAACCGGAAAAAATCTTCATTCCTACACTAGACATGCTTCCTCCTCTTCCTCCTTATAACAATCCCGCATCTTTCTTTCGCTTTACGTATCCCGAAATTGTCTTTTGTTCGCTCCGCTCTACCGCCAGAGCACCCTCTTCAACCTTCTTTGTAATCGTCGATCCTGCAGCCACAAAACCCTCATCCTCCACCGTGACCGGTGCCACGAGGTTCGCATTTGAGCCGAGGAAGGCGTCATTACCTACCGTTGTTCGATGTTTCTTCTTGCCATCATAGTTGCAGAAAATCACGCCGCAGCTGATGTTCACATTGCTGCCCACATCCGCATCCCCGATATAGGCAAGATGACCCGCCTTGGTCCCCTGGCCCAGGCTTGCCTTCTTCACTTCCACAAAGTTCCCAATATGAACCCCTTTGCCCAGGTGTGCTTGGGGGCGCAGGTGGGAATAGGGCCCAATATCCGCCCCTTCTTCCATCGTCGAAGACTCAATCAAAGAGGAATAAATGCGACAGCGCGGTCCGATCTCGGAATCCTTGATCACCGAACCATGAGAGACGAACACCTCATCCCCCAGCACGGTTTCTCCGAGGACTTTCACATCCCCCTCCAGGTAGGAAAACTTTCCGATCTTCGCGAAAGGAGAAATCTCGATGCGCTCCGGGTCATCCAGGCGAACGCCCTCTTCCATCCAGTGTTTATTGATGCGAAGTCGGAGAAGGCGGAGGACCTGAGCCAAACTCGCCATGTCCAGCACTCCCGGGAAAGAGAGTGCAAAGGTATCTTCTTTCTCAAGTTGAAGATCCTGCTTCTCTGTCCACTGCTCAAAACTTTCATTCCCCGGTTCTTCTTCACTGAGCAAGCCAATCACATTGCCATAGCAATCCTGCAGGGCTCTTTTTCCGGAAGCTAACCAATTTTGCCAATCCTCTTTGCTTAACCCACAGGCCGCGGTCGAAACCACCACTTTCGGATTATGGGAAGAATTCGTCTCCCGAGCAGCAGAAAAATCCGCTTGTTTCAAAGCGGACTCCACCAACTCTCTTTGCGAGCAACCCAGTAAATCGGTCAATGCTCTCTTCTCTTCCTTCTCGTAGGCTAAAACAAAAGCGGATGCAAGGATCTGAAATCTTGTCATTATAATCCCTTCTTTGCTTTCTGCTTCTTTTCCTTTTTATAAGGCTACGCTATCATTATACACAAAGAATTGAGTTATGGTATACTGATTGACCGGGTAAGAAAGAAAAGACGCTGGTTCCTATCCATAACGTTAGGAGGTTTCATGATGGAGTTTCACCTGGAAGAAAATTCCTCAAAAAAAATACATTTCATGGGCATTGGCGGTTGTAGCATGTCGGGAATCGCAGAGCTCATGTTCGACCATGGCTATCAAGTGAGCGGCTCCGATCGCGAGAGGGGAAAATATACCAAGCATCTGGAAAAAATCGGCATTCCCATCGCCTATCAACAGACCGCTGACAACATTAAAGACCAAGACCTGTTCATCTACACCGATGCCATCCCCGAAAGCTCGGAAGAATTGCAAACCGCTCGAAAAACAGGAAAGCCTTGCCTGAGCCGAGGACAATTTTTGGGCACAATCATGAAGAACTATGATCGCTCCATCTCGGTTTCCGGCTCCCACGGAAAGTCCACAACGACTTCCATGATCACGGAAATTCTGATGGATTCCAAGCAGGATGCGACTATTCTTTTGGGGGGCTCCTTTGACGGAATCGAGGGCAATGTCCATACGGGCTCCGGCGATCTGTTTTTGGCAGAGGGCTGTGAGTTTAAGGGAAATATTCGTTATTATTTCCCTCGGCTGGCCATCGTCCTGAACATTGATGAGGATCATTTGGACTATTATCGGAACCTGGATGATATCGTTCATGCATTCTCCGACTACATGGAAAATCTATCCGAGTCATCCATTGCCGTTCTCAACTTTGATGATCCGAACTGCAAAAAAATCGCAAGTTCGGTAAAGGGTAAGGTCGTCTCCTATGGAATGGGCTCCGACCAGGTGGACTATTATGCCCATAGTATTACCTTTGATGAGAAGGGCCACCCTTCCTTTGACGTGACCCTGCCCAACGGCCAAAATGAGAGTTTTCATTTGCAAATCATCGGTCGTTACAATGTTTATAATGCCACCGCGGCGATTGCTGCCATGGATCAAATGGGCGTCGGAATGAAAGAGATTCAAAAGGGAATTGCCGCATACCAGTCTCTCCACCGTCGGATGGAACTCATTGGGCAGTTCCGGCAGGCGGACATCCTGACGGATTATGGCCACCATCCCAAGGAGATTCAAGCCACCTTGGATGCCCTGGCGGAACACAAGAAGAATCGTCTCATCTGTGTCTTCCAGCCCTTCACCTACTCTCGGACCCGCACCTTGATGGATCAGTTCGCCACCGCCTTTGCTTCCGCCGACGAAGTGATCGTTACCAAAATTTTGGGAGGCAGAGAAGTGGATGATGGCAGCGTTCACTCGGAAGAATTAGTGGACCGTCTAAAAAAGAATGGTGTGAAGGCGCACTATTGCGAGACCTTTGATGATTGCCAGGCGCTTCTTTCTGAGATCCTTCAGCCGGAGGATCTGGTCATGACCACGGGATGTGGCAACATCGATCAACTCGCCCATCAGCTGGTGCAAGCCGATAAATAGTGACTCGAATAAACGAAGGTAAGGCTTCTCCGGGTTCATCGCCCGGGGAAGCCTTTTTTTGCCGATAAAAAAAGCGGGCATGAATCCATGAACCGATTTCTTAAGCCGTGTTCAGGCAAATTCGTAGAAATGCGGTTATCTCAAACCGGTTCCCCTGGGAACCCCACCCCTGGGAAACCCTCTTTTTAGCACTTTCCCAGGGGACCTCACCCCTGGGAAATCCCCTTTTTCGCACTTTCCCAGG
>ERZ1673749.1048-NODE-1048-length-22266-cov-5.442528_pt1 | contig 22266 bp, 16 predicted proteins | sample MGYA00580204_ERZ1673749 | MGnify/ENA primary metagenome ERZ1673749 (study PRJEB41218, sample SAMN15661745) | gut metagenome | host: Homo sapiens | place: Canada: London | collected 2015-08-20/2019-03-30 | study: EMG produced TPA metagenomics assembly of...
AGGTTGTCGCGGAAACGCTTATCGAGTGTGAACTTGCCGTTCGTCGCCCGCTCGTCCACCAGGGCGAGGCCCAGGTACTTGTAGATCGACGTGTAGTGCTGGGTCAACTGACCGATGATGATGTTGTCGTGCTTCGTCGTAATGGCGTTGAGTGCGGTCACCATATCCCACAGCACGGACGAGTTGTTCGGAATGATGTCCTTGCTGATAACCAGGTCTTCCGGCATGCCCTTCTCCGCGGCGACCTTCTCTACCTGCTTCTCTGCGCGCGACAGACACACTTGGAACAGGGTCGAAATCACGGCGTAGGACGACGCGGAGTTGAGGTTGTCCATGACCTTGGGGTTTTTCAGCACTTCGTCCGGCGACGGCATTTCCAGCGTGTTGAGGTGCGAGTTGAAGTGCACGCGCGGTTCGTTGCCGACCAGGGCTTCGACCATGTCCATGCGCACGGACTGGTCCATGCCCTCGGACAGTGCGAGCATGGTCATGGTGCGCTCCCACGTACGCGGGTTGTGCCAGCCACGGGTGCGGTCTACCTGGTTGTCTTCGCCCGCGTTGTAGTAGCGCACGGTGCGTTCCAGGAAGGACAGCACCTGCGCGACGGCCTTTGCGCGGCGCTCGGTCATGTCTTCGTCGTCCTTGATAACCACCGGCGAGTAGTCGGCAATGGACGGAGTGAAGCCGGCGGTGATACCCGCTGCCCAATCGGTGCGATCCGGCAGCATGTCGTAGTGCGCCATGCGCGAAGTCATAGCGGACGACAGTTCGGTCATGCCGCGCACACCGGAGCGGTTCATGTTGCCTGCCAGGACGAACTTCACGTTCTTGTGCAACTTGAAGCCGTTGGGCAGGCGCATGTCTTCGATGATGTTCAGGAAGATGTTGTGCACGCGCATGTCCGCGGCCGGGAACTCGTCAACCAGCACGTAGACAATGCCGTACGGTGCGTGCGAGTTCGCCTCCAACGCCCACGCCGGGGTCGCAAACTCGGTCGCGGTCATTTTGCGGAAACCGTCGGCGTCTGCTTGCGCCATCTGGCCGTTCTCGTCGCGCTCCATCGACGACGGGTGCATGGTGTTGAGGTTGTAGGCGGCCGGGTGCGTCGGCACGGACGCAACGTGCGCGTCCAACTGCTCGATGGTCGGGATACCGAGCAGGTCGCCGGTGTCCATTGCCGCCGGAATGATGGTCAGCGAGTGCGCCACAGGAATCGGCTGCGACTCGTTGGCGTACTGCACGCTCTCACGGCCGGCGAGGGTCTTGGTCACGAATGACGTCTTGCCCATACCCGGATCAGACCACAGCATGACGGTCTGGCCGGCTGCGTGGTGGGTATCAATCATTTGTGCGAGACGCGAGTAGAAGTTGGACATGTGGTGTCTCCAATCGGAGGTCGTAGGTGAACGATGTAGCCCAATGCTAACAGAGATTGTGAACCTACGTCAAAATTCGACACGCAATCATGCGTTTGGAAAACATACCAACTACCTGCGACTTTGCGAAACTCACCAGCACAAATGAGGGGACGTGACGCCCTGTGTATTGACTACTAACCAAGGCCGCGAATCGCACCTGGAACACGGTCTGGAAACTTTTTGGATTACGGGGTTGGAACGCCCCGCCCAGCGCATTTACAGTGGTGCATGCAAGCGGGACAGGTTCTCACACAACCTCCCGACACTGACAATCAGGAGGTAAGCACAATGCCTGCTAACTTTATCCAGAACGACCCGACCCAGACCATTCCGGCTTCTAACGCCACCGTTGACGCTGTGAACTCGTTCAAGCAGATCATCAACGGCGTTGCCGACACCATCACCAACTCTGGTGCCTCCAAGGGCCAGTTCAAGGTCGCGTCCGAGACTGCCGCCGAGGCTATCCGTGCCGAGGCACAGCGTTTCGCCGACGCCACCGAGCCGCGCTTTGCGGCAATCCGTGCCGCAGCCGAGGACGCCACCCGCGTGTCCGAGGAGGGCGCTGGTTCCGTCGGCTCCATCGACACCACGTTCTAATTCCACCTCCGGAACTGAACACACCAACTAACTAAGGAGAAACCAGAATGTCCACTACCGCTTTTGACGCAACCCAGGCTGACCAGCTCATTGCCTCCATCGAGACAACCCGCGACAACGTGACCGAGGAGGCTAACGTCACTCGCCAGACCATCGCGCAGTTGACCACCGACGGCCTTCAGGGTTCCGCGGCCGAGGCCTCCGACGCGCTGTCCGCCGAGGTCCAGACCACCCTCAACAATGTTGATTCGATCCTTCAGCGTTACCAGACCGAGGTTGCCAACTACGGCGACAACATGGGCAACCACGACACGTCCTTCGCCGGCCGTATCGGCGGTGCCTAAACCGCACGCTACCGCGAGGTAGCAGCAGCAAAACCCCGCTTCGGCGGGGTTTTCTTTTGGGCCGTGTTCGTTGGGGACGTGACACCACCTACTTGCGTGTTTGGCTAGGTCACGCGGTGTTGCCGGCGGTAGGTTTAAGGGGAAAGCAAGTCAGAAACACGTTAAGGAACAGGCACTAGGAACCATGAGCACCGCAGTCACGAAGAAACTGATGAAGTCCGCACTCGGCGGGTCGTCCAAGCGCGGCCGCAAGAAGAAGTCGTCGCCCGCCGTGGCCGTAGTGTTCGTGCTGGTGCTGATCGCCAGCGCACTCGGTGTCGTCGATCTGGACGACTTGACGGGTGGCGTAGGCAGCGACCAGGCGCAGGAGAAGCCGGTCCCTGCGCCGGACGGCGAGGTCCCGAACGAGGCGTACTTCCAACTCACCGCCGAGCAGGCAAGCGTGGCGAAGCAGCAGTTGGCGGCGCTGCCGGTGAAGCCGCATTACGAGGGCCAGTACAAGCGCGAGTATTTTGGCACGCCGTGGACGGATAAGGCACAGGGTGTGGCGTTCGCTGGCAACGGCTGCCGCACCATTGAGGACATTCGCGTGCGCGATATGATGAACGTGCAGATGAAGAACAAGTGCGACGTGCAGTCTGGCCTGCTGTGGAACCCGTACGGGTCGAAGCAGCACCCGCAGGACGATTGGATTCCGTTCGAGCGCGGTGCCGGCGCGCAGGTGGACATCGACCACGTTGTCGCGCTGGGCAACGCATGGAAAACCGGCGCGCACCTGCTGTCCGAGGAACAGCGGACTGCCATTGCCAACGACCCGATCAACCTGGTGGCTGTGAGCGCGAGCGAGAACCGATCCAAGGGTGACCAAGACGTGTCCACGTGGACTCCGGCGAACCGCGACATCCACTGCGGCTACGCGGCGAGCCAGGTGCAGGTGAAGTCGAAGTACGGGCTGTGGGTCACGCCGGCCGAACAGCACGTGCTGGCGCAGATGTTGGAAACCTGCCCGGCTGGTATCTAATTCGGTTTACCAGCACAAACTGTTGTGCGGTTTGTTCAAACTGCTGTATGCTACACAACCAAGAGAGGAGGACGCACCGACATGACTACTACGTACATCATCACCGGACCGGCCAGCGTCGTGGCTGACGTGCGCGACAACTACATCGGGTCGCACGTCGTCGTGGACGTTGATGTGTCCGATCTGCCGGACCCGACCGAGCGGTGCGGCTACCTCGAAGGCACGGACCCGCGCGTGTTCCCCGCGATGGTTGAGCAGGACGCGTCCGTGGTGGAGACGGTCACGGAGATTGTCTCGGCGGTGCGCGGGGTTGTGGAGGGCAACCCGGAGGACACGTTTGTGTTCGTCTCTGATTCGGGACACGGCGACGTGGTGGCCCCGGCTGTGGGCGACGTGGTGGCCGGGTTCCTGCGACACATCGGTCTGGACACCGACGTGTCGCACACGGGCGTGTTGGAGTTAATCTGATCGGGCCGTGAGTGGGCTTGGACCCCGGCTGCTGCGTGACGCGGTGGCCGGGGTTGTGTCGTTCGCGCGGGCGCGGCGGGCGAGCGGGTCACGGTCGTTGGGCCAGCGGCGGCGCGGCGCAAGTGCAGCCGGCCCAGTCCGCTGCGCGGACGGAGCCACCGGCTCCACAGCAGAGCCAGCCGCGGATAGGGCGGCGCGGCGCAAGTGCAGGGGACCCGCACGCTTCGCAGCAGGGTCCTCCTACTCCACAGCAGAGCCAGCGGGAGACGTGGCCCGCGAGCCGGCGCGGCGCGCACACAACAAAACCGCCGTCCCGTGTCTGTGGGGATCGGCGGTTGCGCGTGCGGTGCTAGGAGGCGAGTTCTTCGAGCCTGCCTGGGCGGAATCCCGACCAATGATCATCGCCGGCGACGACGACGGGTGCTGCGACGTAGCCGAGTGATTGGACGTAGTCGCGGGCTTGGTCGTCTTGGCTGACGTCCACGGTGGTGAAGGTGACACCCAGTTTGGTGAGTTTCTTCTTCGTGGCGGTGCACTGCGGGCAGGTCGGGCTGGTATAGACCGTCACGGTTGCGTTGTCAGACATGACATACTCCTCTATCACGATTTTGGGGGAATGGACTTAGGATACAGCGTGCGCCCAGTCAGGTACTAGCGGTGGGGTGAAATTGACTTTTCGCAGGTCAGAGCATATTTATGCGTCAAGTCTGTGGGCTTGACTTCGCACGCTACAGCCCGCACCGACGTGACTGCGGTGCGGGCTGAAAACGGGGGACGTGACGCTACTTTGACAGCGCGTCAATGAGTGACGAGTACGCGGCGTAGATGTCCTGGACGCGCTGGTCGAACGCATTGACGGCGTGCTGGTACGAGTCGAGTTCAGCCTTGCGCTGCTCGGCGAGTTGCTTGGCCTTGACCACGACATCGCGGCGGCGCTGAATCTCGCCGAACGCGTCTTTCGGGTTCATCTCGGCGACGCGTTCGAGGTACGAGTCCACGGTGCCGTCAATGCCCAGGCTCGACGCCACATCGAGCACCACGGCTTCGAGCGCGGTGGGCGAGGGCGTCGCGGGCTGATGTTCCGGCTGCGGTGCCGGTGCGGTCTGCTGCTGCGCGGTCTTCGGCGCGGGCACGTGCGGCTGCGGTGCCGGTTGTGGTGTGGACTTCGGCGCGCCCGCGCGCACGGTCAGCCGCGTGGTGTGCGGCGCGCTCACGCCGCGGGTGCGCGATCCGAGGGTTTCGGTCTTTTCCAGGCGGGGCCGTTTCTTGGACACCATGTCGGGACGAACTGGCATGGTGCGCGTGTAGGTCGCACGCTGTGTGACTAGCGGCCACGCGGCGGACTCGATCACGCGAGCGCACTTGTCGGCCAAGTCCACCAGCGCCGGCGACGACGAGAGCACTATGGGCAGTCCCATCACTTCGGCGGCCACGGCATAGCCGAGTTGGCGGGCCGTGTGGCTGGGCGCGAACTCGGGCGGAATCTGGCTCGCACGCTTCGACACAGTGGCGACGGTTTCATCGCACAGCGCGTACGCGGCTGGCAGATATACGTGCCAGCGGTCGCCGAGAGCGGTTTCGACAGCCTTGCGCTGCGACGCGCTGGCGAGTTTCGACGCCACCACGTCGGGGTCGGGGGTTTCGCCGTCGAGCGAGACGCATGCCTGCTCGCAGATGGCTTCGTAGACGACGTAGTCGAGGTGCGGGCGGTCGGCCTTTTGATGTGTGGCGCACCAGACACAGAGTTCCTGTCCGGTGTCCATTTCGTCGGTGTGGTAGTGGTCGTGTCCTGGGACGAACCTGACGGAGCCGGGGTCGAACGCACGCACCATAAGGCGGTGGTACACCGCGTTGACGTGACGCATGGCCGCGTGGTCGTGTTGCTTCAAACGGGACATTGGGGCTGCTCCAAACGTGTCAAAACCGCACGGCGGAAGACACGGCTGTGCCTTGCGTCGTGCGGTGGGCGGTCATGGGTGCGGGAATTACTTGAAGGCGTTGACCACGGCCTCGTATGCGCCGCGCAGCGTGGTACCGCGCTCGCTGTAGTTGTCGATGGTGCCGACCAGTTCGTTCAACTTCTCCGCGGCGGTACCCGCGCGCTTGTTGAGCGTGTCCAGTTCGTCGGCAATCTCGGCGACCTTGTCCAGCGCGTCAGCCGGTGCCAGAGACTGCAATTCGGTGAAGTCGCGCTCGATGGCTTCGGTGAGGTTGTCCACCAGTTCGGTCACGGCCACCAGCGGGTCGGTGGTGTCGTTGTCCTTGGACTTGGCACCCGACTTGGACTTGGGCTTGCGACGCGGGGCGCGCTTCTTCGGTGCCGGCTTCTCCTCGGGCTTGTCCTTGTCCTTGTCGTCCTTGTCGCCGTCCTTGTCCTCGTCCTTGGCGGTGTCCTTGTCGTCTGCCTTGGCGCCGTCCTTGTTCTCGTCCTTGGCAGTGTCCTTGTCGTCTGCCTTGGCGGTGTCCTCGTCCTGGGTCGGGTTCGGATCGACCTGCTCCGCGGAATCAGCCGGCACTGCCAGCACGGTCTGCTCGGCGTCGTCGTTGGACTCCGGTGCAGCCGGCGGGGCCAGCGGGTTGCGCGCCTGGTCGTTTTTCAGCGGGTTGGTCGGCGGTGCCGGCGGGGCCGGCGGTGCAGCCGGAGCCTGCGGTGCAGCCGGAGCCTGCGGTGCAGCCGGTGCCTGCGGTGCAGCCGGTGCCTGCGGTGCGGCCGGCGGGGTCGGTGCCTGCGACTCGTTGGAGGAGTTCTGCGGCGGGGTGGACCACGGGTTTACGGGAGCAGTCATTGGGGAGAGTTCCTTATCGGTTACGTGGAAACATCTGGCATACGTCTGTTTTCACCTGGCGTTTCCGGAGCAGGTGAAAACCACGTCTGTGATCGTAGCGCACTGCTACACAATGTGCAACAGATACACAATCCGGCTTGTGCCAGTATTGTGTATCGAGTACACTTTCGATTCAAGTATCACCCGAAGTAAAGGAAAGACCCTTGACTAGCCCCACCAAGTCCACCCCCAAGTACACCGGCAAGGCAGCGCAGGCACTCGCGCGCGTGCACGACGTGTCCGAGCAAAAGAACACGGCGAAGCAGCAGGTGAAGGCACTTAGCGCCGACCAGAACAAACTGTTCATCGAGGCCGTGAAGGAAGGCGTGGCCGTCACCGACTTAGCCGAGGCGTCCAAGATGTCTCGCCGCGCGATCTATCGCCAGTTGTCCACGCACGAGGAGGCCACCGGCGACCGTCTCGTCAACCGCTACGACAAGACTGACGACGCCGACGCCGAGGGCGACGACAACTAACCGGACAGCGCGTCCATGTGCGCGTAGGAAACGGGTTTACAAGGCACTACCCTTGATATTCGGAGACACACCTATCCCCAGGAGGTAGAACATGACCAACCCGTTGGACGATTTGATTGCCGGTGCAGCAGCAGAGGTGGTGACACGTCCCCAAGACCGCGAACCTGACCCGATCACGCTCGGCGACGGCGAGGGCGCGGTCGAAGTCACCGAGACGGCACTTGAAGCCGAAATCGCCGGCCTTGAATCTGTGCTCACGTCGCCGGAGTTTTTGCAACTGCTCGACCTGCTGTCCACGCTCGATGTCAGTGCCGGCGAGGTGGATACGGACGGCCACATCGGCCGCTGGATCGCGGAGATGGACTCCGTCGTTGACTCGGTGCGCAGTGACGCGACGACGCTGGCGACGATGATCCGGGACGAACTTATCCCGGCTGTGGCCACCATGCGCGGGACGCTGACCGGGGTGCAGAACGCACGCGCGGACACGGGCCAACCAGCCGCGCCGATGGCACCTGGCGTGCAGAACAACGCCGCATACGAGCAGTTGCGCCGCGTGCAGGCCAGCCAGGGCATGTACACGTCAGGCCCGCAGACTGCGTGGGGCACTGACCCGCAGCAGGACATGCAGCGCGCGTACGCCACGATTGCGGGCCTGCCGTCAGCGATGGACCATCTCGTCACCGGCGACTACACGGCACGCGGCGCCGCCACAGCAGGCAGCGCCGGCGCGTCGTATCCGGTGTCGCCGGCCGCGCAGACGCAGGTGTCGTCTGGTTCGTCCACGGCGTACGTGCCGGCACCGTCGGCGACGCAGCAGGCTAGTCCGGCCGCGGCACCGGCCACAGCAGCACCGGCCGCGGCATTGTCGCCGGCGGCGCGTGCGTTGGCTGGCGCGGGCGCGATTGCGCACGGCGTGTCGCGCGGTATGCGTGGCGACTACGGGTCGTCCAAGACCACGGGCGGTTCCGGTCGCAGCAGTGGCGGTGGACGCAGCGGCGGGTCGAGCCGCGGCATGACGCGCGCGGAGATTGAGCAGGCCGCCAAGGACGCAGCCCGCAAACTCGACAAGTCCAAGGCCCGCACCGGCGCGGCCGGCACCGCAGGCAAAGGCGGCGTGTCCAAGGCCGAGTTGATGAAGATGATCGAGGACGCGAAGAAGCGTGTGGCCTCCGAGCGCAAGCCTGCCCAGCGCGCGGTGCAGCGCGCCGGTGCCGGACGTGCCGCCAGCCCGCGCGCGACCACTCTCGACGCCATGCGTGCGGGCAAGGAAGGCGAGGGCGCGGGTTCCCCGAAGTTCCTCGACGTGGCCACGACGACACCGGGGGTGGCGCGTCCTGATTCTGAAACCTCCGGGTCGAAGACCACTCCCGCTGCTGCTGGTTCGTCCGCAGGCGGCGGTGGCGGTGGACGCGGTATGGGCATGGGCATGATGCCTATGGGCGGCATGATGGGCGCGATGAACCGCATGGGCCAAGGCGGCCCCGGCGGCCCAGGCGGTCCCGGTGGCGGGTCCGGCGGCGTGGAAGTGCCGACCGACTACAACCTCGACGAAGTCGGCAAGCGGTCGGTGGATTCCGTCGCCGGCGGTGTGATCCGCTCTGCTGGACCGGTGCCGGAAGACGACGACATTGTCTCTCCGATCCAGCGTGCGTCCGAGGAGGGCGAGGACGGCGAAGACAAGCCGAAGAAGCGCGGATTGGGCAACATTTTCGGCTAATCACCGCTGCGGCCGCCGGCGGGCGTGTGCGCTGCTAGATTGTTCACGTACCGCACGTCGCAGGTAGGCATACGCTGCACAAACAGCGCGGTATAGGGCACCTCGTGCCGTGACGGGAGACACGGTGCGGGGTGCCTTTTCTTGCCACGTGCACACGCGCCCGCCGCGAGGTGAAAACTGGCTGCACGCTGGTAAGTTGGGGACGTGCCAAACGAGATTGGAGTATCGCCATGACCAAGTCCGTGTTCGCAAGGAACCGGGCCGTGGACTTCACGTTGTTCGATAAGCAGTTCCAACAGTGGCTGCGACTGCTCGTGCTCTACGTCGAGGAGCGCGGCGGGGTCCCTGTGACGACGACAACGAGGTACCGCGGCAAGAACATCGGCCAGTGGTATGCGCAGGTGTGCGCGCAGCCGCACACGCTCACCGAAGCAGAGCGAACCGCACTGCGCGCGGTGCCGGGCGTGTACCTGACCCCGGCGGCGAAGCCGCGGCGTGAGGTGGTGATGGACCCGGACCGGGCGTACTTGTGGAAACGGCTGAAACTGTGGGCGGAGAACCCGACGGCTGACCCGGTTACCCGCAGGCGGTGGGAGTTTTTCTACAAGCACCGCAAGGACACCACGGCTGCGGCGGCAACCGCCACGGACCCGGCAGGCGCCGGCACTGCCGGCACTGCCGGCGCGGCCGGTGACGCGGCCACGGGTGGTAGCGGCGACGCGAAAGTGCCGCGTGACGCGGCCACCACAGACGAGCCGGCCGGCGACGTCGCCGCCGGCCCCGACGCGGCGGGCACTCCCGCAACGTTGCGGGGACGTGACAGTTCAGCGCGCCGCCGGGCACGCCGTGAGGCGTCGCGTGGTGTGGCTCCGGTGTTGCAGAGGGAGGCTTAAGACCATGACTGTGCAGGCTGCTCGGCTCACCGAGGAGGAGCGTGCGCACTTCATGCACGCGGCGAACGACAAGAACTTCGCGTTCGGCATGTTTGTGTCCAGCGTGGGTGCGCTGGTGTTTTTGCTCGGTTCGGCGCTGGCGCGAAAGACGACGTATGGTGCGCTGCCGACGTCGACGGTGCTGGTGTACGCGCTGCTGTTGTCGGCTGCGGCGCTGGCGGCGATGTTCACGTACCAACGCTGGCGCACCGAGTACACCAAGTGGAAAGAATCTGACCCCGAGTGGCAGATGGAGCAGCAGGAGGCGTCGGGCCTGCCGGCCGGTATGGGCGACAACGCCCCGCAGCAGGCGTACGGCAACCCCGAGGTGCAGCGCCTGGTCACCATCGTCGCCCAGATGGACATGGGCTTTACCCCGAAGTGGGACGAGTGGGAGTTCGACGAGGAGAACAACAACGCCATTGTCTCCTACGCCTTCGCCGCGGTGACACCGGGCACACTGTCTACCGGCGCGAGCCAAAACCGCGTGTTCGAGCGGTTAAGTCAGGGCATGGGCAAGGGCTGGCGTATCGACATCGACGCCGAAACCGACGAGATTGCCGGCTCGAAGAAGTCCGACGTGCCCAAACTTGCGCTGCCCGAGATGTGGCACGTCGTCAAGTCCCCGCAGGAGGCCGCTGCCAACTTCGACAAGTTGGAGATTTCGATGGGCATTGGCGCCAACGGGCCGGTCAAGTACAAGCCCAAGCAGTTCCCGCACGTACTCATGGTCGGCTCAACCGGCGGCGGTAAGTCCGTGGCTGTGCGCTCGATGATCGAGGAGTACCTAGCCGCGGGCTACCGCATTTTCGCCGTGGACGGCAAGGGCACCGACTACGCGCCGTACTTCACCCACCCGAACTTTTCGGCCATCTCGACCAACCTCCAAGAACACGTCATGGTGGTGCACAAGGTATGGGCGATCTTGCAGTCGCGCAGGTCCAAGTCCGCCGCCGCGTCCAAGGCCGGCGACACCTCGTGGCGGCAGACCATGACACCGATCCTGCTCGTGCTCGACGAGTTCGCGTCCATGCGCAACAACATGAAGGCCGCGTACAAGGCCGACGAGATGAAACTTGTGGACCGCGACTTGGCCGACATCTTGAAGGTGGGACGTGAGTTCCGCGTCAACGTGATCCTGGCGACCCAGGACCTGAAGGCCGACACGCTGCCGACCGACTGGCTCGACATGTTCCCGATGAAGGCGTCCGCCGGCAAGCCCGCGCCTATGACCGTCAACAAGGCGTTCCCGGAGGAGATTCACGGCGAGGTCACCCGCGTGGGACAATCCATCTCGCGCAAGACGCCGGGACGTTCCCTTGTGGCAGTGACCGACGAGGACGGCAAGAACTCGGTCGAGTTGTTTCAGTCGTACTGGTCCTACACGCCGGCCGAAACCATCGACGCAGCGCCCGACGCGGTGAAACCGAATTGGCAGGAGTTCAAGTCCAAGGTCACCGACCAGGTGCCGCGCATGTACCCGCGCGAGTGGTTCAAGTTGGAGTACCCGGAGATGGACCCGAAGGACAAGAAGGACCGCTTCGCGCAGTTCCGCGACGAGGAGCCGGACTACATCGACCTCACCGAGTTCGACGTGGCGAACCTGCACCGGCTGCGTCCGGTCGCGCTGGAAGACCCGAAGACACTGCAACCAATCCCCGCCAACGCCAAGTACGACCCGCTAAGCGAGAATTACTATGGCGAGCCACCGCTGGGCACCGGGGCCAGCGACGACATTATCGACCTCTAGGAGGGCACTCATGGCAACCAACTTCATCGACGCGGACACGTACGCGCCCATGACCGAGGGCGACGACGCGCAAGGATCGGTGACCAAGGCGCTGGTGATGTCGGCGACGCTGCGCCAGGCGTACGCCGAAACCGGCGGCGACAACGCACTGATTAACCTGTCCCGCTTGCTCGGCAACACGTCCCTGGAACCCGGTGGCGGCGGGATCAATGTGGCCCGCGAAGTGGCCCGCCGAGGAGCAATTATGGCCCGCAGGTCTTCCAAACAGGGCGACGTCGTGGACAATGGGTTTATACGCGGTGTGCTGTCTGCCTACGTGTCCCGTATCCGGGACATGTTCGACGACATGCCCGGCGCGTAAGCACCATTTAGCGAACACATTTGCGAATTAGAGGAGAGACACATGGCCGACAATCCGAACATTGTGGGAGGGGACGACCTCAACATCGTCTCCGGCAAGCCTATTAAGGACGCCGACGGCGAGGCAGCGGCGAAGAACTTTACCGAGAGTTTCAACAACACCCGCGGCACCACGCCGGCGACCACAACGCCGAATCCGGCGGCGACGACCACGAAGTCTGCAAGTGAGCCTGCTCCGTCTACGTCGAGCAGCACGCCGACGACTACCCCGTCGTCTTCGCGGTCGAGCGAAACCAGCACGCCGACGACTACCCCGTCGTCTTCGCGGTCGAGTGAGCGTACTACGAGCGCGCAGCCGTCGAACTCGAACTCGAACTCGAACTCGAACTCGAACTCGGGCCAGTCCGAGCGCAGCGAGTCGGGTACCGCTTCGGGGACGCGCTCTGGCATGTACGACGACATTCGCCGCACCGACGGCACGGTTGTCGGCCAGGACTCCGGGTTCACCGAGTCGTCGATGAAGGACTTCAAGCCGTCCGGTGATCGCCACATCGGCGGTTACGACCCGAAGGACGGCGACGCACTGCCGTCCACCGAGAAGATCGACTACCGCACGCACGCGCCGAAGCAGGGTGAATACTCCTACGACGGCTACACCCGCGACGCGCTCGACGACGCGTCGATCAAGGCGTTCAACAAGACCAAGGGCCGCCACGGCAAGGACGTCGCGCAGGACTTCCGCGACCACTACGACCGTCGCCTGGACGAAGGGTCCGTCACCGACGGCGACAATTTCTCGCTCGACGGCACCGAGCGGGGACATGCCACCGCGTATAAGGACGCGATGTCCGCCGCGCGCAAGGCGGTCCGAGAGAGCAAGGCGCGTACTCCGGAGGACGTCTCCAAGATCATCTCCGAGGTGAGCGGCTTTGACATCTCCGCAGAGTCGATGAACAGCATGTGGTCCGACTTCGACGGCACCACTGACGGCGGCGCTGTGGGCGCCGGATACGCCGGCGACGACGGCTACGTGCTTGGTGGGTTCACCACCGAGCCGGAGTTCGACATCTCGATCATCGACCGCGAGTTGGACGTCAACCGCCACTGCAAGTTCTTGGGTGTCAATGGTTCGTCCGCGCTGGGCGGTTCCGCGCTGCCGTACACGTTCAGCGCGACGAGCGACGCACTGACCAACGTGGTGGCGAAACTGCTGCAAATGCGTGAGGGTATCTTTGCCGCCACCGACGGTGCAGAGTCCAACGTGGTGAAAGACTTGCAGCAGGCCCAGACTGCCCTGACCGACGCGCTGGAATACTTCGCGTCCGGCTCCGGCGTGCAGCAGATCGCCGAGGCGATGGACGAGGCCGTCCAGGACATCAACATGGGTGTCGCCGCGATCAACACCGAGGGTCCTGGGTTTAAGCAGGAGTGGGAGATTGCCACCCCGATCATCGCTAAGTTGCTCGCAGCAGGTGTTCGTCCCACTGGCGTGCCACCGATTGCACCGAACCCGGCGGCCGAGCAGGTCGTCACTCGTGCGCTCGAAGCCGGTGTCAGCGGTGCCGCGAACATGGACACCGTGCTCGAAGACGCTGAATCCGTGGCCAAGAAGGTCGCCGGCGTGCTGCACGAGTCTGCGGCGTTCAACCCGGAGATTGCAGGCCACACTAAGGCCAGCGCGGGCGAGGTGAACCCGACCGAGCAGCACGCAGGTGTCGGCGGCGGCGCACCCGCTGGCGGTCCCGTCGCGGGTGGTGGTGGCGGCTACGTCGGCGGCGGTGGCGGCGGTGCCATGCCGCGTCCCGTCGGTGGCGGCGGTGCCGTCGGCGCGAACCGCGCGGGTGCCGCCGGTGGTGCAGCCGGCGGTGCTGCCGGCGGTGCAGCCGGCGGCCGCACCGACGAGGAGCGACGCAGTGCCGCGGGGAAGTTGGCCGACCTCATTGCCGGTAAGGACGGTAAGGACGGCGAGGAGAAGAAGGACGGCAAACTCACCGAGGAGGAGCGCGAGAAGAAGGCGAAGGAACGCCTTGACGAGATGTTGAAGGAGGCCGGCCTGTCCCCGGAGGACGAGGACGAAGACTCCGACGACAAGGACTCCAAGGACGACAAGGATTCCAAGGACGACAAGGACACCGACTCCGACGACACCGAATCGACCAAGGTTGCCGACGACGTGACCGATGTGGCCGACACGGACACCGGCGCCGGCGTGACCAGCGGTGTGCGCGGCGGCGCCAGCGGCTCGACCACCATCGACCCGGTCACCGGCCAGCCGGTGCCGGCAACGGGCGCGGGTACCGAGCAGGCGCCGGGTGTGGGCGCGAACATCTCGTCGCTGGACGAGACGCAGTCCACCGCAACAGGCGGTCCGGGCGGCGTGGGCAACACCGACGCCACGGGCGGCGCAAGTACAGCAGTACCTTCCGGCGCCGCCGGCTCCACAGCCAACCCGGCCGCAGCCGAGCAGGACGAACTGTCCCGCCGTCTCGCTGACGCAACCCACCTGTCGGGCGGTTCGGCCACGGCGACGGGTCTGCGCGACCAACTCGCCACGTCCGGGTCCGGCATGGGCACAGGTGGTGTGTCCACCATGCGTGAGGCCACGGCGCAGCCTGCTGGTGCTGCCGGCGGTATGGCCGGCGGTATGGCTGGTGTGCCGGGTGCCGCGGGCGCGGGTGCTGCCGGCGGTGCGTCCGGTGGCGCGGGTGCCGGTACTGGCGCGGGTGCCGGTTCCGGCCGCGCGGGCATGACTCCGCAGCAGCAGGCGCAGGCACAGCAGGCCCAGCAGCAGGCAGAGCGTGAGCGAGAAGAAGCGGAGCGAAAGGCCGAGGCACAGCGTGTGGCTGGCGAGGTGGCCGACGAAATGCGCGAGATGGGCGCGAAGTCCACAGCCGATGTCGCGGCCATGCTTTCAGGCGACGGCCCGGACACCGGCCTTGGCGGCGGTATCAGCCTGCCGGAGGGCGGCTGGAAGGCGTACGGCGAGTACCTGCCGGACCCGTTCGGCGCGGAAAAGGGCGACATTGTCGCCTCGCCGCAGGGTGATGGTGTCTACGACGGCGAGGGCACGGTCGATATGGCCGACGGCCGCAAACTGCCGATCAACCAGGTGCTGACGCTACAGCCGCCGGAGTACGGCATATTCCGTCCCGAGTCTGACCCGGTGTCGCTGGACGGCAACGACGCTGACCCGGACCTGTCGCGCACGATGGCCGGCACCGGCGGCGGGTTCTCGTCCGGCTACGCAGCCGCGGCTGACCCGTTCTCGGGCGGCGACGCCGCGGGTAACGCGGCTGCGGCAGGCGGCGGTGCGCCGGGTGGTGTGCCTGCTGCCGGCGGTGGTCTGCCGGGCGGTATGTCTGGCGCGCCGATGGGGGTTACCGCAGGTGGTACCGACCCGTTCGCCGCTGCTGCACCGTCAGTCGAGCCGACCCAGCCTGCGCCTGCTCCCGAGCAGCCTGCTCCCGAGCAGCCGGCACCGTCCCAGCCGGCACCGGCGCCTGCCCAGCCGGAGACGCAGCAGTCCCAGCCGGCCCAGCAGCAGTTCGTCGCGTCGGAGCGTCCGGCACCGTCGAGCGCGCCGGTCTACATCGACGTGCACACGGGCGACACCGAGGAGGGACGTGCTGACGCGGAGCCGAGCCGCAACAACACCGGCACCGGGTTCGCGTCCACGAACGAGTCCTCCATCTCCTCCGGCGGCCCGTCCGCTGGCGGGTCTGACGGCGAGGCGGTGGATTCCACCCGCCAGGAGGACAAGTCCGGCGACCGTGGCACACGCGCACCGGAGGGTGCCGCCGCGGCCGCGGGTGCTGGTTCTGCGTCGGTGATCGACGCAACCCCGGCGACGGCGCAGAACACCGCCGAGCAGCCGGAGACGCCGGACCGCGACTTCGTTGCAGCCGACGACCGTACGAAGGAAACCCAGGACCGTCCGAAGAACGAGCAGAACAACTCGGGTATCCGCGAGGTTGCCTACGAGGGTCACGCCCTCGGGTAGTTCTGGTTCGTCCCGCTCGACTTGTCAGCGCATAGCAAAACCCCGCCCTGGTCACACGGCCAAGTCGGGGTTTTCGTTGTCTAGCAGCAGTTACGCCGCGGCAAGTGCGACGACTTGACGCGGCGTGATGGTGTAGATGGTGTCGCCGGCTTTGGCGATCAGGGCTTCGACGCGCGAGCGCACGGCCGGCAGCATGCGGGCAAACGCCGGGTGCGAGCGCATGGACTCGAACCGCTCGCGTGCCCACGCTGCGTCGCCGGCGACCGTGCGGGCTACCTCGTCGCGCTCGCTGTCGCCGAGTGCGGTGCCGAGCGAATACAACTCTGCCCTGGCAGACAAAAACCCGCAGACCACGGCTCTGGTGGTTGCGGGTTGGGCGTCGATGAAGTCTTGGTCGTCGTTGTCGGAGTATCCGGCTGCTGGGACACATTCGAGGGTGGCGGGCATGGCTGTCCTTCCATTCGGGAGATTGAACATGAGTCACACTATCAGCGCGGCCACCGATCCGTGGAAACCGGCACATCACTGATACCCCCTAAACCATCTGTGTCCAGCACATTCAGTGTCCCCTTGGCATACCCCGTGCTAATCTGACCAGCATGAACCCCGCATACCCCAAAACCATCACTGTCACGAGCAACGCCGGCACACTGTCGTGGCAACCGGCCACCGAACCGCAAGACGTACACCACGGCCACGGCGACGACGAGTATGTCCACGACGGCTACATCTTTGGCCCTGTCGCACTTGTCGAGCGCGCCGTGGCCTTGCTTCGCGGCTGGCACGTCCCCGGACTAATCGGCTACGACCTGCCCGGCGACGGCACCGCAGCGCGCACGGTGGCGCTGGCCTACGACATCGACTATCCGCTGGCACCGCTTGGCGCACAGCCGCGACCCGAGCACACCACGCCGGCCGGCGACATTCTCGCCTCCCTCATTGCCGCGCACGGCGACAACCAGCACACGCTGGGTGAACACGCGGAGCAGGTACTGCACGACTACATCACTGCCGCCTACCCCGGCCACTTCGACGACGAGGACGACGCGGACGCGCCCTCGTTGCCAGAGGGGTTCACGCCCAGCGACCCCATTCACTAGCACCGGGCTACCTGCCCGTCCGCGCTAAGGAATTGTGCACCTACTGCCCTAAGATTGAGGGCGCAAAACCCGTGAAACAGAGGAGACGTTAGCCATGACCCACCCCAACGACCCGTCGGCGAACGCCGGGCCATTGTCCCAGATTGCAACGCAGGGCGCCCAGGACGGTCGCCAGCGCGTGACCCCTGAATACGCCAGCAACAACTCCATGACCGACGCGTTCGGCAAGCCCCCGGCGTCGTACGACTCCGGCTACATGGCCGGGTTCACCGAGGCCCAGCGCACCGCCAGCCAGCGCGGCAACGCGTTCGACCGCGCCGGCATGACCGACCGCGGCACCGGCTCCGGCGCCAAGTACGACTCCGGGTCCGGCTCCGGCGGCTACACCCACCGTGAGATGGATTCCTACCAGGGCGGCTCCTACGACACCGGGTTCCAGACCGGCGACCTGTCGGCCAACCCGACCTACACGTCCGCCGACGGCGTGACATCGCAGCGCCTGTTCGACCACCCGACCGATCCGATTGACCCGGAAACCGGCAAGGCGTCGATGGGCACGGCCGGCAACATCGCGCTCGGCACCGCAGGTATCGCCGGCGGCGCCGCCATCGACCGCGCCGTGACCAAGCGGGCGGCGTCTAACCTCGACTCCGACACCATGCGCCAACACGTCAAAGACAACGCGGAGGAAGGAAAAGAGAACCACAACCGCTATCTGAACTCGCGCAAGGACCGCAAACTCGCCGACGAGATTGCCGAGGGACGCCGCGCCGCTGAACTTGAACGCGAGGCCGCGAAAAAGGCCGGTGAAGAAGTCACCGAGGAGGCCGCAGAAAAGGCCGGCAAGAAGGCCGCGAAGGAAGTCGGCGAGGAGGCAGTAGAAAAGACCGGCAAGAAGGTCGGTAAGCGTGGTGCCCGCCAGATGGCGAAAAATGGCGCGAAGACTGCCGCCAAGGCCGCCGGCAGGCTCGGCAAGAAGGGTGCCACGCGCGCGGCCGCTGGCGTGGCTGGCCGACTCGGCGCACGCGCGGGCCTGATGGCCGCGGGTGCTGCCGTGCCGGGACCGGGCTGGGCGCTGGCCGCTGGCGTGGCCGCGACCGTGGTGCTCGAAGCCGCGTTCAACCCTGGTTTCCGCTCCTGGGTGGGCGGGCTTGTTCGCTCGGGCGGCGTGGCCGTGGATACCCCGCCAGAGCCGCCGTACACGCACTGGTTGCCCCGCATTGAGGACGACAAGCGCGGCGAGGTCGTGGACGCTGTGGACCAGACCATTACCGAGATGAACGCCACGATCACCGGCGTGGACCCGGCAGAGTACAAGATGTGGGACGTGACGGGCGGAAACGAGGTGCCGGGTCTGACCCGCATGCTGCCGGTGGCCGACCACATCAACCACGTGGCAAGCCAACTCAACACGTTCAGTGAGAACATGCAATCGCTTATGACCGGCTCCGAGTCGTCGATCATGCAGAATTACGCAGACTCGTTGAAGCCGGCGCTCAACACCATTGCGTCGTTCAACGAGGACGCGGGCCAGCCGCTGACCGACGCGGTGATTCAGGGCGCGACCACGGCGAACGAGGCGTATCAGTTGATCCTGGACGCCAACCAGCAGTCGCGCGAGACGCTGGCGAAGTCGAGCGGCGACTGGCTGCATGTCATTCCGCACTCCTCCGTGGGTCAGCAGGACCTGGTGACCAACGCCGACGACATCAAGGCGAAGGTCGCGCAGTTGCAGAATCAGCAGGCCGAGATTGAGAAGTCTGTGCTGGCGTGGGTGAACAAGATCGACCCGGCAGAGATTGACCCGAAGACCGCAGACAACATCGTCGTGCGCGACCGCAACAGCGACCTGCCTGACGGCTACAAGATCGGTCCCGACGGCCAACTCATTGGTCCCGATGGCCGTCCCGTCGGCCCGCGTCAGAACAATATCTGGAACCCGCCCGTGGCTCCCGGAACGCCAATGCCGGGTGCACCGGCCGCTCCGGGCAGTCCGTTCCCCAGCCCCGGACCCGGCGGCGGCGGCGGCGGTGGTGGTGGCGGTCGCGCCGGCGGAGGTACGTCCCCGTTTGCACCGCTGCCCGGCGGCGGTGGCGACGGTGGTGGCGCTGGAACCGGAAAGTCCGTGTTCGATACCGAGGGCGGTGTCTTCGGTGACACCGGCTCCGGCGATTCCAGCCCGCTCGGCGACGGCGAGAAGAAGGACGTCAAGGACCTGTTTGGCGGCGGCGACAGCGAGAGCATTTTCGACACCGGCGACGACACTGCTGGCGGTCTTGGCGACGACAGCGAGGAGAAGGACGTCAAGGACCTGTTCGGCACCGGCGACGGTGACGGCGTGTTCGACACCGGCGACGAGTCGTCCGGTGGCCTGGGTGTCTCCGACGGTTCCGGCGACGGTGTGACCTCGCGCGACGGCGGCTCGATCTTCGATTCCGAGGGCGGTATCTTCGGCGACGGCGGCGCCGGTTCCGACGCAGACCTGCCTGGCGGCGGGTCCGACTACGCGGCGTCCAGCCCGCTCGGTTCCGGGTCGAGCCTGTTCGACACCGGCGACGGCCTGGGGGTCAGCGACGGCGCAGGCGGCGGTGTCGGCGGTGGCGCGGCCGGCGGTATCTTCGACGATTACGACGCTGGAGGGTCCGGCTCCGGCCTGGGGGTCAGCGACGGGTCCGGTATCTTCGACGAGGACGGTACGACTACCTCCACGTTTGATCCGTCGTCCACCGGCTCCGGTTCGTCCGGCGGCCTGGGTGCCTTCGGCTCCACCGGCTTCGACGAGAACGGCAACCCGATCAGCCGTGGCGACGCCACGGGGCTTACCGGCGGCGGGTCCAGCGCGTTCGACCCGGACGGCGAACTCGACGGCCTGTTCGGCGACGGCAACGACGCAGACGGCAACGGCTCCAACTTCGACCCGGACGCGGACCCGGCCGGCGACTTCAAGGACACCGATGGCGGCGACCCGTTCGGCTCCACCACCGAGGACTACGACCCGTTCGGCGTGGACTCTGGTAGCGCCGACGGCACCGGCGGCGACGGCCTGGCAGGTGAAGCCGGCACCAGCCCGCTCGCCGACAATGGCGCGGGCGAGGGCGGCGGCTCGATTGGCGGCGGTGAGCCGGGCAACCCGTTCGGCGACGGCGAGGGCGGCGGTGCTGGCGCTGGCGGCGGTGCGGCGGCACCCGGTGGCGGCGACGGTATCTTCGGCGACGGCGCTGACGGTGCCGGCGGTGCTGACGGTCTTGCCGCCGACGGCGACGCAACCAGCCCGTTCGCTACCGATGGTGAAGGGGACATGCCGGGCGAGGGCGCGGACGCCGGTGAGGGCACTGGTGGCCCCGGTGAGGGCGCCGGCCTGTTCGACGACATGTACGACGAGAACGGCGAGTTGAAGGACCCGGCGACGATGGCTGCGGCGGCGAACATGTCGCCGGAGGAGTTGCAGCAGGCGGTCACAGTGGACGTCCACGGCGAGGAGCGTCAGTTCCTGAACCCGGAGACGGCCGAGTTGGCGCGCCGGATTCTTGACCCGGCCATCGACACGTCCACGGTGCCGTTTGCGGACCTGGCCGAGCAGGTGGGTATCACCATGCCGGACAACATGGACGGCGGTATCAACATCTCGCCCGCCGAGGCGCAGCCGGGTGACATGGCCACGGTCAACGGGAAGGACTGGCTGTACGTCGGCGAGGGTCAGTTGATCGACCCGGTCAACGGTGAGATTGCCAAGGTCGGCGACATCATCGGCGACGGCGGTTTCGCTGGCGAGGGCGAGGGCTTCTTCCGCATGGACGTGGACGAGGGCAAGTTGCTCGACCAGGCCATCGGTGGCGCGGTTGACGGCGTTGAGGTGCCGGAGACGGAGTCTGACGCCGAGGAGACGCCGCGGGTTGACGTGCCGACGGATACCGCGGCGGCACCGCTGCCGGGTGAGACGGGCACTGGTTCGTCCTCGACCACCGAGCCGGGTGCCGCGGACGAGTCCACCACTTCGACCATGCCGACGGGCACGGCGGACACGACTGCACCGTCCACGCCGACCACAGCCGGCGACGCCACAGCCACCCCGGAGTCCACGACGCCCGAGTCCACGACACCGGGCACCACCGACGCAGCCCCCACGACCGACGGTGGCGCTGGCGCGGACACCCGCGAGTTCCAGCGCACCGCCGAGGCCCCGATTGGCATGGGAGCCGGCCAGAACGTGCCCGACGCCGGCGGCGACAACCCGGTGGCCACGGGCGGCGCGTCCGCTGGTGGTGTCGAAGCCGGCAAGGGCGGGTCGTACTCGCAGGGCGCGCAGGCTGCGACGGACACCTCCGCGTCGTCTGCCGGTCCGCGTGAGACGGAGTACGAGGGCCAGGCACTTGGCGGCCCGGCGCAGACCCGCACCTCCGGCGCGGGCGACGTGCCGGCACCGTCCGGCGCGCTCGACCCGAATGACATCATCTAGGACAAGTTCGACCTGGCTGCTCGCCGTTTCTGGCAGCGGCCAGGTTAAATAGACACAGGGGTGGCAGGCATGTGTGCCGGGCCTGCCACACCGCGCATAGCCCGGCACCACTGACACACCAGGAGACGACCTTATGGAAATCAGGGGCAAGGATTACATTCACGGTGACGATGAAGACATCATCGCCGAGATGAAGCAGGTTGAAGCCGACCTGAACGACCGTATCGACGAGATTCGCGGCACCAACAACACCGCAGGTCTTGACCCGGCGCTCGCGCAGATGTTGCACCAGCGCATGACCGAGGGCACCACGCACCTCACCAGCGGTATCAACACCGCCACGGAGAATGTCGAAGCCGCGCGCGGCCGCATGGCGATTGCCGAGCAGAGCGCGGGACGAACCAATGCGATCAACACGTCCATTGCGTCCGGCCCTATGACTGCCTCGCCCGCAGCGCAGGCGACCGGCAACTACGCCAGCGGTATCAGCCCGCACCAGCAGGCGCGCGTGTCCGGTGTGCAGCGCACCCCGCAGGCAGGACCGGTGCGCGGCCCCGCGCCGAGCATGGCGCGCCGCCCGGACCCGGTGCAGCACACCCCGCAGTACACCGCGCAGACGCACACCACCTCCGGCGGCATGGCGCCGACATTTAGCGAGCCGGTTCGTCCCAGCGCGGACACCACGCTGCGCATGCCGCCGACCGCGTACGCGCCGCAGACCACCTACCTGCCGACCAGCCCGCAGCAGGCCGCGAACTGGTACAACGACGCGCAGAACGCACGCATGGAGGCCGCACGC
>ERZ1673749.1050-NODE-1050-length-22225-cov-8.102977_pt1 | contig 22225 bp, 30 predicted proteins | sample MGYA00580204_ERZ1673749 | MGnify/ENA primary metagenome ERZ1673749 (study PRJEB41218, sample SAMN15661745) | gut metagenome | host: Homo sapiens | place: Canada: London | collected 2015-08-20/2019-03-30 | study: EMG produced TPA metagenomics assembly of...
ATGATAAAGACTTATTACATGTATTAAACGCCGATAAACAATTTATGAAATTTATGGAAGAAGTTTTTGAGTTTAAGAGTGAGATGGACAATATATTTTATACCGATCAATGTGTTGACGAAACCATTAATAATATGAAACTTGAAATGGGCGATATCTTTGTGACATTGATTATTTTGTGTAATCAACTTGGTATTGATTGTGTAGAGTGTTTGGACATGGCTTATGAGAAGATTTCAAAGCGTAAAGGAAAGACTGTGAATGGAACGTTCATAAAAGAGGAAGATTTGAGATGAACAGAGCGCAAAGAAGAAAAGCTGGAATAAAGAAAAAAGTACCAACTTATACATTTAATCAAGAGCAGCTTTATGCTGAAATCAAAAAAGGAGTTGAACAATACCGCGAAGGACTTAAGGAAGAAATGGGAACACAAGCTATAAGAGTTGTGATTTTTGCATCCCTTCTAATTCTTAGAGATAAGTGGGGATTTGGGAAGAAGAGACTCCAAGATTTTATGTTTGAGTTTGCTGAGCAGGTTGAGTGCTTGAAAAAGGGGTATGTGAGTTTGGAAGATATGATCAATGCGATTCAAGAAGAAACGGGATTGGATATTAAAGATCTTATAAAATTTTGAGGTGATAAGAATTGGATAGACAAACTTTAAATCAGTACAATTCTTTAAAAAAAGAGATTAAATACTTAACAGAAAAAATTAAAAGACTTGAGCATAAGAGCATTGTAAGGGATTCTGTAACTGGATCTAGTTGTAAATATCCATATTCTGAAAGAAGTTTTAGTATTTCAGGAATACCTATAATTCCTAGTAAAGAACTAAAGAGGCTTAGAAGTAGGGAATCCGAAGCGTATACTTTAAAATGTGAGATCGAGAAGTTTATTGATAGCATAGATGATTCTCAAGTAAGGATGATATTCGAAATGAGATATTTTGATTGTAAGAGTTGGGGATATATTAGCATGAAACTTGGGAGTTGTCATGAAAGTTATTCAAGAAAGATACACGATAAGTACTTAAATAAAAAATTGGGCGATTAGGGCGATTTTGCCGTGCTACAATAGTATTGGTGAAAGAAGATTCAAATATAACTACAATTGTTAATTTCACCTCCTTTCTAAAAATTTTTAACAGGGAAGTCGATACATAAAGTATCGGCTTTTTTGGTGCAAAAAAGGAGCTGATGATATGAAAAAGCTTACAATTAAACAAAAAAAATTTGCTGATGAATATATCATCAGTGGAAACGCAAGCGAAGCAGCGTTAAAAGCAGGATACAAAAATGAAGTATCAGGTAGAGAAAACCTACAAAAACCTACGATTAAGGAATACATAGATGAACGATTGAAAGAACTTGAACAAGAAGCAATAGCTAATCAAACGGAAGTGCTTAAATTCTTGACATCAATTATGAGAGGAGAGCAGACTGAACAAACGTTAATTAGTGATGGCTCTGAACAAGGTCAACGAATAACAAATATTGAAGTGTCGGCTAAGGATAGGATAAAAGCTGCTGAACTTTTAGGCAAGAGATATGGTTCTTGGACAGATAAGGTTGACTTATCTAGTGACTTGACTCTTATATTTGAGGACGATTATGGAGACTAAGACTGTTAAGGTTGGTCTTAATCCTGTTTTCAAGCCTGTAAATGAATGTAAGAAAAGATATAGGATTCTTAAAGGCTCGGCTGGATCTGGCAAGTCTACTAATATCGCACTTGATTACATTAAAAAGCTTTCAGACATAAGGTACAAGGGGGCTAACTTACTTGTAGTAAGAAAAGTAGATGAGTCAAATAGGGATTCTACATTTGCAGAGTTACAGAAAGCAATTTATTCGTTGTTTGGCCCCCACGCTGATAGAGCATGGAAGATTACTCAAAGCCCATTATCTATGGAGTCTTTAAAGACTGGTAATCGCATAATCTTTCGTGGCATGAAAGATGATAAACAAAGAGAAAAGGTAAAGTCAATCACTTTTAAGAATGGTAAATTAACTTGGATATGGATAGAAGAGGCCACTGAACTCGCAGAAGCCGATGTTGATATCCTTGATGACCGTTTGAGAGGAGAGTTGGAAAACTCTAATCTATATTATCAGATCACAATGACATTCAATCCCATCTCTGCAACTCACTGGATTAAGGCTAAGTATTTTGATGTAAAGCATCCCGATATATTCACTAACTCATCAACTTATCTTGATAACCGCTTCATAGATGAGGCGTATCATCGAAGGATGATGATGAGGAAGGAAAGAGATCCAGACGGCTATAGGATATACGGCCTTGGAGAATGGGGAGAGGTTGGCGGAGTTATCCTCAACAATTGGGAAGTTAGAGAGATTAGCCAAGATATTGATGATTGGGAATATCTTTCTATTGGCCAAGACTTCGGATATAATCACGCAAATTGTTTGTTGCTTTTAGCTTATAAAGATAAAGACATTTATATCTTAAGAGAGTTATATCTATTTGAAAAAACAACTGATGAAATAATCGGTTTAGCTGAAGGAAAATTCCCTAAAAACATTACGATGTATTGTGATTCGGCTGAAGCCGATAGAATTAAAATGTTCAAAAAGGCTGGTTATAGGGCTTTGGCAGTTAAAAAAGAAAAAGGTGGCCCTAATGTGTATATCAATAATCAGATTAACTGGCTGAAAGAAAGAAATATATATATCCATCCATCGTGCGTTAACACTATAAAAGAGTTAGGGCAATGGAAGTGGAAATTTGATGACAGGCGTTCTATTTACTTAGATGAACCTGTTAATTTTTTTGATGATGCTATTGCCGCACTAAGGTATGGTATCGAATCTTGGAGAAAGAGTAGGAGGGTAAGGTCTATGAGCAAAGAAGCCTTAGGCTTATAAGATTATGTTTAGAACGATTAAAGACGAACTAAGTCCTAAAGAAATTCAGGAATATATTAAAAAACATTCTGCTTTGATTAGTAGATATAAAAAATTACAAGAGTATTACTTGGGCGAACACAATATCCTTAAAAATGGTGGTGCAGACAAAGACAAGGATAATAAGCTTGTCAATCCATATCCTAAGTACATCACGGACTTTAATACTGGCTTTTTTATGGGACAGTCAGTGAAATATGTTGCTACAGCTATGGACGAAGATGAAGACGATAAATTTTTAGAAGAGTATCAAAAAGTGTGTAATCGCAATAACGAAGTCAAGGAAAACTTGACTCTAGCTAAGACTTGTTCTATTAAAGGCGAGGCTTATGAGCTATTGTGGATAGATGATAAGGCTGAAGTCAGATTCAAGGCAATAGAACCTGACAATGCTTTTTTAATTTATGATATGAGTATTGAGGATAGAGTTAAGTTTGGGGTTAGATATTATTCTACAAAAGTAGATAACGTAAAAACTACGTACGTATATCTTTATGATGATAAGGCTATGTATTTGTACACTGATGAGTCTAGTAATGGAGTGTTAAAGCTTGAAGAAGTGAAGCCACATCCGTTCGGTTCTGTACCTTTGATTCACTTCAAGAACAATAAAGAACTACAGGGAGACTTTGAACAAGTTATTACATTGATTGATGCGTATAACAGAGAGCAATCAAATACGCTTAATGATATGGACCAATTCTCTGACGCATATTTAGCCTTAACAAATTACGCAGCAACTGACGAAGAAGATATTGAAAACATGAAGAAAAAAAGAGTGCTTCTTTTGGATTCTGACGGAGATGCAAAGTGGGTAACTAAGGATGTTAACGACACATGGGTTGAAAACTTTAAGTTGAGAATCAATAAAGACATTCATAAGTTTAGTTTTACTCCGGATTTTGCAGATGAGTCTTTTGGGACAAATCTTCCAGGGATTTCGTTGAGATTAAAATTACTAACGGCTGAAGAATTAAGGAATACAAAGGAGATGTATTTCAGAGAGTCACTTTCTAAGCGTATGGATCTAATCGCATCTTACTTGAATATTATCAACAATACTGAGGTTATAAGAAATCAAATTCAAATGCAATTTTCAGATAGCTTACCTCAAAATGTATTGGAACTTACTCAAATAGTACAAAATTTAAGCAATGATGTATCAACTGAAACAAGACTTTCTTTATTACCTTTTATAGAAAATCCAGCAGATGAAATGGAAAAGAAAGAAAAAGAAGAACAAGAAAAAAGCGAAGAGGATTACTCAAAACTTGAAGAGTTGTTTAAATCAAACAAAGTAGCTGAAGAAGATGAAAAGTAAAGCGTATTGGGAAAAAAGGTCAGCCGAAGAGCTGATTGACTTACTGAGAAACTCAGATGAAGTTATAAAAGAGTTGAAGCTTGTATATGACAAATCCATATTCAACATCAACACTTCGATTGAGAAACTGTACGGCAAGTTTGCAAAGGATAATCAAGTTAGTATGAATACTGCTATGAGGCTCATACAAGGTGATGAATACAAACAATGGCGTATGAGTATGGAAGAATACCTTAAACGAATTGAAGAGGGAGATGAGCCACTACAATTAGAATTAAACGTATTGGCAATGCGAAGTAGGATTAATCGTCTGGAGTGCTTACAAGCAGAGATAATTGCAAATGCTACTATATTGGCACAAGAACAAGAAAAAACTGCGACTAAGCATTTAATGAATGCTTTTGAAAATAGTTATTATCATACGATGTATGACTTCTACAAAGACAAGAACCTAAAAGCCCTGGAGCTTATGCAAAAACACGATGTGGCTATACCGAAAGAGGCCATAAAAAAGATACTGGAGATTCCTTGGTCTGGATCAAATTACTCAAAGAGAATTTGGAAAAGACAATTCAACATAGCTAATAAAGTCAAAGAGTTAGTTGTGAGAAACATCATTGAAGGTAAAAGCGTTGAGTCTTTAACAAGAGAAGTAACTAATGAGTTTGGTCAGGATTATAGAAATGCCTTGAAAACTCTTATTCACACAGAAACTGCTTTTGTTAAAAGCCAAGCAGATAAGGAAGTCTACACAAAACTAAATATAAAAGAGTACGAGTTTGTAGCAACACTTGATACAAAGACATCAGAGGTGTGTAGAAAGCTTGATGGTAAACACTTCAAAGTAGATGAAGCAGTAGCAGGGAAAAACTATCCACCGATGCATCCGAGATGCCGAAGTCTGACAATTAGATATAAGCCAGAAAACTACGAAAAAAATACTAGGACTGCAAGGGATAAGGACGGAAACAACATAGAAGTACCACTTGGAATGAAATATGATGAATGGCACAAAAAGTATATTAAAAACAGTGAAAAAGGGTATAATAAAGATAAGGGAAAAGATGATAATTTACTAAAGAAACCTAAAAAAACCGATGATGAGAAATTCAATTGGCTGCTAGATGAAATATTAGATAAAAATATAGAATATTTACCTGTAAAAGAATTGGATAAAAAGAGAAGCAAGGCTGATATAATAAAACACATATCAGGTGGAGATAGGACTTCTGGTTCCTGTGCGTCACTTGGATTTGCATATATAGGTCAAAGAAATGGATATGATGTATTAGATTTTAGAGGCGGAGAAAGCTTAGATTTCTTTAGTCTACTTTCGAATTTAAGTAGAATTAAAGAAATAAAAGGAATCAAGTCTCAACAAGGTAAATACAGAGGAACAACGGCAGCAGCTAATAATCTTTTGAAATCTACAGAAGTGGGTAAAGAGTATTATTTGCTAGCAGGAAGACACGCTGCGATAGTTAGAAAGCTCGAAGAAGGAAGATATCAATATCTAGAACTACAATCTGCTAACAATAGTGGATGGACAGATTTTGATGGCAATCCAAGATATACACTAAGTCAAAGATTCGGATGCTCTGGAAATGACGGAAAATTTACATTTATGATAGAAATAGATGAAAGTGATTTCAAAACTGAGGAGTTTAGGAGCTTACTTGGTTTTATAAATACTAAGGCTGAAAATCAAGTTAAAGGAAGTGAAGGATATGCAAAATAAATGGTATAAAAATAAAGAAACTGATTTGATTTGGTGGAAAGAATCTGACAAAATTGGAGTTTGGGAGTTTTCTTTTGATAAAATCAAGATTTTCAATATGTTTAGAGATTATCCTCACGAATTAAGCGATGAAGAAAAAGATATATTTGATAGGGAAAATCCCTATTGGAAGGATTTTTTCAAAGAAAGAGAAATGGGACTTTGAGATTGCGTAATTAACAGATTAATCGTGAATAAATCGTGTGAAAATCCACAAAAAATAACTAAATATCAACAACTAATCGTGCGTTAATCGTGCGATTTTTTATTTGGAGTATTACTCAAGAGGTGAAGAGGGTTGTTTGCTAAACAACTAGGGCAGTAATGCTGCGTAGGTTCGATTCCTACATGCTCCGCCACAGTCATGGACACGACTTTAAAAGGTCTTATTTTATTGCTCAGAAAAGAGCGGAAAGGATGATAAAAGATGAAAGAAACTTCAAGGGAAGAAATTAACTTAAAGGGTCTGATTCCGATGGATTTGCAGTTGTTTGCGGATGAAGAAAACATAGAAGAACAAGAAACACAAGAAAGCGAACAACAAGAGGAAAAAGTAACATACACGCAAGAAGAATTTGATAAACAACTTCAATCAGAAGCAGACAAGAGGGTTACGGAAGCACTTAAGACGGCTAAGGCAAAATGGGAATCCGACTATAAGGATAAGTTAAAAAAAGAAAAAGATGAAGCTGCTAGACTGGCGAAGATGAGTGCAGAAGACAGAGCGAAAGAGGAATTCGAAAAGCAAAAACAAGATTTTGAAACAGAAAGAAAGCAATTCGAACGCGATAGATTGGAGTTACAAGTTAAGAAAAATTTGAATGAACAAGGATTGAATGAGAGTTTTTCAAGCTTTTTAATCGGCGAAGACGCTGATAGCTCACTTGCAAATATCAAGTCTTTTAAAGGTGCATGGGACAAGGCTTTATCTGAAGCAGTAAAGGAAAAACTAAAGGGAGAGCCACCAAAGGCAAGTCCTGGACAATCAGAAACACAAGATGTGTTCGAAAAATTAAAAGAAAAGTACAAATAAAAGGAGAAAAAACTAATGGCTATTAAGATTTATACAAGTCAATACGCAGGTTTATTTCAAAAAGTATTCAAGAAAAAACAACATTTCTTAAGAACATTTGGCGGAAATGTACAAGCGAAAGACGGAATCACTGAAAATGAAACATTTTTAAAATTAAAAGTATCGGATACAGACGTAACAATCCAACAATACAACACTGGAGCAAATGTCGCATTTGGTACTGGTACATCAAATTCAAACAGATTCGGTGAAAGAAAAGAAATCAAATCTATTGATAAAACTGTACCTTACGAAGCTCCACTTGCAATTCACGAAGGAATTGACAGGTTTACTGTAAACGACAACGCTGAACAAGTTGTATCAGAAAGAAGTGCGCTACATGCTGAGGCTTGGACAGAAGAATTAAATAAGTTGATGAGTAAAGCATTGTCAGACAATGCATCAAAAACACTTACTGGAGATTTAACAGAAGATGGTATTTCTAAGTTGTTTGCGGATGCACACAAAGAATTTATCAACAATCACGTATCAAGGGATATTCAATGGGTAGCTTACGTAAATTCAGACGTTTACAACTTACTTGTTGAACACAAATTGATGACTACTGCTAAACATTCAGAAACTAACATCGATAACGGCACTGTAAACAAATTCAAAGGTTTTGTAATCGAAGAATTAGCAGATAGTTACTTCCAAAAAGGCGAACAAGTAGTATTTGCAGCTGATAATGTTGGCGTTGTTGGTGTTGGTATCGAAGTTTATAGAGTTGTGGATAGCTTAGACTTTGCAGGTGTTGCAATTCAAGCTGCTGCTAAATACGGAAAATACATCCCTGAAAAGAACCAAAAGGCGATTTTAAAAGCAAAATTAAAAGCATCTACAGCTACCGCTTAGTAGGCGATGACTATGGATAAGAAAGAAAAGCCTTTGGGCAAGAAAACAATGGCAAGATTTCTTATGCGAGATGAGGTCAATGAGGCTATTAGCGATGAATTACTTGACTTCAATTTTGACCTTATCGAAGCTGAGGTGCTTAGCTACTGTAACAGGATAGATTTCCCAACTGGTCTTATGCTCATAGTAATCAAGATGGTTGCAGAATACACTCAAGCTAATTACTACAAAGAAAAACTTGCAAAAGATGAAGCAGAGGGGAAAGCAGGTAAGGTTTCAAGCATTCAAAGAGGGGATACAACTATATCCTACGGAGATAATGCTAAAGTAACAGAACTTGGATCACCTTCTGCATTGTCTGTAGATGAGTTTTTAAGTAACTACACTAATCGAATTATTAAGTACAGGAAGATTAAGACTCTATGAGTGATTATATTTTTGAAAATGAAGCGAACATATTGGCGCAGACATACTACCACACGGCAACAATTTATAGGAATGTTCCAAAAATGGTTCACGGATTTGATGACTACGAATTGCAAGCAGTGTATAAAGACATAAAGTGCGCTATAAGCTTCACGCAAGGATCCACACAAGGATTGACTGACACGACACAGCCTGTCGAGTATTTGGCAAAACTATTCACTTATCCTGATGTTGTAACAAAGACTGGAGATATCGTGAAAGCCGATGTACTTGGCAGGAAATATGAGTTTTTATGCGGTAAAGCTGTTGTGTATCAATCACATGCTGAAGTTCCTTTGATTGTAAAGGAAGATGCTTAATGGAATTTAAAATTGATGGACTTGATGAGGAACTTTTAAAAATCAAGGGATTTAGAAAAGCGTTGGATAAGAAGATAGTTGAAGAACTAGATGATGCAGGAATAGATTGGCGTGACGATTTGAGAGTCAACATTCATAAAGTAAGTGGAGAGTTAGCTGGTAAAACTAATTTGATTGATGCAAAAAAGAAAGGCAACACATTCACTGTAGGAGTGTCCAATAACTTGGAATACGCTGAGCATTATGAATACGGACATAGACAAGAGCCAGGACGCTTTGTTCCAGGACTTGGTAAAAGACTTAAAAAATCATTCGTTAAAGGTCAATGCACTTTTAGAAAGGCAAAGATAAAGCACAAGAAGATTATCTTAGAAAGAGTTAAAGCAAGAGTTAAAAAAGTTGAGGGGGATTTTAGTGATTAAAGTTATAGATATGCTTACGGAAATCAACAGGGTTGTAAGAGCCGGGTTTCCGAATGCAAAAAGGGTCTATTTAGAGAGAATTAAAGCATTAGAGACTCCCTGTCTAAGTATTGAAATTGTAAATATATCACATGATTTATTTAATCAATATATCAGTGTGAAGACTGTAGCGTTAGACATTATATACATTTCTAGTTCAAACTTAGTTTATGAAGCGCTTGAAGCAAAAGAAAAGCTTGAAGCGCTGTTTTGTCACAACTTAAAAATAGGAGATAGATATCCACGTGTTACTGAGATTGAGACAACGTTAGTTGATCAAGATTTGCATTTTAATATCACATATGAGTTTTATGATGTAGCTGAAAACTACTATGTAGGAGCTAATAAGAACATTATAAAATACGATATTAACAAGACAAGTGACAACAATATATATCTGGAAAATGAGGTTGCAGACGAGGACAAGGTTCAAGAAAATCTTAAAACTGAAGATAAAAAATCAGAGGATCAAAAACAAGACATATTTGATGAAGTGCTAGAAAACAACACTGTTTATGTAAAGAATATATGTCTAACGTATGAACTAAAATAGGAGGATAACACATGCCTACAATAGGAATGCCTAAAATTCAGATTGAATTTAGGTCACAAGGGTTAAGCGCAATTCAACGTAGTGAACGAGGAATTGTGCTTTTACTTTTAAAAGATGATGCAAAAGTTAAAAAAGAAAACTTAGAAAAATGTAGCTTGATGTACACTAACTTGGCAGATGTTAAAGAAGATGCTGTATCAACAGAAAATATGAAATACATCAAGTTAGCGTTTGAATCAGCACCTAACAAGCTTTTAGTTGAGCTATATGGTACTGATAGAGATTTGGCAACATGTTTAAATGAAATCAAACAAGTGAAGTTCAATTATTATTGTGCGCCAAACGCAAGTAAAGAAGATACCGCAAAAATATTGAGTTGGCACAAAAATAGAGTGAAAAATGACGACAAGACAATTAAGTTTGTGGCATTCAACGAAGAAGCGGACAACGAAACGGTTATCAACTTCACTACAAGTAGCGTAATTTACGATGATGAAAAGTATTCTGGACTAGAATTTACTTCTCACATCGCATCAGCATTGGCAGCACTTCCACTTAGTCGTTCATTCACTTATTACGTATTTAATAAGATGAGCTATGCGACTATGGACAATGCAGAAGATGAAGATGCAGCAGTAAACGCAGGTAAGCTTTTTATTACGTTTGATGGCGAAAAATACAAGATTGCTAGAGGTGTCAACTCATTAACTACGTATGTGGCTGATAAGGGAGAAGATTTCAGCAAAATTAGAGTTATGGAAGCTATGCACTTGATAAAGGATGACATAAGAGACACTTTTGATAATTACTACGTTGGTAAGATTCTCAACGATTATCAAAACAAGCAACAATTTATCGCGATGATTAATCAAGTGTACTTCAAAGAACTTGAGGGAGAAATATTAGACAGCAAGGGTAATTCCCACGTCGATATCGATATGGCTCAAAACAGAATGTACGCAGTTACAAGAGGAGCAGATGTCGATAAGATGAAAGAAATGGACATTAAGACATATAACACTGGATCTAATGTATTCTTAGCTGGAAAAGTATCTCTATTAGATGCGATGGAAGATTTGAAGATTATATTCAAAAACGCGTAGGGAGGATATAGATGATTAGAGGATATCAAGTAGTAGCAGGTGCTTGGGGTACTTTACACTGGAATGGTCGTGCAGTGCTTGAAGTAGCTGAGGTTAATGCAGAAATCGAAATGCAAAGAGCAGATATACAAATAAACATAGCCGTTGATAGCAAAATGACAGGTCTAAAAGGTAGCGGAACATTAAAGTGTAAGCACGTGTATACAAGTGCATATAATGACATGCTAGAAGCGTACAAAAAGGGCTTAGATGTCAGACATACACTATCGATTGCTATAAGTGACCCAGATGCAACTGGTGGCCAACGTGAAAGACTAAACATCGGTAACGTGTGGTTTAATAAAGCAGGATTAGCTGGATTTAATGTGTCTGAAGTCGTGGAAAGAGAGTTAGAATTTGGATTCACTCCAACGGATGCGATGTATCAAGAAATGATAGGATAGGAGAGATAATATGCAGAATGCTTTGCTTAATGCAAAAACTCTTTTAGAAAAAAGAGATCTTATTGAAAAGAAGAAAAACAGAAAGATAAACATTGAAGTAAAAGATGTAGGAACATTCAAATTCAGAATACCTACAACTTTGGATATTATCGATGCCAAGGCTTTTGAGAATGGGGAAAGAGATGAGCAGTATATGATATACACTTGCTGCGAATCTCCACAACTTAACGATGAGGAATTACTCAAAGGGTTTAATTGTGAAGATGATCCATATTCATTAGTCGATAAGATATTTCTTCCAGGGGAAGTTACTTCAATTGCAAGTAAGCTAATCCAAGAATCAGGATACAAGGAAGAGTACGTAAAGGTAGTAGATGATATAAAAAACTAATATTAAAAGGGGACGACGATATGACAGTTGTCTCCTTTTTGATTAACAAAGGTCACGATTTTGATTACATATTTTCACTGAATGAATACGAAAAAATGATAATTAAAGCCGTGATTGATGCAAATTACGAAATGGAGAGAAGAAAATGGGAATAATATCGCAAATCAGTCTTATTGATAATTACACTTCTACTTCGAAAAAGGTGGAAGGTTCTATTTCTTCTATGACTTCAAAGTTTAAGGTGCTAGAAAGAGCGACAAAGAAATCTACTAGTGCGATAAAATCAGGATTAGACAAACTCACAAACAAAAGATACGAAATCAAATTAAAAGATATCAACAATAAAAAAATAAGGCAAGATATCGGAAAAGTATCTCACAAATTGAAAAAGCTATCAAAAGGTGGAGTAGACTTAAAAGTCACGACTAAAAACTCAGTATCCAGGATACAGACTCTAAAGGATAAGATAAAAGGAGTTAAGGGTAAAACTGCTGATATTAAGACTAAAGTGAGTGGGTTTGCAAGTGCTTTGAAAAATTTCAGGCAAGTCAAAAAAGAGCTGAAAGTTATGAAAAGTCCTTTGAAGATAAAGATGTCGTTTCCGATGTTTAAGAAGATTAAACAACAGTTGAAAGATATCGGAAAATCGATGTTGAAGTTGTCGGCGAAAGGTACTATGAAGCTTTTTAAAGGCGTAGGAATTGGTGCTGCTGCTCTTGGTATGGCTGCACTTCCAGTCGGAAAAAAGCTATTTGACCAAGGTTCAGAACTTGAAGGGCAACAAATCTCAATGAAACACTTCTTGGGTGGAGATGAAAAGAAGTCTCAATCGTACATGAAAGCTTTGAGAAAAGAAGCTAACTTAACACCTTTTTCATCCACTGAGGTAGTTGGAGCAGGTACAAGAGCAGTCCAAATTGCTGGTGGAGACACTAAAAAAGGGATGCAGTTTGTAAAGTTAGCCGAAGACATGGCAGCGCTTAATCCTGGGAAGACTATATCAGACGCAATGGAAGCATTGGCAGATGCTGATATGGGAGAACTGGAGAGACTTAAAGAGTTCGGGTTTAAAGGTTCAAAGAAAGAATTCGACAAAGCAGGTGGAAATCTGTTCAAGATGAAAGATACTAGGGGTAAAACACTTCAAGGCATGTATAAAGGTGGGGCAGAAAAGCTATCAAAATCTGGAGCTGGTAAGGTATCGACAATCAAGGGAAACCTTGAAACTGGATTACAAGATGCAGGTAAAAAGATGCTTGATAAGATGGCTCCATTTCTTGAAAAGCTGATTCCTTTGTCTGAAACTATCGGAACCAAAATTCCTGAAATATTTGACACAATTGTTGCTAAGGTTCAGCCGTTAGTTGAGCCAATCAAAGGGATAATTGACGGAGTAAAACAAGCAGTTGAACCAATGTTGCCAACGTTAAGTGACTTAGGAAATGCTATTATACCGTTGTTGGCAAGCGTGTTTAACTACATCGGGGAAGTAATAAAAACATACGTTGTTCCCGCATTTCATGTAGTAAACGCTGGAATTCAAACACTTATTATTCCAGCAATCAATTTTGTTAAAGATATAATTGATGGAACTGTGATTCCTGTGCTTCAAGCAACTGCTGACTTTATCAATACGTTAGTGATCCCTGCGTTCGATCTGATCCATTCCACGATACACGGAGTTGTGGTGTCTGCGTTTCAGTGGTTAGCGGATAAAGTTAACTGGTTAGGTGACGCTATCACAGGTGCTATCGACAAAATAAAAAGTATTGGTACTGGCATTAAAGATGGAATTACTAGTATGTGGGATAAACTTAGTGGTGGCGGTAAAAAAGGACACGCAACAGGTACTAACTATTTCGAAGGTGGTTTAACTACTATCAATGAGCGTGGAGAAGAGCTAATTGACCTAAACCGTGGAGCTAGGATATATCCCGAAGGTAAGACTACGAAACTTATAAAAGAAGACATAAAGAAAAGTAATGTTAGACGTAGTGAAAAGCACGTGAATTACTCTCCAACGATTAATATTTACACTAACAAGGACGATGGAAAAGACATCGCCAAGGAAGTGGATAAAGCGTTAAGAAGATTGGCGGTGAATGTATAATGCAACAAGCTATATTGAGTTTCAAAAATAGAGCAGAGGTGCTGGAGTTGCCAGTGCCTCTACAAGAATGGTCGCTTGATAGTCCACAGAATACGTATACGTTTAATACGTTAGAGACAGGAGACATTCTTGCGTTAGGTGCTGAACAGTTGAAGTCAATCACAATAACAAGCTTTTTCCCTTCTCAAAAATATTCTTTTTTATACACTAAGAACATAAAGGATCCATGGGAATGTGTGAATATGATTAATAGGTGGAAGAATAGCAAAGAGCCGATACGTCTAACTATTGTTGGTACTAATATCAATTTGAATATGGGGATATCTAAGTTTTCATACGATAAGATGGATGGAACAAAAGATGTTGGATTTACGCTTGAATTACTAGAATACCCTAACTTGAATGTGCAAAGGTATAAGGACGGAACGCAAAAATATTCTGAAAAAAGTAAACTCAAACCAAGGGCTAATACAACTAAGAATAAAGGCAGGTCGCATATGGTGAAAAAAGGAGACACCATGTGGGATATGGCTGAGAAGTATTTGGGAAATGGCAGACGATGGAGAGAGATTGCAAAGGCAAACGGAATGAAAAGTGGATGGGATTTAAGGGTTGGCAAATCAATCAAAATCCCTAAAAAGTAGGTGAATATGAGTAACAAACACAAATACAAGATTATATTAACTACTGCAAGTGGTGTCAGTTATGACATCACTATCATTTCGTCAAAAATCAAAGTAAGTGGATCTGAAAAACAATGCTCAAGAGTCCTTAATTTCAAAACTTTAAAGCCAAAGGTCAATAAAACACTTCCAGGGATCAATGTGAGCCTAGGAGATACGATAACTGTTATGGAAGATAACAAAAAAGTGTTTGTTGGAGTTGTTTGGGATAAAGAAGTTCAAAACAACTCAATAGATGTTGACTTGACTTGCTATGACAAGGCTATTTATTTGAACAAATCAGAATCAAAAACACAAGTTTACACTAACAAAACAGCTGATGTTATCGGCAAAGCTATATGTTCAGAGTTAGGATTAAAAACTGGGAAGTTTGCTAAAGGCAGCAAGGTCACTGTAAATGGCAGGAATATGAAAGCTTACGATATCATAATGGCTGCGTATTCTAAAACAAGCGAGATGAACAACAAACAATACAAGCTAACTACAGTTGGCGAAGAAGTAGTTGTTTTTGAGAGTGGAGAAAAGCACAATGTTGTAATCGAAGAGAAGAAAGATGACGATGTAGGAAAGCTTATAGCACTAAGCTACAAGGCAAGTCTTGATGATGTTATCAACAAGGTTGAAGAAATTGATGAGACTAACAAGGACAAGAAAAAGACGAAAGCAGAGGACAAAGAAAGTCAAAAACTATACGGACTTGTTCAGAAGGTTGTTAGAAATCAAAAAGTAAACATCAACTCAGTGATGAGCAAAGCAAAGATTGAAGCAGACGTTGAAGTTCTTGGTGACTGGGACATGATAACTGGTAAGAAAATCAAGCTAAAAGCGAAAGACTTATCGGGAGAGTTCTACATCACGAAAGACGAACACGAGTACAAAGATGGTGTGCATACTGTAAATATGACCTTATCTAATGAATATGAGATGGATAAAAAAGACGATGAGAAAGGCAAGTCAGAGGGCAAATCCAAAAGCAGAGGCAGAGGAAAAACTGTTGGATCAAAAAGTTCAAATGCCGCTCTAGATTATGCGAAGTCTAAAATCGGAATGAGATACTCCCAAGGTAGACGTGATCAAGAAGGATACTACGACTGTAGTTCACTTGTTAAACGTTCATATCAATCGTTAGGACTGCTTCCAACTAAAAACTATGACCTTACGACGAGGACTATAGCGAAAGACAGTCATTTTGTTCAAATCAACAAGTCTGAGTTAAGGCCAGGGGACGTTGCTTGGGTGTCAGGTCATATGGCTTTGTATGCTGGTAATGGTAAGACTGTTGAAGCGATGAATCCGTCTATGGGAGTAAGACAAGGTAACTTGGGAAGTAGATTCACTAGGTTCTATCGTGTGAAAGGAAGTTAATATGGAGAATTTATTAAAAGGTCAAAAGTATTTAATGAATGACAATCCTCAACTAGAAATCGGTGAAGTAGTTAGTCTAAGTCCGTTTGCAGTAGAAATCAACGGACTGAAGTACAGTAGCACGGATTTTACGATATATGTGCCGTGCGCTGATATTTGTAGGTTATTGGATATAGACTTTGAGCCAGAAGATTACATGAGAATATTCAAGGTTGGGGACATGGTGAGTGTCACTGACAGAAAAGATAGCTTGATTATTCATAATAGGTTGGTGATAGCATGAGTGTACTTCCAAAGAGTTTGGAATTTGATTTCGAATTTGACAATACTGACATTGAAGAAGACGAATTTGATGAGTATTACGAGTACGCTTATGATTTTATCAATAATGAGTTTTTGTTAGATGACAATGGCAAGCAGTTTTATGTAACTGGAAACGAAGCAGTAAAGATATGGATATATAAGACGATACTGACAAAAAGATTCGTATATAGTGCTTATGATGACGATTTTGGCACTGAAATATACGACCTTATCGGTGAGGTTATTAGTTCTCAATTCAAAAAAGAGGAGTTAAAAAGACTGATAATCGAATCGATTATAATCCATCCGTGTATTACTGAAATTGTCAGCGTTGAGATAGAAACTAGAAAAAGTGTAATCGAGGTTGAAGTCGAATATAAGACTAAATTTGATGATGAGATTGAGGAGGTTGTATGCGAATTGAGGATAGACTAATCACATCTGAAGAGATAATCGCAAGAATGAAAGCAGACTTGAAGAATCCTCCGAACAAAATCGAAGGTTCGTTTGCTTGCGATAATATTCAAGCAGTAGGAAAAGAAATCGCAAAATACTATTCTTTTGTCGAGTATTTAAACGATATGCATTTCGTGGAGACTGCTGAGGGCGAGTATCTGGACAAGAAGGCTAAAGAGGTCGGTATTGAGCGTAAAGGCGCGACATATGCGACTGGTGTTGCGACATTCTACGGCAAACTTGGTACTGTAATCAATTATGGTACTGTGATTACCGCGAATGGCGTAGACTTCAAGACTACAGAGATGGCGACTATAACAAAAGACTCAGTAGTTATTCCTGTGAAGTCTTTAAATACAGGGATTGGCGTAAATGTTGGAAAGACTGACAATGTGGATTTCAAGATTGACGGAGTTACTCGCGTAGTGTTCGGTGGTGCTAGTGGCGGTAGTGATATTGAAGATGATGAACATTTAAGGGAAAGGACACTTCTTCGAATGCGCTATCCTGGCTCAAGTGGAAACAAATATCACTACATGCACTGGGCGATGGAAGTCGAGGGAGTTGGCAGAGTTAAAGTATTTCCGTTATGGAAAGGTAACGGCACTGTAAAGGTGTCTATACTGGATAGCAACAACGACATAGCAACTAAAGAGTTGATTGATAAGGTAAAAGAACATATCGACGGCAATGGAAATGACACGGGAGAGGCGCTTGCACCAATCGGAGCGTACTTGACTGTGGATACCGCGAAAGCAAAGGTAATCAACATAAAAGCTAAGATAAATTTGCTAAAAGATTACGAACTAAGTGGAATTGTGGAAGCTTTTAAAGCGAATATGAAGAAATATCTAAGCGACATTGCATATAAGGACACTAAGCTAACAGTTGCAAGGGCTATCGATATTTTGTGGAACATTGAAGGTGTTGAGGAGATTGTAAGTTTGAATATCAACGACACATCGGACAACATTATGGTCAAGGATGAGGAAATCCTCAAGCTTGGTGAGGTGGTTATATCGTGATGGAGAATAGATTTTCACGAAGGTTGCCGAAATATCTTAACAACATATCCGATATGAACGATTTATTCATAGCTGAGGATAAAGAGTTTGATAGGATTGTCGATAGACTTGGCGATTTTGAAAACGCACTTTTTGTGAGTGGATTGAAATTTCTAAAAAATCCTGAGCCGATTTTGAGAAGACTAGAAGACCAATACGGATTACCACACAATTTAAGTGTTGAGAACAGAATAAAGAGAATAATCACGAAGATGAATGGCACAAAAGTGTGCAATATCAAAACTATAATTGATTTGTGCGACAGCTACGGATTTTACGCAAGGTTTGTTCCAGAGTATGAAAAATACAACTTCATTTTGAAGGTGTTTAATAACTTACTAGATAGACACGTTATAAGTGACATTGAGGAAATCAAACCTGCGCATCTTAACTTCCTAATTCATACTGTATTCACTTCATCACTTGACTTAATCACGAAATACGCGGATTTATCGTATGACTACATTTTATGTGGTGAGAGAAAATGCGCAACTGTATATCGTGATAGATACGTTGGTGAAAATGTTGAGGTTAGCATCGGTGTGGATACAGCAGAAAACACAAGCGATTACGAATACGTAGTTCCAAGTGCTGGTACTAGAATGTGTGGCGAAAGTACAGATATTGTATTCCAACAAGATTTGACGAGTGGCGATGTATACGAATTTACGGAGGATAATTAATGATAGCTAAAGAGTTCATAAATGAATTAACAGAGTATATCAAAAATAGGATAAAAAAAGCAGCAGTGACATTGGATGGCAAAGATACGGAAGTAAACATTTTGAGAATTGACTGTGAAGAAAATGTATTGAAAGTTTACGTCAATATGGGAAATGGTAAGGGAGAAATCACTGATATTAAGCTATTAGGCGAGGATAACAAGGTGATTATCTCAAAACCAAGGGACATAAAGAAAAATAACACGTTCGGTGTTGTGTGTACTTTTTATGTAAGAATTCAGGAAATAGAAGATATCAAGCCAAATACGATATTTGATATCGAAGGAGTAAGAGAATGAGAAGTTTTAACTTAAATGATTACTACACGAAAAAAGCGGAGGAATTACTCAAAGGATACGACGAATACGAGTATGATTTAATCAAGTGGAAAGATCATATACCCGAATTTGGCGATACGAAAAAAGAGATAATACTCAAGAAAGACAAAGACGGACACGAAATCGTAAAGCATGAACGATTTGACGGTAATATATTCCAGGAAGGTACAGCAGTAAACGCTGAAAACTTAGGATACATGGACTACGGTATTTTCATGATGCATGGAAAACTAAAAGAATTATACGAAAAAATGACTGCGATGCAACTACAAATGGCTACAATGTTAAGACAAAATCAAAACAACATGGCACACAATATGTTCTACGCCAATGCAAAAAATATCGGCACTGACATTGTGATTGTTGAAGGATACTACGATGAAGTTAACGCGAGAGGAGTTGTATAATGTATAGTTGGAAAAAATTAAAAGCGATACCTAATTCCGGATCTAGAAATAAATGGATCAATATTCCATATATAGTGCTGATTGAAGACCTAATCAAAAAAGAGGACTTCTCACGATTTTTCATTACAGACGATTATAAATACAATTATCAAAAAGATGATGTTATAGACCACTATTTTAATCCAAGAAGCTTTGGAAGTTTAAAGGGAAAGTATGAATTCTTAGGAGTAACTTATAAAAGTGGATTAGGCAATGCTTTTAAGGTACTTGACAAAGTTCATAACAAAGAAATACTTACTAGAGAAATTGGCTACGAAAATGAAAATGGAGTACAATTCGGGTTTGAATTAAAGTTTAATTTACAAACGACTTACAGTGTTTTTATTAATTTGGCAAGTTTAAGCGGAAGACAGGAAGATTATTATGGATATGATTTTAATTTTGGAGATTCTTGGAACGATGATAATTTTAGTGTCACATCGTCTAATCCTTATGAATATCCTGATAAAGGAATGAAAAATGGATATCTATATATTAAAGAGTGTCCAGGAAATACTGCTCCAGTGTTGGATAACTATATAAATTTAAGTAAAAGAAAGTTAAATGGATATTCTGACAGCGTGAACATATCCTGGAGGAGTGCAGCAGATTCAGAAAATAACCTTGAAGGATACAGGCTATATGTTCATAAAGGCTCAAACACTGAGTTGATTTATACTGGAAGTAATACAAGCTATACGTACAGAATTAGCGGTGTTACAGAGCCGTGCGACTTGAGATTTTATGTAGAAGCATTCGACAGTGAGGGCGAAAAATCAGACAGAATTCAAAGTTCTACTGTAAGCGTGTTCGTGCCAAGCGCTCCAAGGATAAGCGGTAACGATTCAGACCTAGGTACAAAAAACAATCCATTCGACATCTCATACATTGTAGAAGATGACGACGAGGATGATAGCATATCAGTTACTATCCAGGTTGATGACAATGTTGTTAAGACTGAAAGCGCAGTGTCAACTGGTTTTAAAAAGACTTACACTGTGAACACTAAGCCATTGTCATTCGCAAAACACACTGTAACAATAATAGCGAAAGACAAGTATGGTGGAACTGACACAAGAACTTACACGTTCACAAAATCCAACAAAGCGCCAACGATAAGCGGATATGATACAAATCTTGGAGAAAAACGTTCGGCTTTTAGTGTTAAATATACAATTCACGACGATGACAACGACAGCGTAACTGTAGTTGAAAAGCTTAACGGCAGCATCAGACGAACATTATCAAATGTTCAAAAAGATACTGAAATAAGCATAAACATTTCAGAAAGTGATATCAAGAGCTTAAAAGTTGGCGATAAAAACACTATCGAAATCATGGCAAGTGATAGCCGCGGTGCTACTGCTTTTAGAAGATATTACTTCACTAGAAATAACCTTGCACCTACAATCAGTGGGAACGACAAGGATATGGGAGTAATTAACGATAAATTCGAGTATGTATTCTCAATCAGTGATGTTGAAAAGGACACGATATACTACTCCACATACTTGGACAACAAGCTTTTGAGTAAGCAAGTTGAAGCAGTTGACGGAAAGAAATACGCAACTGTAATCGAGGGAATGGATATGATTAAGCTTGAACCCGGAAAGCACACTTTTAAAATTGTAGCAGTGGATGCTCAAGGTTCTAAAAGTGAAAGAATAATAACATTCTCAAGGGATGTACAAACACTGATTATGATGCTAAAAGAGCCATTTGCAACGGATGTACAAAGCAAAAAGGTGCTAGTCGCTCCTGGTTGGGACGTGGCGAAAGGTGCAGAACATAGAGTAGAAGTATGTAATAATGGATTCGACACAAATCCAACTTGGGAAGATGCTACTGCTATGGTGGATTTGGATAAGGCTTATGTTTTCCAAAACAACAGAAAAACTGCTGAAAAGTGGGGAGTAAATATCAGACTAATGATTGAGAGAAAAAATGCTAAAACAAATAGCTACATTACTGGAATCGGAGGTGCTTTTGAATAATGATTTTATTTAATCCAAAAAATGTTAGTGAAATTCAAAAAGAAAATGAGTTGAAACAGTTTGACAAAGTGGATGAAAAGTACGCTTATGTATTAAAAGTAATGGAAGACATAAAGTACGAAAATCAAAGCGTATCGGCTGAGATGAGTGTGCTAGTTAGTGATGCTGTTATGGAAACTCAAAAAGCAATTGCTGAGTTAATGATAATGCTACCAGGAATGGGAGGAATGGATAATGCTTAAATTGGATAAAAATAGTGCGTTGGTTAGAGTGTGGGTTAATCTGATAATTCAAGGAGAAAAACGAATTGAGGATTGTCCTACATTTTTTAATTTGAGAAATGCAGTTGAAGAAGTATTGAAAGAAGAAGAAAAGGGGGATAAATAATGTTTAAATTAAATAAGAATAGTGCTTTGGTAAAAGTTTGGGTATCGTTGATTATGGCAGGAACTTACACAATTCAACAATGTCCGACTTTTTTTAATTTGAGAAATTCAGTCGAAGAAGTGCTTAAAGAATTAATGGAAGAACCAAAAGAAACACACGAAGAGCCTAGTTTATAGGCTCTTTTTCTTAGGTGGATATTATGAGCATTATTAAATTAGGACGATATCTTTTTGAAAGAGATACAAAGGACAAACTACTTGAAAAGGATGCTGTACTTCTTAAAGGCGAAATGGCTATCGAAACAGACACTATGCTTGCCAAGGTTGGTGATGGAGTGCGTACTTATAGTCAACTTCCATATGCGTTCCGTGGAGAAAAAGGAGAAAAGGGAGACCAAGGAATTCAAGGTATTCAAGGTAAAGTAGGCCCTACTGGACCACAAGGCAAGCAAGGTATACAAGGCAATCCTGGACCTCAAGGAGAGCCTGGACCAAAGGGCGATAGAGGATTTAAAGGAGACAAGGGGGATATCGGAAAAACTGGTGCAAAAGGAGACAAGGGAGATCCTGGTACTGGTATAAAAGTGTTAGGTGTAAAAAATAGCGCTGATGAACTTCCAAAGACGGCAGCAGATGGCGATTGCTACTTCGTGAGTGGTCATTTGCATGT
>ERZ1673749.1062-NODE-1062-length-21973-cov-5.809517_pt1 | contig 21973 bp, 21 predicted proteins | sample MGYA00580204_ERZ1673749 | MGnify/ENA primary metagenome ERZ1673749 (study PRJEB41218, sample SAMN15661745) | gut metagenome | host: Homo sapiens | place: Canada: London | collected 2015-08-20/2019-03-30 | study: EMG produced TPA metagenomics assembly of...
CACGCTGATGGTACTTGGCTGGAGACGGCCTGGGAGAGTAAGTAGTCGCCAATTAAGAAAGAACCCGAGAGGGTTCTTTTTTTTTTGTGAAAAAAGGAAAGGCCAGAAAGAGATTGTCAGTGGAAAAAACGAAAGGGACCAGGAAAGTCAGGGCATGATCCCTGGGAGAGTGCGAAAAGGGGGGGGGCCAGGGGTAGTGTTCCCTGGGAAACTGCGAAAAAGGGGATCACCCAGGGTGTGGGTCACCTGGGGAGCTGCGAAAAATGGGATTACCCAGGATAATGACCCCTGAAACCGGGGAACCACCTCAAATGCCAAGAGAACCCTTGGCAAATGGTTGTAATCCCAAAGGGAACATTTATTGCTTGCTTTTCACCCCCATGTATTTGCGGTATGGGGGGGCGAAGAGTGAGGATAATTCAATTTTTTCGATAAGCTATTCATCGCTATTATGATTTACGATTATTTAACTAGGGCATTTATGATACTCTCAAATCGTATCCTTAGCTGTTTGCCAAGTGAATGGCAACAGAGGAAAACGTATCTAATCATTTCAGGAGGAGAGTAGAATGAATTCTTATGAGAGAGCAAGAGAATTTGCAAAAAAATATGTAGATCCTGTTGCTTCCAAGATTGACGAAGACGCGAAGTTCCCCAGTGACATCTTTGATAAGCTGGGCCAGGAAGGCTTTTTCAAGCTTGTGGTTCCCAAGGAATTGGGGGGCGAAGGCGGTACCATCCAGGATCATTCCCAGGTGTGTATGGCCCTTGCAGAGAGCTCGGCAACGGTGGGCCTCTGCTACATGATGCACAATGTGGCTCTGATGTGCATCATTCAACAGGGTTGCGACGAATTAAAGAAAAAAGTTTTGGGCGATGTGGTGGAACATAATAAGTTCTGTGCACTTGCTTACAGCGAGTTCGGAACGGGAACCCATTTCTACTTGCCCGAGTTGAAGATCCAGCATAAGGAGAAGAGTGCGGTTATTTCGGGAAAGAAGTCGATGGTAACCTCGGCACAATATGCGAGCTACTACCTCGTGTTAGCCCCTTCGAAAAAAGAGAACGAAATTGATAACTGGGTCATTCCCGTAGACAGAGAGGGCGTACATTTTGAAATGGAAAATTGGCATGGAATGGGTATGCGGGGAAATGCCTCCTGTCCCATGGAACTCAATGATGTGGAGTTGGAAAATCTTTATCGCATTGGCGAGTGGGGATCCGGTTTAAATCAGGTGTTCACGATTGTGGCGCCCTTCTTCATTTTGGGCCTTGCCAGCGTGTACAGTGGATTGGGTGCCTGCATTTCTCGCTGCGCCAATGAGCACGCCATGAACCGGAAATATCCGGAAGGCAAGTCCTTGGCGAACATTGAGACCGTGCAGATTCACTTGGCAAAGATCTATAACCGTGTGCGAGCAGCTCGTGCGATTACCGAGCAGGCAGCGGAGAAGGCGGTACGTGGCGATGCGGATGCGGTTGTGGATATTATCGCCGCAAGAATTAACGCGAGTGAGGCTGCTATCGAAACGTCGATCGATGCCATGCGGGTAGGTGGCGGTAAGGCCTACAATAAGAGTGGCTCTTTGGAGCGCTTGATGAGAGATGCCTATGCAAGCCAGATTATGGCTCCATCCGTTGATGTGTTAACGATTTGGTTGGGCAAATTGATTACGGATCAGCCGATTCCATAAGGAGGACACGATGACAGACACGATTAAGGTAGGCGCTGTGCTTTATGATCCCAAGGTGAGCATCATCTGGGAGCTAATCGGAAAATTTTTCAAAGATCATGCCATGGACGTGGAAGGTGTCTTTTTCAAAAACTATGACCTGCAGGTGGACGCTTTGATGAAGGGGGAGATCGATATTGCCTGGAACAGCCCCCTGGCCTGGCTGCAGACGAAGATTCGCAGTGAGGGAAAGAGCGCCAATGGTCCGATGAGAGATACGGACCGCGACCGGAAAACCATGTGCCTGGTCAAAAAGGATGCGGGAATTCAAAGCTTCGACGATTTAAGGGGAAAGAAAATCGGCTTCGGGGCAGAGGACAGTCCGCAGGCGCGGCTGATTCCCATCTACTTTTTAAAAACCAAGGGATTGGAATATGGAAAGGATTATGAAGAGGTTCGCTTTGATAAAGGAGTGGGCCTGAACGGGGATCATGTCGGGGGCGAACTGGATGCGGTGAAGACCCTCGAGGAAGGCTCCGTGGATGCGGCTTTCTGTTTGGATCTCAACTGGGATGCTTGGCAGAAGGATGGCACCGTGGATAAAAACCAGCTGGAAGTGCTGGATGCCACCGACCATTTTGATCATTGTATTTTCTCGGCCCGCATTGGATTTTCGCAGGAATTGTTTGCCGAGTGGTCCAAGATCCTTCTCACCATGGACTATGGGAAGGGAGAGGAGAAGAAGATCATGGACATGGAAGGCTTAAAGAAGTGGGTTGAGGGCCGCACGGAAGGCTTTGAACAAATTCAACATGCGGATGAGTATCTCAACTTCTTTGGAAAGTATCGTGGTTAAGGCCTTTTCCACCTCACTGATGGGAAGTATGCCTCGAAAGGAAGAAATATTACGCGCCCTTCGAAAACGGTCGAAGGGCGCAATCAGTGAGGAAGAGTTTTTGAGGATTATCGCACCGGAAGAACAAGAGGTTGTGGCTCTCCAGGAAAAGCACCACATAGACTATATTACCTCGGGAGAACTTTCTCGGGACAATTATGTGTCTTTTATCGCCAATAAGCTCAATGGAGTCCGCATGATGAGTATGGCGGAAATGTTGGACTATGTGGAGGATAAAAAGGCCTTTGAGCAGATTCTTACCATTTTAGATGTGCCTGCGGTCAGCATAAAAAACGCCATCTGCGATGGAAAAATCTCCAGGAAAACCAACATTGTGGGGGATGAATTGCGACGGCTAAAGTCCCGAACTCAGGGAAAGGTTAAAATCACCTTGCCGGGTCCCTATTTGGTCACCCGCTCTATGTGGTTGCCCAGCCTGTCAAAACAGGGATATTCCTCGAAGGAGGAGCTGGGTGAGGATGTTATCCGTATTTATAAAGAGGAGATTGCTGAGCTCCAGGAGATGGGAGTGGATATCATCCAATTCGATGAACCGGTTTTGACGGAAGTCGTGTTCACGGAGGGGAAGCCGAGAACCTTCATGTGTGCGGCTCTCTCTGAGAAAAAAGATCCCACGGAGGAGCTGGAATTTGCCGGCCACCTGATCAAGTCCTGCCTGCAGGCAGTGGACCGCACCAAGTCACTGGCAGCGCTTCACGTTTGCCGGGGCAATTGGTCCAAGGATGAATCCATTCTTCTCAGTGGGCCATACACCCCCTTGCTCCACCTATTTGAGGAGGTGGAGGCCGATGCCTATCTATTGGAGTTCTCTACAAAACGGGCGGGGGAACTGTCCAGTCTCTTTGCATCCAAAAAACTGAGGGAGCGGATCATCCTAGGCTTGGGCGTGATTAATCCGAGAAGCGATGAGGTAGAGACCAAAGAATCGATAGTTGCGCGAGCGAAAGAGGCATTGCGCTACCTTCCCCCCGACCGCCTCTTCTTGAACCCGGACTGCGGGTTTGCCACCTTTTCCAATCGACCGGTCAATCAGCTACAGGTCATCGATGAGAAGCTGCAGTCCCTGGAGGACGCGGTAAAGGAGCTTTCCCATGATCCGGCATAGGCTGGGAGAGTTCAACAGCGACCAAGCGCAGGACTCCTTTCAATTTTCCATGCGGGCGACCTGCAATGATCTACGAAGAGTCAAGGTTTTTGGGGACATGGCACAGGCCGAGAGCGACCAGGAGCTGCCCTACGACAATGAAAAAAAGGAGCTTTCCTCCTTGGAGCAGTTTACCGCCGGGGTCATGCAATCCCTCCTTCTCACCATCCTTCGAGAGGCTGCGATTTCCGGGGTGGCCCTGGATGAACTGGAAGGAAGGGTGACGTTGGCGGTCAAGCACCCCCTGCGGACCCTCCGGGTTCATGGGGTGGAGGAAGCTCCCTTCATTCAGCACATTCATGTTCAGATTTTCTATTTTATCGAAGACATGGAGGCGAAAGAGGGGGACGCTTTTATTCAAAAGTGCCTGCACTATGATCCCCTTTTTCCCGGCTTGGAGAAGGCCTTTCCCATAGAAGTCGAGGTTCATTTTCAATTTTAGAGAAAAAAGATCCCGAAGCCATCGGACTTCGGGATCTTTTTTGATTAATGCTTGCCGTGGGGACAATTTTTGAAGAGCTTTTCCAGATAGTTGAGCACTTCCGTTTGGCTCATATTTAAGAGCTTGTCCTTATGAATAATGCGGTAGAATTTCCGGAAGGCATGGGCATGCTGCAGCCGGTAAACCTTCAGGTCGGATCGTGTTGCGGCAGCGTTTCGGGAGAGAATGCTGATGCCCTGTCCGCTCGCCACGGCATTCATCACCGAGGCTTGGCTGTGACAGGTCCATTTTTCATGAAGGTTAATCCCATTGCTTTCTGCCAGCATTTCCGTGAAGGTACGGGTACCGGATCCCTTTTCGCGAAAGATGAATTGCTGACCATCCAGGTCCGTCACATCTAAGGTCTTTTTCTTCCAAAGGGGGTTCCCGGCGGAGCAGATGACCACCAGCTCGTCCGTGTAGATTTCTTCCACATCAAAGTCCGAATACTGAGGAACCCGCTCAATAAAGCCAAAGTCCAGCTCTCCATTCAGGACGGAGTCCTCGATGTGGGAACTGTTATCGATTACCGTGTGAACGTCGATCCCATCAAAATGCTTTTCACAGGCGGTAATGGCCTTGCAGAAAGAAAGACCGCCTACGGTTTGGGAGGCACCTAAACGCACCATGGTCACCTGTTCGGTCTCATTCATTAAGCGCTTGATCTTTTTATTTAAGGACAGGGCTTGCTTGCAAAAATGATACAGTTCGACGCCCGTTGGGGTAATAATGAGACGACGAGAATAGCGATCAAAAATCGGTGCCTTACTGTCCGCTTCGATTTTTGCAATGGTGGAGCTAACCGTTGGTTGCGCAAGATGCAATTTGTCCGCCGCATCCCCAATTCGACCGCACTCCACGACAGCGATAAATATTTCCATATCACGATAGGTCATAGGTATCATCCTCTCTATAGGTAATTTTCTTTGCTACTTCGTTATTATACTACTAATCGCATAGTTTTTTTTAAATAATTAGAGAATAGGTATCTAAAAATTAGGAAATCGGTATCTCTTTTAGATAATTTTTTCTTTCTTAAAGCGTGTTACCATGCCGATTATATCATGTTTTCCAAAAATATTATTAAAAGAATGAAATATTTAATTTTTTAGAAAAATTTAAAAATTATTTCTCTTCTCCGTGGGAATGGCGGATTGCGCCGTTTGAAAATCGCCGGACGAGCAAATGGCTTTTTGATGAGCATGGAGTCACGAAAAGGAGATAAAAACTTAAGTAGAAAGGATGCGTACCGGATTTCGAAGCTGTGGGGATCCAATGGTATTTGAGAATGTTTTACTTCTTTACGTAAGTGCCGAGCTATATTTCCTATGATTCGAGTTCTATGGCACCTATGGAAGGAAAGTTCACAGTTGTCGTAAAACGACAAATGAGAGGAAAGCCGGAGGCAGGGGATTTTACGGATCCTTCTTTGAAGTGACGTCCATGGAGTGATTCGGGAGACACCGGGTAGACACCAATTGACAATCAAGAAAACAGAAAAACCGCCAAGAATCATTGATTCCAAGCGGTTTTCTTTAAGCTGGCAAAAGGACTTGAACCCTCAACCCTCTGATTACGATTCAGATGCTCTACCAATTGAGCTATGCCAGCGGAAGTACCCGAATAGTATAGCAGTTGTGTTTTATTTTTGCAAGGATTTTTCAAATTGTTTATAATAAGAACAAATGTTCGAGGTGGGAACTATGGATATCACGGAAAAACTTCAAATCCTGACCAATGCGGCCAAGTATGATGTGAGCTGTTCCTCCAGCGGTTCGCGAAGAAAAAATCGTGGGGGAATCGGTCAGGCCGCATCTTCGGGAATCTGTCACAGCTGGAGTGAGGACGGGCGGTGCATCTCCCTGTTAAAAGTTCTCCTTACCAATCGCTGCGTCTACAACTGCCGCTACTGTGTGAATCGAAGAGAGCATCTTTGCCCAAGGGCCTCTTTTACCCCGCGGGAGCTTGTGGACTTGACCTTACACTTTTATCGGCGAAATTACATCGAGGGTCTTTTTCTTTCCTCGGCGGTAGAGAAATCGCCCGATGATACGATGATCCAGTTGATTGAGGTGGCACGACTGCTTCGGGAAGAGGAGAATTTTACGGGCTATATCCACATGAAGGGGATTCCGGGAACCTCTCCGGAGCTCATTCGTCGTCTGGGATTTTTTGTGGACCGCATGAGTGTGAATATCGAATTGCCCACTCCAAATGCGCTGGCATTGTTGGCCCCCGAAAAGAAAGAGGAACAGATTCTGAAACCCATGAACCAATTGATGGAGGGAATCGGTGAAAATCGAAGGGAGCGAAAGCACAGCCGAAAGCTTGCTCCGTTTCTGCCAGCGGGACAATCGACCCAGATGATTGTGGGGGCGAGCCGAGAAACCGACTGGACGATTCTGAAGCGCAGTCACCTGCTCTATCAAACCTATGCGATGAAACGGGTCTTCTATTCGGCATTTGTACCGGTGGTGGCCTCTCCCTACACGGAAGGGTTACCCAAGGTTCCACTTCTCAGAGAACATCGCCTCTATCAGGCCGACTGGCTGTTGCGGTTTTATGGCTTTCAGGTCAATGAACTTTTCGACTCCGCTCATCCCAACATGGATCTTCACATGGATCCGAAGCTGCTTTGGGCGATTCAACACCCCGAGCGATTTCCCATCGAGTTGAATCGGGCGAGCTATGAGGTGCTTCTACGCGTCCCCGGGCTGGGAAGAAGGAGTGTCAACAAAATCATAAGCGCCCGGCGATATGCCCCGCTCCATTATGATGACTTAAAAGCGCTACGGATTTCTGTGAAACGTGCGTGCCCCTTCATCACGGTGCAAGGGAAATACTATTGGAAGGGACCCGTGGATCCCCGGCGGCTCTATTCCTGGTTTCGAAATCAGAAACGGGAGACACCGGCAGCGGAACAATTGAGCTTCCTTTGAGAACGGTGAAAGGACCGATCATGATCTATTACTACGATGGGAAAGTGGCGGGCTTTCTCACTGCCTTCCTGGATGCCTGGGAGGATGAAGAAGCCCTCTTTTCCCGTGACCAAAGACAAACCTCGTTTTTCCCCGGAAAAGTGGTGCGAACAGATGCCGAGCTGGCGAATCGGGCAAAGAGGCGCTTGCAGGAACGGCTGGGTGTGAGTTTTGTACGAGAACTTCCTTATGCCTTAGCCGGCCAAAGTGAAGAAGTGGGAAATCTCACCTACCGCGTGCTGAAGAAGGCTCTTTCCACATCACCGGCAATGTTTTCTTCCTGCGATCGCGATGTGCTTGCCTGGCGCCATCTCGTGCAGCGAGTGCGTCATGAGCTGCACCAGTACAAGGGCCTGCTGCGGTTCCGGGAAACCGAAGAGGGCAATCTCTTTGCCTGTCTGGAACCCGAGAACCTCATTCTTCCCCTCCTGGCAAACTTCTTTCGCAAGCGTCTTCCCCGGGAAAGATTTCTCCTCTTTGATACGAGACGGGGGCTGGCCTGTTATGTGGAACAAGGAGGGGCTCCGCAAGAATTCCAGGATACGGTTTTTTGTTTTCAAGAAGGAGACAGGGAGGAAAGGATTCGTCAGGCCTGGCAGATCTTCTACCAAACGGTGGGAATCGAGGAACGAAAGAATACGGCCCTGATGGTCAAAAACATGCCCAAGCGGTTTTGGAAGTATCTGCCCGAGAAATGGGAGGAAAATCGAGAAAAGGGGAAATAAAAAACCCGGAGGGAGACTTTGGAATATCTCCTTCCGGGCTCTTCTTTTTAGAGATCAGAGCTCGTGGGATATTTGTTTGTATCAAAGGTGTTGTATTCGGAGAGATTGCCTGCCTCATAGCCCTTTTTGAACCAGCGTGTTCGCTGTTCGCTGCTTCCGTGGGTGAAGGACTCCGGCTGCACAGAACCCTGCATGCGCTTTTGAATCGTGTCGTCTCCGATCGCCCAGGCGGTGGAGATTGCTTCATCGATATCCCCGGGATCCAGATAGCCCTTGTCCTTTTGGTACCTGGCGACAACTCCCGCGAGGTAATCCGCCTGCAACTCCAAGCGGACCGTGAGTGCGTTGGCCTCCTCCTTGGAAACCCGCTGGCGCATCTGGTTCACCTTGTCGAGGATGCCCAATACTTTTTGCACATGGTGACCCACCTCATGAGAGATGACATAGCTCATGACGAAATCCCCCTCCTTCGCATTGAACTCCTTGAGTAAAGTCCGGTAGAAGGACAGGTCCATGTAGAGGGCTTCATCCTGTCCGCAGTAGAAGGGACCGACCCCGGAACTGGCAACTCCACAGCCCGTGCTCACCTGATTCTGGAACACCTTCATCTTTGGCTCCCGATACCGAACGTTATACTGTTTCAGGATGGCATTCCAAGCATCCTCCGTATCGGCAAGAACCACGGAGGAACACTCATAAAGTGTCTTTTCCTCCTTGCTCAGCTGAATTTCCTCCTGTTGCGTTTGCTGGCCCACGCCTCCGGTTCCCAGACCGACATTGAGTCCCATCAAGGGATTTCCGGTCAAAAGAAACACCAAGAGTCCCAGAATGATTCCACCGCCACCGATGGCCATTCCCGTTCTTCCACGACCGCCGCTTCCGATATTTGAACTACCTCTTCGACCTCTCCACTGCATACTGTTTCCTCCTCCTAGTTAACTAGCTTATTCTTACCCATTTTGAAAGTTATGGGGGATCTTTGTCAAATTCTTCCGCTCGATTTTCAACCCAGGGGGGTCATGGTATGATAATGGCAATGGGAGGTGGCTATGATCCGTTTACTCTGTTCCGATTTTGACAATACCTTGGCGCACCGCACTCGGCTTCATCCCGATACGGTGACTGCCCTGAAAGCGTTGGAAGAGGCGGGGATCGCCTTTTGTATCGTGACCGGCCGGTTAGCATCCAACATCCGCGGTCTTCTTGCCGCCTATGGCATTCATTGTCATATTGTCGCAGACAACGGAGCTTATAGCCTTTGGAAAGGGAAGGAGGAGGCGGGAGGTCGTGTGATCGACCCGGAGGACGTGAAACGGATCATGACCCTGTGTGAGAAGCATCGATGGCCCTATTTTCTTTACGATAAGGAAATCTGCTATCTTCCCGATGACTTGCTCCCCTTTCTTCGCTGGTCATGGGTGCAGCGGATCATTTCTCATGTTATGAAGTCCCCCGTCCAAGGGGTCAGGGAAGGACTACTCGAGGGGGAATCGGGTCAGGTATACAAGGCCCTGGTGTTTCCCAGAAAGTCGGATACGGCCCTGGCAAAAGAGGTTTTTGGGAAGGAAGAGGGCCTGTGGGTCACCAGCTCCTCAAAACGGAAGGTCGAACTCTGCACCCGGGGCGTGGATAAATGGTTTGGCATTCGGCCGATCATGGACAAGCTGGGAATCACCGCGAACGAGGTCGCCTGTATCGGGGACTATGATAATGATTTGGAAATGCTGGAGGCATGTGGCTTGCCCTGTGCGGTCGCCAATGCCAATGAGAAGGTAAAGCGCGTGGCAAAGCTGGTTTTTCCCTCCGCCAAAGAGGGAGGCGTCGCAAAGCTCTGTGACTATTTGAGAGAAGAAGGAAGAGAGGAAACGAAGAATGGAAACTAAAGTGACGATGCCGATTCAGGTGCTCGGTCATCAGCCGTCCTATTCCAATGAACATGCGGCAGGGCTGGATCTTCGGCTCACCACCGAAAGCCCCGTTCGTCTGGAACAGGGGGACCATTTTATTGCCCACACCGGGCTGTCTGTGGAAATTCCGGAAGGCTATTTTGGCCTCATCTGTGTGCGCTCCGGTCTGGGAATGAAGGGACTCATGCTAGCCAATGCCATTGGGGTCATCGATGAGGACTACCGGGGGGAGATTCGGATTCCCTTCTTTTACCATGGGGAAGAGGAGATGGTTCTGGAAGATGGAGAACGGGTTGCGCAGATGATTCTGGTTCCCTATGTGCAGGCCCAATGCCGGGAGGTGGAAGAGCTCACCTATTCCCAAAGAGGAAACCGAGGCTTTGGAAGCTCGGGGCGCTTTTAAGGCTCCTCGTCCCAGAAGCTCATCTGTCTCCTGCCCGCAGAACTCAGATGGGAAGCGGAAAGTCCCAGGAGGCGAAAGCTCCTATTTGAGGGGATTTCCTGCAGGAGCAGGCGGCCGATTCTTTCCAGCTCCTCCGGGGAATCCGTGGGGGCGCTGAGGGCACGACTTCGGCTAAAGGTGCGAAAGTCGGAGCTCTTGACCTTTAGCGTTACCGTCTGTGTCAGGAGATTTTCTTTTTTTAGGTCGCTCGAGAGCATTTTGGAATAGACGGCTACCTTTTTCGCAAGCAGCGCGGGGGAAGAGATATCCTCTTCAAAGGTTCTCTCGACACCGAGCGACTTTCGATTTCGATTCGGCTCCACGGGATCCTGATCCTCACCGCGGATCCGCCGGTAGAGCAAATCCCCCTGTTTTCCCAGGAGCCCGGCAAGCTGCTCCCGGCTGAGAAGATAGAGGTCTTCCAACCGGTGTAAACCGAATTGGTGGAGCTTGGCAAGGGCGGCCTTTCCCAGTCCATAGATCTTTTCGAGCGACAGGGGAGGAAGGAGTTCCCTCCAGTTTTCGGAGCTGATGACAAAGATGCCGCGAGGCTTCTTCCAATCGGATGCCAGCTTGGCAAAAAATTTGTTATAGGAGATTCCAATCGAGATGGAGAGTCCGGTTTTTTCCTCCACCTCATCCTGAATGGTGTGAGCAAGGAAGAGACTCTCCTCGGGTCTTCGAGTGAGGTCGAGATAGGCTTCATCAATGGAACTCTGTTCAAACCGGCGGCTATAGCTTTCGAGAATTTCCATGACCTGCCGGCTGAGAAGTCGATAGCGGTCCCGATGCATGGGGACCAATTTCAATTGGGGGCACTGTTGGAGCGCAAGATAAACGGGCATTGCGGAATGCACCCCGTATTCCCGGGCCTTGTAATTTGCGGTGGTGATGATCCCCCGCTTGGATTCTCCGGAGAGGGCCATGGGAATTTCTTTCCATTCCGGATGATCCAACTCTTCTACAGCGGCAAAAAAGGCATCCAAATCCAGGTGAAAAATGCACCGTTCCTTGTCCATGATCCCTCTCCTTTCTTTTCGTTTCCGAAGCTTTATGTATATAATAGTTGGTAATGAAAGAAGATAGCAACCGTTTTTATAACGGAGGGGGGATGCTATGCGAATTGATAAATTTTTGAAAAATGCAAGAATTATTAAACGAAGAACCGTTGCCAAGGAAGCCTGTGAAGGCGGCCGTGTGAAGGTGAATGGAAAGACCGCAAAACCGGGAACGGAGGTTGAGGTGGGCGACGAGTTAGTCATTTCTTTGGGTCAAGCAGATCTTGCTATCCGCGTGAAGGCCGTTCCGGAGCATGTGACCAAGGAGATGGCGGATACGATGTACGAAGTTTTGGAGGATAAATAATGTCACAATTTCGACCGCTCCTTCCCCAAGAAGAAAAGAATCGACAGGATTCCCCAAAACCGGGGGAGAGGAGAAGCCGGTCCTCTTCCCGAGCAGAACGCAGACGGGGGCAACCCTCCGGTCTCGTCTCTCGGCAGGGACAGAAGAAGAGAAAGCGGGGCAGACGCCCCGGGAAGGGGTCGATGGTGCCCTATCTCCTAGTTGCCCTGGCGGTGCTCTTGGTGATTCCCACGCTCATCCACATGAATCGCACCTCCCGGATGTTGGAGGAAACGGCGAAACAAAAGGAGAGTCTCAATACTGAGAAGAAGGCCTTGGAGAACTCGGTGGCCGAGCTGAAAAACCAGATGTCAAAGGTCAACACCGATGAGTTTATCGAAAAATACGCTCATGAGAAACTGGGAATGGTTAAACCCAATGAGATTTTGATGAAGGTGGGAAATTCCTACCAGGTGGATGCGGAAAAGGCAAAAAAGTTAGAAGAGAAGAATGCTTCTGCGAAGAGAAGCGATGAGGAGGCTTCCCGGGAAAGTTCATCCTCCCAAAGCGAAGAATCCGAACAATCCGAGAGTAAACCCGTGGAATCTCAGGGACAATAACATGCAGACAGCGAATCCATTATTACAAGAGCTCAAGAAGCATTGGAGCTTCGTGGAGAACCAAAGAGAGTCGGGAGAGGTTTCCGGCTCTTTTCGATTTTTTATTGGAGTTTCCGGAGGGGGCGATTCCATGGCCCTCTTGCACCTGTGCATGAATTTTTTTCCCCGGGAAATGATCCGGGTTCTCCACTTTAATCATGAACTGCGAGGGCGTGAAAGCGACCGGGATGAGGAGTTGGTGAGGGCCATTTGCAGACGGTGGGGACTTTCCTGCAGGGTGGGAAGAGGGAACATCCAGGCACGCGCAAAAGAGACGGGGGAGTCCCTTGAACTCAGTGCCCGGCGAGAAAGATATCTTTTTTTCGACCACTGCATTCGGGATTGCCGAGAAGCCGAGGAGGAGGAGATTTTTCCCATTCTCATCACCGCTCACCATCAAGGAGACCAGGCGGAAACCCTCTTGCTCCGCCTCTTTCGAGGAGCGGGAAGCCGGGGCCTGGGAGGGATTCGACCCTTTTCCTATCGACAGGGGACGGGGGGAACCTATGGCGTGTTCCGCCCCCTTTTGGAGGTCGCCAAAGAGGACCTCTTGGCCTATGACCGCGCCCATCGGATCCCATGGCGGGAGGACGCCAGCAATGGGGACCTCCTTATACCGAGAAACCGGATTCGCCATGAACTCCTTCCGCTTTTGCGATCCTCCTACCAGCCCTCCCTGGATAAGACCCTGGCCCAAACCGCCCGTATTTTGGCGGAGGAGGATGCCTACCTTGCGGAGGAGACGAAACAGGCAGCGGCTGCGATGGTCAAGGACCTGCGGCAGATTCCATCGACAGAGCAGGTGGAATCCCTCTTACGGGAGGCACAAACGGGAAATGCGAGGTCGCTGTTACGAAGAAATGCGCTTTTCCTATCGGGCATGGGGATTCCCCGAGAGGACTTTTTAGCCATTCCGGTGGCGCTGCAACGCCGCTTGCTTCGTTTGGTATTTGGAGCCATGCAGAGGAAAAAGGAGGACGAAGAGGACTTTTTATCCTTCTCTGAGATTGAACAAATTCGTCGACTCTTTTATCAAAGCCCGGGTAAAAAACAGGTGCTTTGTGGTATTATGTTTTTAAGTGATTGGGGGGGCGTTATTGCATGTCCTGCCTCTGTCAGGGAGGGGACATTCCTGCAAAGCCTCCGGTCGGATATCGTTGCCGTTTCCTATGAAAAGGAGCCGGATGCCGATCAATTGCGGAGTCAGCGCTGTTATTTTTATCGAAGCCGGGAGAAGCCGGCCTTCCGGACCGTGCAACCCGGAGATAAGATGGAGCGCTTTGGAGGCGGGCATCGTGCACTTCGTCTCCTTTTTTCAGAATGGAAGCTGCCGGTTCCGCTTCGTCGGGAGTGGCCGGTGTTAGCAGATGACCGGGATATCCTTTGGGTGGCTCTTTTAGGGAGAAGCCCTAAGCATAAGCTTAGGGGAGGGGGACCGGTTTTTTCAATAGAGTGGAGGAAGAGATGATTACCAATTTGAAGAACAAATATGTGGATCGGGTTCTATTCTCACAGGAGGAAATCGCACAAAGGGTTCAGGAGCTGGGAAAGGAGATCACCGAGGAGTACAAGGACGATCGGGCGGACCTCCTTCTGGTGGGAATCTTGAAAGGCGCCTGCTTTTTTATGACCGACCTGTTGAAGCAGATTGGCTTGGATGTGGAGATTGATTTCATGTCAGTTTCCAGCTATGGAGCGAGCACCGTATCCTCCGGAGACGTACGCATCATCAAAGATCTCCAGCAGCTCATCACGGGCAAGAACATCATCATCGTGGAGGACATCATCGATACGGGATATACGCTCGATTATCTCACCAAAAATCTGAAGCAGCGTGGTGCAAAATCGGTCAAGATCGCCGCCCTTTTGAACAAGGAGGCGAGACGCGTTGTTGACCTCCACGGAGATTATATCGGCTTTGAAATTCCCGATGAGTACGTGATCGGTTACGGGCTGGATTTCAACCAGAAGCTTCGCAACCTCCCCTATGTAGCCACCTTAAAGCCGGTCTACTACCGGGAAGACAATCCCAAGACCAAACAGCTTATGCAGGGCGACCGTAAATAGACAGCAAATTCCGAAATCGGAACGAAAACGAGAAGAATGAGGAGATTCATGAAGAATAGAAAAGGGAACTTTCGGATGATCCTGAGTTATTTCCTGCCGCTCCTTTTGATTGTGGCGATCATCACGCTGTTCAATCAAAATGCACAGGTGCCGGATCGAATGACCCATGGGAAGCTCATCCAAGAATTTAAGAACAACAATGTGAAGAGTCTTGTCTACGAAGGAGACAAATTGAAGGGCGTCCTGAAGGATGCAAAAAACAGCACCTTTGAGGTGGTGATTCCTTCCGCGTATTTCCCGACATTTTACGAACAATACATTCAGGGAAAGGTGGAGGATTCCTCCCTGGAGCTGGTTTTTAAAGAGGAACCCAAACCCAATGCCTTCCTTTTAATGCTCCCCGATCTGCTCTTCCTGGGACTCATGGGCTTTATGCTCTATTCGATGCTCAGGCGCACCAGCCAACAGGCGGGAGGAATGAATAACTTCGGAAAGAGCCGCGCTCGGCTGGATCAAGGGGATGGCAAGCGCATCCGCTTCGCCGATGTGGCAGGGCTCAAAGAAGAGAAGGAAGAACTGGGAGAAATTGTCGATTTCTTGAAAAATCCGGGGAAGTTCACCAACCTGGGCGCCAGAATTCCCAAGGGCGTTCTGTTGGTAGGACCTCCGGGAACGGGGAAAACCTACCTTTCCAAGGCGGTGGCCGGAGAAGCGGGGGTCCCCTTCTACAGCATCTCGGGTTCCGACTTTGTGGAAATGTTCGTCGGTGTGGGTGCCTCTCGCGTCCGCGACCTCTTTGTGGAAGGAAAAAAGCACGCTCCTTGCATCATTTTTATTGACGAGATTGATGCGGTGGGGCGGCGCAGAGGTGCCGGCCTGGGTGGCGGCAATGACGAGAGGGAGCAGACCCTGAATCAGCTCTTGGTGGAGATGGATGGTTTTGATGTCAATGAGGGCATCATCATCATGGCCGCCACCAACCGACCCGACATCCTGGATCCCGCCATCCTGCGTCCCGGCCGTTTTGACCGCCGGATCATGGTGGGAATGCCCGATGCAAAGGAACGCGAAGAGATGATCCGGGTTCATCTGCGCAACAAGAAGGTCGCCGACGATGTGGACCTGAACGCCCTGGCTCGGCAGACGGCAGGCTTTACTCCCGCAGACCTGGAGAACATGACCAACGAGGCAGCGCTATTGGTGGCCCGGGAAAATCGATCGGTGATCGACATGGCAACCTTTGAAGAGGCCTGCATCAAGGTGATGGCCGGTCCGGAGAAGAAATCCCGGGTTGTCATTCAAAAGGAGCGGGAGCTTACGGCTTACCATGAAGCGGGTCATGCCATCGTAACCCGGGCTCTGCCGGAGATGGATGAGGTCAATTTGATCACCATTGTTCCTCGCGGACAGGCGGGTGGTTTCACTTCCTTCCTTCCGGAGGATGATCGGCAGTTTATGTCAAAATCCATGATGGAGAAGGAACTGGTTACCTATTTGGGCGGCCGGGCCGCCGAAGCGGTGAAGCTGGACGACATTTCCACAGGGGCTTCCAACGATATTGAGCGGGCAACGGGCATGGCGAGAAACATGATCGTGAAGTACGGCATGAGCCCCAACCTGGGACCGGTAACCTATGAAGAGGGAAGCAACAATGTCTTTTTAGGAAACGAATTGGGGCAGGTAAAGTCCTACTCCGAAAAAACGGCTCAGCAGATTGATGAGGAAATTCGGCAACTGATGACCAAGGCCTATGAGCTGGCCAAGAAGATCCTCCAGGCAAATGACCAGTTGCTGGAGGCGGTTGCACAGAAGCTGTTAGATGTGGAGACCCTGCGAAAAGAGGAGTTTGAACAGCTCTTCCGGGAACTGGGTCGCAGCTATAATTGGAAGGAAGGTGTCTTCAATGAATAGTTCGCAACAGGTGAGTCAGGGAGCCGCCAAGGCGCAAGCTCCCCTTCTTTCCAATCAATTGATCATCCTTCTCTATGCGGGCCTGCTCCTCTACTTTGCCTATGTGATGTACAAGGGAAACCGACAGAAGAAGAAACTCCAAGGAGCCCAGTTCGCCTACCGGCCAACACTCGGAAAACTTAACATGATCCTGTCTGTTTTTGTTCTTCTGGCAGGAGTCATGAGCATTGTGGCACACCAGTGGATTTCCGGAATTTTAATGATGCTGGTTGTTGTCATGCTTTTTGTGAAAAGTCGGGAACCCGTTATTCTGGCAAAGAACGGAATCTTTGGGGATGATAAGTTCTATGCATGGACGGAGGTCAAGCAATGGGCCTGGGACAAGCAGCGAGGAGACTTGGTGCTTTTGACCAAGGAATTTGGAAAAAATGAGGTTCGCAACATCATCCATGTGGGCCCGGATCATATGATGGAAGTCAACGAGAAGATTCGCGAATTGAAATTGAACAAAGGCAAAGCAAAGTAGGAGCTTCGGCGAAGGAGAAAAGGGGAATCATGGCAAAGTTTATTTTTGTAACCGGGGGTGTGGTCTCGGGAATCGGAAAGGGTATCAGTGCAGCCAGCATCGGAAGACTGCTCAAAGACAATGGATTTTCTGTTTTTATGCAGAAGTTCGATCCCTACCTGAATGTCGATCCGGGAACCATGAGTCCATATCAACACGGGGAGGTTTTTGTAACCCGCGATGGGGGAGAGACCGATCTGGATTTGGGACATTATGAACGCTTTATTGATGAGGAACTGACCAAGAATTCCTCCATTACCAGTGGTCGCATTTACAACACGGTGATCCGAAAGGAACGTGCCGGCGACTACCATGGCAAAACGGTGCAGGTGATCCCTCATGTCACCGATGCCATTAAGGCAAAGATCTACAAGGTTGCGGAGGAATCGGGAGCGGATTTCATCATCACGGAGATCGGAGGGACCGTCGGAGACATTGAGTCCCAGCCTTTTATCGAAGCCATTCGTCAGGTGCACTCCCAGAATCCGGAGGATGTGCTTTTTATTCACACCGTACTCATCCCCACGATCCCCGGGTCGGACGAGCTGAAAACAAAGCCCGCCCAGCATTCTTTCAAGGAGCTCATGAGCTTTGGCATCAAACCCGATATCTTTGTCCTTCGTGCTGCCCGTCCCATCACCGGGGAGGTGTTTGAAAAAATCTCCCTCTTCTGTGACCTTCCCCGGGAAGCCATTGTGGAATCGAAGAATGTCGATTTGATCTATGAGGTTCCCCTCGTCTTCCATGACCAGAAGATCGATCAATATATTTTAAAGTTTTTCCACATGACCTCAAAGGCAGACCATGTCGGAGACTGGAAGGAAATGTGCGATCGCTTCAAAAAGGCAGACCAACCCGTTTCCGTGGCACTGGTGGGAAAGTACACGAAGCTTGCGGATGCCTACCTATCCGTGAATGAGGCCCTTTACGATGCGGGCTTCTCCCTCAGCGCGAAAGTTCGCATTCAGTATGTGAACAGTGAGAATCTAACGGAAGCCAATGTGGACCAAGAACTGGGCTTTGCGGATGCCATCATCATGCCGGGCGGCTTTGGAGAGCGCGGCATCGAGGGCATGGTCCTGTCTGTGAAATATGCAAGAGAGCACCGAGTTCCCTTCCTGGGCATTTGCCTGGGCATGCAAATCTCCCTGATTGAGGTTGCAAGAAATCTGCTTGGTTTCCAAGGAGCCTCCTCCACGGAATTCGACGGGGAGACCCCTTATCCTGTGATTCATCTTCTGGATAATCAAAAGGAGGAAGGAGATATTGGAGGAACCATGCGTCTTGGAAATGGCGACGTACATGTGGAAAAAGACAGCCTCTGTTACTCCCTCTACCAAAAACAGGACATCGTGGAACGCCATCGTCATCGGTACGAATTTAATAACAAATATCGGGAAGAATACAAGGAGCGGGGTGGCATCCGTTTTGCGGGGATTAATCTCTCCTCCAATCATGTGGAGCTCATCGAGCGGACGGATCATCCCTATTATGTTGCCTCCCAGTTCCATCCCGAATTCAAATCTCGTCCCAACCATCCCCACCCGCTGTTTGTCGGCTTGATTCAGGCAGCCCTGGATCAAAAAGAAGGGGATAAGTAGGGGAGAACACAGTGATGGAGAAAAAGCCGGTTTTCACCGGCTTTTTTTGAGAGGAGGAAAAGATGGAGGCAAGATATTCAGGCTTTTTTTGCGATGTTCCCGGTTTTCTATTAGGAAACAATCAGGACATTCCGGGCGGCACCGGAGTAACGGTCATTCGCTGCCCGGAGGGAACCGTGGGCGGCGGAGAGGTCCGAGGAGGTGCACCGGGCAGTCGGGAGACGGATCTTCTCCGGCCGGAAAACACGGTGCAAAATGTTCATGCGGTGGTGTTAGCGGGAGGGTCTGCCTTTGGCCTTGCTGCCTGTGATGGGGTCATGAAACGGCTTAAAGAAGAGAATATCGGCTTTGAGACCGGCTATGGCGTCGTTCCCATCGTTCCCGGCTGTGTGCTCTTTGATCGGGGAGTGGGGGATGCCGATGCCTTCCCCACGGCGGAGATGGGTTATCGGGCCTGCCGTTTCGCTTCCAACGACGAGAATTCCCATCGGATGGGAAACATCGGAGCGGGAACCGGCTGCAGTGTCGGCAAGCTTCACGGGGCGGATCGGGCGATGAAGTCCGGCTTGGGCCAGGCCAGCATGAGCAAGGGCGATTTGGTCGTCTCTGCCGTGGTCTGCGTCAATGCCCTTGGGGATGTCTTTGACTTTCTTCGTGACAATGAGCCCATTGCGGGTTTATTACAGGAAAATATGTGGTATGATTCTACAGTAGCGAATTTGCAGGCAACCTTCTGTCCTAACCTGGAAGGTAGGAACACAACGATTGGGGTTATCGCCTGCAATGCAAAGCTGGACAAGGCTTCCTGTTTGAAGCTTGCCCAGATGGCACAGGACGGCTATGCGAGAAGCATTCGTCCGGTGCATACTCCGGCAGATGGGGACACCATCTTTACCCTGGCCGGGGGCGAGAAGGAATGCGATCTTCTCACGATCGGCGTGATGGCGCAGGAGGCCATGCAACGAGCCGTGGTCAACGCTTGCCTTTGTGCAGAAACCGCATATGGCTTGCCGAGCTACTCCTTTCTGCAACAGAATCGACAGTAGACGGTGGTAATGACCGGCATCCCCAGAGGAGCCGGATCGGAGGAAAAAATGACAGAAAATACGCATGAACCGTTTTTTACGGCAAAGAACATTGCAACCCTAGGGGTCTTTATCGCAATTATGCTCCTGCTGAGCTCGACCTCACTGGGCTACCTGCCCTTGGGGCCCATCTCGGTAACAACGATGCACATCCCGGTTCTAATCGGAGCGATTTATGGCGGAAGGAAGTATGGGTTGATTCTAGGGCTCGCTTTCGGGCTGAATTCTTGGATCAAGTCCATGCAAGGAGCCAGTGGTGCTCTCTCTTTTCTTTTCATGAACCCGGTGATCAGTATCTTACCCAGGGTATTTTTCGCCTTTGTAACCGGCTGGCTTGCCGAACTTTGGCGGAAGAGAAATCCCGTCTTGGCCTATGGGTTACCCGCTCTTGTGGGATCCCTGTTAAATACCATCTTGGTCATGGGGCTCATCTATCTCATTTATGCCCAACAATATGCTCAAGCAATGTCCATGGATTCGTCCGCCGTATTAGGCGCCGTTTTAACGATCTCATTCACCAATGGGCTACCGGAAGCATTGGCTGCGGGATTTGTATCGGTACCGGTGATGTCCGCGATTGATGTCGCCCAAAAAAGAAGAAAACGGGCCACAAAAGCGTGAGCCGTGGCCAAGAGTAGATTCTCGAGGGAGTTATTATGGAAATATTGAGGGAGCCACACCCTTCGTTAAATCTCCTATTAACGATCGATGTGGGGAATACAAATTGTACCTTTGGATTGTTTGATGGGGAGAAAATCACCCACCAATGGAGAATTCAAAGCAATCGCATCAAAACCAGTGATGAGTATGGAATCGAACTGGAGATGATTTTGAATCATTTCTGTTACGACCGCACGGATATTAAGGATGTGATCATCGGATCCGTGGTCCCTGATCTGATTCATCGCTTCTCTGCGATGTCAAAGCGCTTTCTTCACATCGATCCCATGGTTGTCGGGGACAACACCAAAACCGGCGTTCCTCTCCGGCTGGACAATCCCAAGGAGGTGGGAGCGGACCGCATTGTGAATGTCGTCAGCGGCTTTGAATTTTATGGGGGCCCTCTCATCATTATCGACATCGGAACGGCCATCACCCATGATGTGATTTCCGAGCGCGGAGAATACCTTGGTGGGTCCATTGCCCCGGGAATCGGGATTGCCTCCGAAGCGCTTTTCATGAAAACCGCAAAGCTCCCGAAAATTGAATTGGTGTATCCAAAGAGCGGAATCGGTCACAATACCGTGGAAGCCATGCAGACGGGAATCGTTCTTGGCTTTATCGGTCTGATTGATCGCATCACGGAGCAGATTATCAAGGAAGTGCAGGAGAGCGAAGGGAAACGCCCCCGGGTGATTGCCACGGGGGGCTATTCCTCTCTCATCGCCTTTAATTCCGCCTACGTGGAAAAGGTGGACAAGGATTTGACCCTTCACGGTCTCCGACTCATTTATGAGAGGACGATGAAGGCACGGAAGTTGGAAGGAGAACGAAAAGCATGACCCTGCGAATCGGCTTGGCCCCTCTGGCGGGGGTGAGTGATTTAGCCTTTCGAGAGCTTTGCTTTGACCAAGGAGCCGATTTTGCGGTGACGGAAATGGTCTCTGCAAAGGGGCTCTACTATGCGAATGACAAGACAGAAACGCTCCTTCAGAGTTCCACGAAGGAGCGTTCGCTTATCTGTCAGCTTTTTGGCCATGAACCGGAAATTTTTCGGAAGGTGATTACGGAACATCTCAATTGGCGGGAAGAATTTTGTGCGATCGATCTAAACATGGGCTGTCCCGCCCCCAAGATCATACGAAACGGAGATGGGTCCGCATTGATGAAGAACCCTCTGCTGGCTGCTCAGGTGATTCGAGCCATGGTGGAAAGCTCCCAAAGAGAGGTTTCGGTGAAATTCCGTCTGGGCTTCACGGAGAGCCACAAGAATTTCCTGGAAATCGGCCATATCTGCCAGGAAGAGGGCGCCTGTCGGGTGATGTTGCATGGGCGAACAACCGAGGCCATGTATTCGGGAAAGGCGGATTGGGAGGCGATTCAGGAGCTGAAAGAAAGCCTAAGAATCCCCGTGTATGGCAATGGGGACATCACCACGGCAGAGGACTGTCTGCGGCGGGCCGAGCAAAGTGGGGTGGATGGAATCGCCATTGGGCGTGGTGCCATGGGGAATCCCTTCCTATTCCACCAGATCAAGGACCTCTTGGCAGGAGAAAAGCCCAAGGGCGTTTCCCCGGAGGATCTCAAAGCGATGATTTCTCGGCACTATGAGACGGCCCTGCATTACAAGGGAGAGAAGGTGGCACTTTTGGAGATGCGTAAGCATCTCGCCTGGTATCTGTCGGGCATTCGAAATTCTGCCTCGGTAAAAACGCAAATCTTCCAGGCGTCCGGTTACCGAGAAGTGCAAACCATTCTGCACCGGTTTTTCGACCAACTGGATCCCAAGCAGCTGCTTTCGAAGGGCCTTTCATC
>ERZ1673749.1066-NODE-1066-length-21773-cov-5.496362_pt1 | contig 21773 bp, 24 predicted proteins | sample MGYA00580204_ERZ1673749 | MGnify/ENA primary metagenome ERZ1673749 (study PRJEB41218, sample SAMN15661745) | gut metagenome | host: Homo sapiens | place: Canada: London | collected 2015-08-20/2019-03-30 | study: EMG produced TPA metagenomics assembly of...
TTGACAAACCCCCATTTTCTGCCTTTTCTAAGCCTATTGGCTTCATTGTTGGGAAAAGAAGGACATCGCGAATGGACGGTTGATCCGTCAAGAGCATGACCACCCGGTCAATACCGATTCCCAAGCCTCCGGTAGGCGGCAGGCCCACCCGAAGGGCATTCACAAAGTCCAGGTCCATCATCCCTGCCTCTTCGTCTCCGGCGTCACGCAGTTCCACCTGGTGCTGGAAACGGCGGTACTGGTCTTCTGCATCGTTGAGCTCACTAAACGCATTCGCAATTTCCCAGCCCTTCACAAAGGCTTCATAGCGCTCCGTCATCTCCGGCTTGGAAGGCATCCGCTTGGCCAACGGTGAAATTTCCACCGGATACTCATAGACGAAGGTTGGCTGCTGCATGTGCTCCTCCGCATAGGCATCGAAGAAACGCTCCAAGACCTTCCCCTTGCCATCCGCCTTCTCGGTATCAATGTGATGGTCCTTGGCAATCGCAAGGGCTTCTTCATCGCTTTCCACCTTGGAAAAGTCCACGCCCGAATACTCCTTTACCGCCTCTGTCATCGTAATCCTGCGCCAGGGGGGCTTAAAGTCGATCTCTTTGCCTTGAAATTGCACCTTCGTGGAGCCATTTACCTTCTCACAGACACTGGCAACCATGTTCTCGGTGATCTCCATCATCCCTTCGTAGTCCGTGTAGGCCTGATAGAGCTCGATCGCGGTGTATTCGGGATTGTGACGCGTGTCCATTCCCTCATTCCGGAACATCCGGCCCATCTCGTAGACCTTCTCAAATCCTCCGACAATGAGTCGCTTCAAATAGAGCTCATTGGCAATACGAAGATACATATCAATATCTAACGTGTTGTGATGGGTGATGAAAGGACGCGCCGTTGCCCCACCCGCAATGGTGTTCAGAATCGGCGTCTCCACCTCTAAGAAGCCCCTTTCATTTAAAAAGTCACGAATTCCCGAAAGAATCCGGACCCGCTTCCGGAAGACGTCTTTCACTTCGGGATTTACGATTAAATCCACATAGCGTTCCCGATAGCGAAGGTCCTGGTCCTTTAGCCCGTGAAACTTTTCCGGAAGGAGCTGTAGGCTCTTGGTCAAGAGGGTGACGGCCGTCGCCTGCACGGTGATTTCTCCCGCTTTGGTTCGAATCACCGTTCCTTCGACACCGATAATGTCCCCCAAATCCAGGTCACTGACATAGGGAAACTCCTTTTCGCCGATGACGTCATATTTCGCCAGTACCTGAATCTTTCCCCCATCATCCTGAAGGTCCATAAAGGTGATCTTACCGTGGCCTCTCTTGGCGAGAATGCGGCCTGCAAGGCGAACTTCTTTCCCTTCAAAATCCTCAAAAGCGGCAATAATTTCCGCTGCATGGGCCGTTGCATCGAACTTCGTGATTCGATGGGGGTCTCTGCCCTTTTCCCGAAGTCGATTCAACTTGTCATAGCGAATCTGAATCATCTCATTGTCTGTCTGCTTACTGTTCATGGTTACCTCTTTTACTTCTTTACAATCTCCAAAACCTTGTACTCCACGGTACCGGTGGGCAATTCCACATTGACCGTATCTCCCTCTTTTGCACCAAGGAGCTGTTTTCCTAAGGGCGATTCATTGGAAATTTTATTTTTTTTCGGATTGGCTTCCACCGTACCGACAATGGTAAAGGTGAACTCTTCCTCAAATTCCACATCCAACACTTTTACCGTTGATCCAATCGCTACGGTTTTCTTGGATCCATGCTTTTCTTCCGTGATGATTTTCGAGTTTTTGAGTTGATTCTCGATCAGATAGATCCGCTCCTCAACCTGTGCCTGCTCTTCCTTTGCAGCATCATACTCTCCATTTTCAGAGAGATCACCAAAGCCACGGGCAATCCGAATTTTATCCGCAATCTCGGAGCGTTTCGTCGTTTTCAGATATTCCAGCTCATCGGCTAATTTGTTATATCCCTCTTGGGTTAAAATTGTTTCTTCCGTCATAATTTCTCACTTTCCCAAATTTCACAAATCACATACCTCTGGAGATTTCTCTCTTAAAAAAGAAAACAGGGGATAAACCCGCTGTTTCCTTGTATTTTACGTGATATGGCGGAAACTGTCAATGTTTTCCCCGGTCCTCTTTCTGCAATTCGCGAATGGATTTGGTGGAGCAGTGGGAAGGTGCGATCTCTAATTTCTTCAGCATTTCCTGCAAGCGTTCCTCGGAGGGTGCCTCAATCTCCATGTAGGGATAGGATAAAGTTTTCTTGTCCCAGCAATCGAATTCAAAACGAAAGTCTTCCAGCAGATAGCGCTCCCTCCTCTTATAGGAGGTCTTTGCCTGATCATATCCCATCTTTGCTAACAGCTTCTGAAGAGCGATTTCATCATCGATGAGCACGGTGGTTTCCTCATTGACCCGTGCCGATGCCGATGGCTGTCTTTCTTTATAGGTGAATTCCCGCGAGGTGACTCTCCCCTCCTCTTCCACGATGCGGATTCGCAAATATGCATCCTCCGAAATGGGATGGGTCGAAGAATCGATGCGAATATTGGTCTGCTCCTCTACCGTATCGAAACGGGCTCCCGCCTCTTCCAGTCTTTCTTTCAGCAAGGGAAAGTCGATGCCGATCACCTTAATTTCTATTTCCTGCATATTCTCCTCCTAAGCGTTGAGGAACAAAATCCACATAGTCTGCGGAGAGACAACGACAAAAAAGCCCGTCACAGTCTCCCTCCTTCACAAACCGAAGACCTTCTCCGTGGAGGTGACCGTAGACACACAAATCCACGCCCGCCTCTCGGAGGGTTTGTCCGAAGTCATTTAATCGTTGCGCCTTCGTAAACGGGGGATAATGAATCATGGCAATCGTCCGATCATAGGGACCCATCTTTGCCTGCAGACTTAGCCGCAAGCGGATGAGCTCCCTCTCATAGACCTTTCGATCATGATCCGTAAATCCCTCTCGATCGGGACTATCCCAGCCCTTCACGCCAACGATCCGCACCCCGTCCACCACAAAGGCATTGTTCTGTAAAAAAGACAGCCGGGTATACCCCTCTTGCTTGAGCTGGTTCAACGATTGCCACCAATAGTCATGGTTGCCTCGCAGCAAAATTTTGTTGCCGGGAAGTGCATTTAGGCGCTCTAAATCCACACGAGCTGCCTTCAGATCCATCTGCCAGGAGATATCCCCCGGAATCAAAACCGTGTCACCATCGCTGATCTTTTCTTGCCAGTTTTTCCAGATTTTTTCCTCGTAATTTTGCCAGCGGGGACCGAAAATCGACATATCCTTCTTCTTTGTGTCATCCAAGTGGAGATCGGATAAGCCGTAAATCATTCCAGATTCGCCATCTCTTCTTTCAAAACCTCAAACAGAACAGAGACTTCTTCTTGCGTGAGCGTGATGCCCTTGGACATCCGGTTATGGTCCGGATTCCAGGAACGGAGGTCGTATTTTGGATCGCGTTCATTCCAGGAGACGAGATTCAGCTCCTTAGTCCATCCCTTTGCATCTGTGCTCAAAACGCCGAGACGTTCCACAATATCAAATTTGATTTCTGCCATGATTGACTCCTTCCTTTTCTTCTCATTTTCTCTATTTTACAGCGGAGCAATACTTCCTCCAACTCATTTTCCAGAAACAGTGTACCACATTCCCTATGCTATAATGACCCGGGAGGATGTCATGATTATTGCGAAAATCGGTTATCAAGATGACAAAGGGATGTTTCAATTTTTCCTGAGCAATCGGGAGCGGCTTTGGGTTTCCTATGACTTTTATCGGCAACAGAATCTCCACCAGGGCGATGAACTCTCCCCTTCGGCTTTGGAGGCGCTCCGGGGGGAGCACATGAGAAATGCGGCCTTCCTATTGGCAAATCGCTACGTCAGCTACAAGCCAAGGACCGAGCAGGAGCTGGCTCGCCATCTGCAACAGAAAGGCATTTCTCAAGGAGAAATTTCCTTCTCCATCGAGCGGTTAGAAAAGCTGGGACTGTTGGATGACTCGGCCTATGGAATCCAATTCGGAAAAGAGAAGTCGCAAAACAGTCACTGGAGTCGAAATAAGATTCGCCGGAAACTCCAGGAACGGGGACTCGATCCTTCCGAAATTTCCCGTTCCCTCTCGCAAGTCTCGCAGGAACAGGAGGAGGAAAATCTCCGAATCGCCTTTGAAAAGAGCTACCGAAAGCGAGACCTTGCCGATTATGGACAATTTCAAAAAACCGTTGCGGCCTTGGCGAGAAAGGGATTTGCCCTATCGGACGTTCTGGCCTTTTTAAAAAAGGAGCGGGACCATGGTCAATGCTAAGCGATACGTTGTCTACATGCTTCACTGCCGGGATGGGAGTCTCTACACGGGAATCACGGATGACCTCAAAAAACGACTGCAGGCGCATAATGCAGGAAAGGGTGCCAAATACACGCGGTCTCGTCTTCCCGTGACCGTTGCCTGCTTCTGGGAGGTGGCGAGCAAGGAGCTTGCCCTTCACTGGGAATGGAAAATTAAGAATCTAAGGCGGAAGCAAAAGATCCAATTACTTGCCCAAAAAAAGAAGACCGATGCCCCTCTCGAGGACTTGCTCCCCTAGAGGCACCGATCTTCATGCTCGCTATTCTTTCGCAAACTGTTTTTCAAATTTATTGCATCGACGTCGCCGGCTGACCGGTGAGATAGATGACCTGCGGCTGCGACAGATTCTGGTTTAAAAATTGCTTTTTTACTTGCACACCCAGCTCATCATAGAAATACTCCAACAGGACAATAGTGGACTTGCTCCCCGTCTGAATGCTTAAATCCGCGCGACGGGCGATGCTCGTGGATCCACTCTTGTAGTACTGCAATTCATCGTCGGTCTGGATAAGGGTCCTCTCATGTTTGGGAGACTCCGAAGCAGAAATTGCCAGATTCTGCTTATTCACCACCCGACCCCAATCAAGCAGCTTCTCCGGCTTGTTGAACAAGGGGAGACGGGAAACCAGGTTGATATCTACCTTGCTGGGAAGAATCTTCGAGCCAGCCTTCCAATTCATGCTGCTCACGTAACCCCATTGCACCCTCTGGCGCACGATTCCAATATTGGTGAAGTCCAGAGGATTCTTTTCCTTATCCACCACTCCCTCCGGATTCACCAGGCTCAGCTGGTCTTGCATCTGGCGCGTAAAGGCATCTTTTTCCTTCTCTGTGGCAATCTGGTCCACGCGTAGGGGCTTGTCCTGGGAAAGTCGGTCCAGATTATGGATCTCATACTTGCTGGCAGCGGACTTTCCGAGCGCCTGCAGATCCGGCTTTTCAAAGGAGATGATATTATTGTGGACAAAACTGACCATCCTCCCCTTGCTGTCGTTTAATGACAGCTTTTCCTGCTTATTGGCGTCGTCTGCCATGGAGAGCATAAAGGTTCCGGCGATGACCTCTCCGGTGGCACTCTCTTTTTGCTGGTAAGTCAGGAGTTTTGTGGGTCCGTCCTCCGTGGGAATGTAGAGACCATTGAGTTTATACACAAGGGGCAGGTCCTGGTCCTTTAAATCGGTGATTAAATAGGTGGAATAGGTTACCTTTTTCCCCTCGCTCGGACTCTCCTTGACGTCTCGAACTCCGATCAGGGTGCTTAGATTCACGGAACGGACGGTTTGCTGGGACTGGGTTTGCTTGGTGGTGGCAAATTTCCGGTACTGTTCCACCGTTTCCTCGGGAACCGCATCCTGACTCCGGTCAAAGTAATAGAGGCGAGATTCATAGACAAAGGCCATCTTCCCCTCTCCCAAAGAGATCAGATCCAAAGAAAAGACATCATTGTCTCGAATCATCAGAATCATGGTATTTTCCACAGAAAAACTCGGCAGCTGATTCGCATTGACATAACGACTCTTTAAGAAGTTCTTTAAATTGACAAACTTGGTGGAAAAACTCGGTTCCGTGGTGATAAAGCCTGAGATTGCCACCATTTGAGGGGCCAGATAAAAGGAATCACCCACCTTGAAGTCGGGCAGCGAGCTCAGATTTTTCTGCAGGTCCACCACCTTGCTCAATTTCCACACGCCTCCCAGGGGAAGCTTGTGCGTAGTCGGTGCCTTTACCGTGGCATTGATATCCTCCCCTCGCTCCGCATCCTGCCCGCACGAAACGAGCAATAGAAGGAAGGCGAAGAGGATCGCAACTTTTTTCAATTTCATGGTTTCCTCCTAAGCCTGTTCCCGAGGGAGAAGAATGGTTACGGTCGTACCCACTCCCTCCTTGCTCTTAATGGAAAGACTCCCCCCATGAGCCTGGGCGATTTCCTCTGCCAGGGAGAGTCCCAGACCCGTGTGCGATTGGCTGGATGATCCCTTCCAGAATTTTTCCGTGACCAGCCCAATCTCCTCAGGCGAGATCCCAATTCCGGTGTCGGTGATGGAAGTGCTGATCATCTCTCCCACCTGGCTGATGTCCACAAGGACCGTTCCCCCTTCCAGGGTGAACTTGATGGCATTATCGATGATATTTAAGAGCAGCTGCTTGACCCGATCCTCATCGGCCACAAGAAGAATCTCATCCTGACTGTAATTGAAGACCATGTCAATCTTCTTATCCGTGGTTCGGGGCCGAAACTGGGCGATGATATTTCTTGCCACCTCCACCAGATTGAATTCCGTCTTTTTCAGATCCACGCGACCTTGGGAAAAGCGAGAGAAGTCCAACAGGTCCTCCACCATGGATCCCAAGCGTTCTGACTCTTTTTCAATGATTTTGAGCCCCTCCTGATTGATGTCATCCGTCAAGCCGGGCGACTGTAGGGTGATTGCCCACCCCTTGATCGAGGTCAAAGGGGTTCGAAGCTCGTGCGAAACCGAGGAGATAAACTCATTCTTGATGGTCTCTTTCTTGAGAATGTTATCGCTCATGCGGTTCATGGTCGCCGCCAACTCCCCGATCTCTCCCGGGGAAGTCTCATCGGCCTGCTCCTCATATTGGCCATCGGAGAGTTTTCTCGCAACCCCCGTCAGGGATCGAATGGATTGAATAATGCTTCGAGACACCAGATAGGACAGCAAGATGGCGAAATTGATTGCCACCACCGAGAACATCAGAGCCACACTGATCCGCCCTCGGATCATGCTGTTCACGTCGGTGAGGGAGGTGGTAAGCCGAAGGATTCCCACCTGATTGGTTTGGTTCTTCAGCGGCACCGCCACCGATAAGGTCTGCTCGTCGCTATAGCTCACGGGGCCCACATAAATCCGGGATTCATTGTTTTGAATCCCAAGAACATCATCCGTCTTCAGGGTCTTTCCCACTTGGTCGGTTCCGATGCTATCGAAAAGAACGAGACCCGAATTGTTCAGGATTTGCACCTGGCTCGTCGTGTTCCGATAGAATTGGTTTTTATTCTCGGCAATCACGGTATTCAGATCCTCATCCGAGAGATAGGAAAGATAAAGGTCCGCATTGTACCTTGCTTCCGTTAAGAGCGTACTCGACACATTGTCGTAATAGTAGCTAAACAAGGACTGGATATAAAAAATCTGAAAGACGGTGGTCACCAAGAGGGTGATGACGATGCACAGGCCCATGATCCGAAAGCCAACGGTGTTGCGGATCTTATCCTTCCTTTTTTTATTGGTCTTGGTTAGTTGCTCTTGCTGCTCTTCCACCGGTATCCAACCCCCCACACGGTTTCCAGATATGCCGGCTTCGCCGGATTCTGCTCAATTTTTGCGCGGATTCTCCGAATGTTCACATCGACAATCTTTGTCTCTCCGTGATAATTCTCGCCCCAAATTTTCTCAAGAATCTCCTCTCGGGAGAAGGCATGGCCGGGTTCCGTCAAAAAGAGGCGGATAATTGCCAGCTCCGTGGGCGTGATATCAATCTCTTTGCCATCTTTATAAAAAGTTCGGGCATTCAAATCCAGGGAAAAAGGGCCATCCGGGATCACATGATCGTTTTGGGCGGTTGGCTCTTTCCGCTGCACAGGTCCGAGCCGCCGCTCCAGGGAGCGAACCTTGAGCACGAGTTCGTGTGGATTAAAGGGCTTGACCATGTAGTCATCCGTTCCCTTTTCCAACCCCAGAATCCGATCCACCTCTTGTGACTTGGCGGTTAACATGATGATGCCAATCGATGGCATCTCCGTGCGCAGGGTCTCACAAACGTCATAGCCGCTGATTCCCGGAAGCATTAGGTCCAAGACCACGATGTCGGGACGAATCGAACGTGCCAATTGAACGCCTTCTTCTCCGGTGCCCGCTTCATAGATTTCATAGCCCTGTTGCTCCAGATTGATGCGGGTGAATTTGCGAATCGGTGCCTCATCCTCAACGAGTAAAATTTTACTAGCCATGCCTACTCCTCTCTTCTCCTGGATCTCTTCCTTGCCTACTTCCCTCTCCCGCCTGCAATCCGGTCCGCCAAACGGCGAAACTCTTCCACCTGTTTTGACTGAAAAGACTTATGGGAGAGGGCGGGAAAGGGAGCCAACTCCTCAAAATCAAATCGATAGGCTAAAAGCAGCTGGTGAGAAAAACCGTGGTAGTCTCTTTTGCTTCCATACCGGTGATCCCCAATCAACGGGTGCCCAATCGAGGCAAGGTGGGCGCGAATCTGATGAAACCGCCCCGTTTCCAGTTCCACTTCCGCTTCCGTGAATTGAGGAAAGAGGCGAAGGGGATGGACATGCGTCCTTGCCGTCTTCCCTTCCTCCTTGTTTGCCAGCCTCATGGTCTGTCCCTCTTTTTGAAGAGGACGGTCAATGGTGATATCTTCCCGAATCTGTCCGGAAACATAGCAAAGATACTTTTTATGAATCTGCCGCCGGGAGATCATCTCGTTAAAATAACAGGCCGCCCGGTGATTCTTCACACCGATCATCAAGCCCCCCGTGTTAAAATCGAGCCGGTTCACCACCGCCGGTGTGAAACTCTTCTCCCTGCGAGGAACATATTCTCCCCGGTCCATAAGATCTTCCGTAAAGGCATCTACCACATTTTTCCCATAGTCTTTTGGGGATGCCGCATGCGCCAAGAGGCCCACCGGTTTATCGATGATTGCAATATCCCCATCCTGATAGACATAGGAAAGGGTGAGCTGGGATCTTTTCCGTTTTTTCGTCTCCTCATACGGAGCTAAAACTTCTTCATAGATATAGAACTGAAGCTCATCCCCCCGGTGTAGCTCTTGCTTGGCTTCCGCTCGCTTGTGGTTGCATTTGATTTTCTTGGTCCGGATCATCTTCTGCAAAAAGGAGTCCGGGGCCTTCGGTAAATATTTATTCAAAAAACGGTCCAGTCGCTGTCCCGCATCATTCTCTTCGATAACGATCTCACGCATGCGCCCCTCCTCTCTTTATCATAGCTTGCCCGCCCTCTCCGTCAACCACACGCCTACAAAAAAAGAGCGTATCCCGCAGGATACGCTCTCCCTGTTTCCTATTGAGCATCTTCAGAAGTAAGTTCAATCACTTCTGCATCCTTATCCAACTGATCTGCAGGAGGAATAAAATCGAGTCCCATGAAGATATCTACCGAATGGTCTTTCGAAAGCTGTTGCAACAGCTCCTGTAAGAGCTTGAAATTCTCCTTGAGCTCCACAATCTGGTAAAGTCCGTCCAGATAAATTTTTTCCATATCGAAATCTCTGGAAATAATTCCCCCAAGGAAACCGAACAACTGATCCACATTTTTAATCCCAAACTGATTGGCATCTGCGAGACGAATGGAATGGTCCAGCGAGAAAATATGGGAATCATCGCTATCCACAAAAGCAATGTGTCCGTTACCCGCCTGTAATTCCTCATTTGCCTTTTGAATCAACCAGTTTGTTTTTCCGGAACCCGAAGGTCCGGCTACAAATGTCAGCATTCTTTCCCCCTTCCGTTCATAGAGACAGCGGTCCCTATTCCTCCGATTCTTCTTCTCCCTCTTCTTCCTCTTCCTCATCCATGATCCGATCGAATTCTTCCGCAACCTTATCGAATTCGCCTTCCGATTCAATCATGGAGAGATGGATTTCATCCGAATCCGCTTCTTCTTCATATTCATAAAGCAGTGCCTTTTCTTCTTCCTCTAAGGTAAGAAGTGCGATATACTCCTTGCCCTCAAAAGGGAAGATGCGCAACACAGCACACTCTACTTCCGTATCGTCATCCAAGGTTAAAACGATGATGTCCTCATCGTCATGGTCATGATCCTCACAGCAATCATGGTCTTCGCAGCAGCCGTCTTTTTCTTCCGTTTCCAGTTCCTGGTCCAACGCATTCTTGTTTTTATCTTCCATTTTTGCCTCCAAAATTTAATTATCCAATGGGATAACGTTTCTTGCTTTTTATTATACCCTATCTTTGTAAACTTCAACGTATTGCGCAATTAAATTTTTCAGGTCCTCATAGACATGATAAGCCGATTCGATATTCAGCCGTTCCTTAATCGAGTGAGCGCCCGTGATGTCCGGCCCGATGGAAATCATATCCAGTTCCGGGTTCTTTTCGGCAAAGATTCCGCATTCCAAACCGGCGTGAATCACCAACACCTCCGGCTTCTCCCCGGTTCTCTTTTCATAGGCCTGGTTGTAGAGGTCTCTGAGCAGGGACTCCTCTTTGTATTCCCAAGAGGGATAGCCGTCTTTATAAGCACCCTCCGCATGGTAAAGCCGGAAGGCCTGCATAATCTTGTCCTGCAGTTCCGTCAATTTGGACTTCTTATTGCTCCGGATGGAAACCGTGAATTCCGCCTGCTTCTCTTTTGTCTCCAGAATCGCCAAATTGTCCGAGGACTCCACACGTTCTCCATCCTCCCGCATCGTGTAGACGCCATGGGGCAGGGTTTCCACAAGGTTTAACAGGTTGGTCGCCACATCATTAACCAGCGCCTCTTTCTCCGCTTCCGTCTCCGTGAGTTCGAAGTGAATATCGGGCTCCACTTTAAGAATGGTCTCCAGGATTTCATTCTGAGCCTTGATTATGGCCGCTTTCAATGCCTCGACCCGGTCCTCGCAAACGCCCAGGATGGCGATCGCTTCACTGGGGATCGCATTGTGTTTGGTCCCCGAAACAAAATCATAGAGTGAGAAAGGAACCTCGTCCTTTACCTTACGCAGCAATTGCGCCATGGTTTTCATGGCAGAGGTGTTGACCTCCAAGATATCATTTCCAGAGTGACCACCCCGCATCTTTGAAATTTCGAGGCGGAGAACTTTTTGCCCCTCTTTCTTCTCTCTCGTAAGCGGCAATTGGAACTCGCCCGTGGCTCCCCCTGCACAGCCGCAGGTGACGAGTCCTTCCTCTTCGGAATCGATGTTGACCAGGTGTTTCCCCGCGAGTTCTTCCGGTGCCAATCCAAGAACCCCGGCCATTCCTTCCTCTTCATCCACCGTGACAATCAAACGGAGAGCGGGATGCTCCTTGGCCTCTTTCATGAAGGCAAGCCCATAGCAAACACCAATGGCATCATCGGCACCCAGGGTGGTTCCCTTCGCCGTCAACCATCCCTTGTCTTCATACATCTCAATGGGGTCCTTCAGGAAATCATGGTCGCTGTCCTTCGCTTTCACACAGACCATGTCCATGTGGCCCTGCATCAAAAGCTTGGGAACCTTCTCCAGGCCTTCCGTTGCCGGCAGATCGATAAAGACATTGTTTACTTCATCCTGGTGAACGTCCGCACCCAGTTCCTTTCCGATCTTTACCAGCTCATCGCTCACGGCTTTTTCATTGCCGCTTCCCCGGGGAATCTGATTCATCCGATAAAAGTATTGGAACATGGGATGCTGATCAAAATTAAATTCGTTTGCCATTCTTCTCCTCCTACTTTCTCGTTACTTGATGCTTCTTTTCAATTTCATTCAACCGATTTACGTAATGTTCCTGCTGCTTCAAGAGGGTGAATTCCTTGCCCAACTGCTCTTTCACCGCATCAAAATCATCCGCCGTGTGTTTGGTTTTTCGATTCAAACGAATGATATGGTATCCGAAGTTGGTCTTCACCGGTTGGGAGATCTCCCCTTCTTCCAGGGTCATGAGGGCATCTTCAAACTCCTTCACCATCGTCCCCGATGGAAAATCGCCGAGGTTTCCCCCGTTCGCTTTCGTTGGACACTGAGAGTATTTCTTCGCGAGATCTTCAAAAATCTCTCCCTGATCCAACCGCTGCTTCAATTCTTCGGCCTGTTCCCGATGATCCACGAGGATATGGTCACAGTTAAAGGTATAATAACTTTTTAATCGATCCTTATGGGCTTGATAGTACTGCCTTAAGTCCTCTTCTTTCACGGAGACTTCCGAAAATAGTTTCTGCAGAGCATATTGTTGCAGAAGCTGTCTCTTGCTCTCTTCCAATCGCAAGACAAATTCCGGATCCTTGTCGTAATTTCTGTCCAGGGCATCGCGGTAAAGAAGCTCCTGATGAATCAGCTCATCCCGAAGGCGATTAAATCCATCCTGCCCTTCAAAAGCCTGTCCCTGGTTTGCCAAAAGTTGACGCAACGCTTCCACATCCGATCTGTGAATCGCCACCTCATCCACTTCTGCAACAATCTCATCCTTCTTTTCTTCTGCCATTCTTGCCGGCTCCTTCCTATGTGAAAAGTTTCTATTTTAAAACTATTTTCGACGATCCCGCAGGCGGATTCCATCCCCTTCAAATTTTATCATTCCAAGCTTCAGAAGATGACCCACGGACCGTTTAAATTGGGCCTTGCTAAACCCAAATAGCGTGCGAATTTTCTGGGGATCGCTTTTATCGTTTACTCGTAAAAAGCCGCCATTTGCCTTGAGCAAAGTGGCAATCTGATGGGCATCCCGGTCCAGCTCTTCATGGGCCTTCGAGTTCATACTCAGATCGATCTTCCCGTCGGGCTTTATGCGCATGACGCGCGCGTGAATCTTCTGGCCAACACGAAGGGCCGCCTTCCTCTGGTCATTGGCAATCATGCCGTTGTAACGCCCCTCCACCAGAACAAAGGCTCCCAAATCCGGGTTTACCGCGTAGACTTCCCCCTCCAGGGTTTCGTTCACCCGCACCGAGTCCGGTTTTTGGAAAAAGGGGTTCACACGCATGGTTGCACAGATTCGTTCCGATTTATCGATGTAGCAGGCCACCAAGACCTTCTCGCCAACCTTCACCCGATGAAGTTGTTCCTGGAAGGGTAGAAACAGATCCTTGTCCATACCCCAATCCAGAAAAGCACCAATGCGGGTCACGTCCTTGACGGTTAGCATGGCCAAGCCCCCACACTGAATTTTCGGCTCCTGGGTGCTCGCTACCGGACGATCCTCACTGTCCCGTAAGACAAAAACACGAACCTTGTCCCCCACCTTCATGGAAGGGGTAAGAAACTTCTTGGGGAGCAAGAGATTTCCGGTTAAAAAGGCACCCACGGATTGGATCCTTTCAATGGTTAATTCCTGTACCTGTCCCAGCTGCATCAGTCCCTCTTTTCTGCGTACTTATTCTTCAACGCCTCTTTTTGCATTCTTGTTCTTTAAAAAGGCAAAGCGTCTCTTCCGTTCCTGACCTGTTCCCAGGTAGGTAAAGCCCTCTCCCAAAACCTCGTTGGCATTGTACACAAACACAAAGGCCTGCTTATCCACCTGGTCGACAAAGGATTTGATTAAAATATACTCATTCCGATGGACGACCGTAACAATGATATCATGAGCCTGTTTGGAATATCCACCGACTCCCTGGTAAATGGTCGACCCTCTTCGCATCTCCTTGTTGATAAAATCGTTGATCACGGGGGCTTGGGAAGAGGTGATGGTCATCACAATCCGCCGGTCCATACCGGTGATCATCTGGTCCATGATAATGCTCTGAATGTAGATTCCCACGAACGAGTACAAGGCGATATCCAAGCTCTGCGTAAACAGAGAGATTAATAAAATAGATCCATCTCCGATAAAGGTCGCCACGGGCAAGCTCAAATGAAGGTAACGGTTCATCACCATGCCCAGGATATCGGTGCCCCCCGTCGATGCATTCTGCATGAAGACAATCGTCAATCCCACGGACATGAGGATGCCTCCGATGACCAAACTTAGAACGGGCTCTTTGGTGAGCGGATGCGTGATCGGAAACAGGTAGCCTAAAATAATGGTAGCAAAGGAATAGGCCAGGGTTCCATAGAGCGTGAGAAGGCCAAATTGTTTTCCCAAAAGAATCACTCCGATGATAAACAGAATAATGTTTGCAATCAGAAGGTAGGTACCGATGGAGATCTGTGGGAAGGTCAAATTCATGATAATAGCCAACTGGGTAACCCCACCGGCACCAAAGCTATAAGGTGCAAAGAAGAATTGGGTTGCCGCCGCCATGACAAAAGCCCCCACCGTGATCAGTACCAAACGTTCTGCAATGCTTTTCATTATTCCGCCACCTCTCCCGGCATATAGCCACAAAATCTCAAATAAATTTTTTTAATCCTGATGATACACTATAAACCACGATTCCAAGAATCACGATTGCTCCTGAAGGCTTGATACGAAAATAATAGGAGACAATCACCCCTATTAAAACATAAATGAGTCCAAAAAAGATAGAGGCGAAGACCGCTTTTTGATAGCTTTTCGCCAGGTTCATCGCCGTCGCCACAGGAAGAATCATTAACGATGATACCATTAAAACGCCCAAAGCACGAGAGGCAATCGCTACCGTGATTGCTAAAAGCAACGTAAAGCGAAAGTCCATCGCCTTAATGGAAACGCCGCTTAAACGGGCGCCTCTCGGGTCCATCATGAGGTGCAGCAAGGGGTAATACTCAAAGAAGAATAAAAAAAGAACCAGGAGGCTCATGAAAAGAGCGAATCCCATCTCTTCCCCGGAAATGGTAAAAATGGAGCCGAATAAATAGGATTCAAAGTGGGTGGAGGTTGGTGCAATATCCGAAAACAAGGAGGCAAGTCCCACCCCTCCGGCCATGACCATCGCCGTCGCCATGTCTCCGTTCTCCGGAAACCGATGACGAATCGCATCAATAAAAAAAGCGGCAACGGCAGCGGCGATCATCGCCCCAAATAAGGGAGAAAATCCAAAGATGAGACCCAGTCCGATCCCGGCCAAGGAACTGTGGCTTAAGGCATCCCCCACGGTAGAGGTCCGTCGGTTAACCACAACGATTCCCATCAGAGGAAGAACCACTCCCAGCATGAGACCTACAACGAGGGCTCGTCTCATAAACGCATAGGCTAACATTTTTCCTCCAATTTCTTTCCCCGCATCCGAAGGAGGCGTCCCCCCATTTCTCGGCTCTCTTCTTCCTCATGCGTAATCATGAGAATCGTTAGGGATTGCTTCTCATTGCACTCCCTCAGCAACCGATACAGCTCTTTTCGGCTAGGCTCATCCAATCCGGTCGTCGGCTCATCCAGCAGCAAGACCGAGGGTTTGTGGACCAAGGCCTTGGCGAGAAGCACCTTCTGCTTTTGTCCCCCACTCAGCGTGTGAAAGTTTTGCTTTGCCAGATTCTCAATGCCCAACAGCTTCATCTGCTGCTTCACTTTTTCTTTTTGCTCACTTCCCGGGAAGGGGCGATGGGAAAGCTCGTCACTCAAGCCGAGCATGACCATCTCTTTTCCACTGATGGGAAAGCCGTGGGTCGTGTGGTTCTGTTGGGCCACGTAGCCCAGTTTTTTCAGGCGGTCCCCACTGACCCCCTCCTCTCCCAAAAAGAGGATCCTGCCCGAGTCAGGAATCCTCTCTCCGGTAAGAAGGGTCAACAGCGTGGATTTTCCACTCCCGTTCGCGCCGACAATGCGAACGAGATCCCCGGAATTTACCGTCAAATTGATATTTTCTAAGATCAGCTCATGATCATAGCAGAATGAGACTTTATCCAGTTCATAGATCACACCCATGATTACTCCTGTAATCCCGCCTTTAACGACTCCAAGTTTTTCTCCATCAGAAGGAAGTAATCCGCACCCGCCTTCTGGTCTTCCGGTGAGATGGACTCCAGCGTGTACAGAGGATACACCTTGCCGCCGATTTCCTCCGCTAAGGACTTGCTCATGGCATCGTCCCCATACGCATCCCGGAAGATTGCCTTGCGGCCGTCTTTTTTCGCTTGGTCCACAATTTCCGCCAACTTTTTCGCATCAGGCTGTCCATCGGCGAGAAGACCTTGAATGGAGACTTGTTTTAAGGCGTAATCCCTGCACAAATATCCAAAGGCCCGGTGAGGCACGACGATCGTCTTTCCCGAAAAAGGAGCCAATTCCTTGGTATATTTCTCATCCAAGGCTTCCAATTTCTTGTCCAATTTCTCCAAATTCTTTGTGTAATCCTCTTTGTGAGCGGGATCGAGCTCCATGAGATAGTTCGCTATGTTTCGTGACTGAATCCGGGCATTCTTGGGGCTTAGCCAGATATGAGGATCATATTGTCCATGATGGTGATGTGCATGCTCATCTTCATGGTCATGGTCCTTGTCTTCCCGGGACTCCGCTTTCTCGTCCTCATGATCATGGTCATGGTCCGCTTCCTCGGTTTCCGTGGTCTTGATCAGATCAACCCCCTTTGAGGAATCCAACAACTTCACGGTCTCCGGCAGATTTTCTTTTAACTTATCCAGCCAGGCTTCCAAACCGGCCCCACTGTAAATGAGCCCCTGGGACTTGCTCAGGTCCACCATCAACCCGGAAGACGGCTCCCAATGGTGCGCATCCGGATCTCCTTCAATGAGAACATGGACCTGCCCGTGGTCTCCAAGAATCTCCCGCGTGAAGTTTGCCAAAAAGCAGGTACTGCAGTAGAGCTCCGGGGACCGTTCTTTCGCGGATTCCGTCGCCATTTTCGAGGTCTCCGGCGAAGAAAGCGCAGAAGATCCCACCGACTTCGTCTCCCGGTTCGCACAGCCTTCCAGACCGGTCAGCAGGAAGACGAGAGACAGGACAATTGTTAGAATTTTTTTCATGTTGTTTTCTCCTTAAGTTCTGCCCACATACCTACTTTGACAGAAAGAAAGAGAAAACCAACTGGAAGTAAAACTCCCGTAGCAGCCGCTACCTGGCATCCTATTCTATTTTCTATCAAAGTCCTTTGCGGGCAATTAGCGATGATGATTCTCTTTGATCTTACGGTCGATTTCTTCCATGCTCTCCAGCTGAAGAACCTCCTCCGCAAACTTCTTTGCTTCGTCATAGGAAGAAGTAAGGATAATATCCTTTACCTTCGCCACTTTCGAAGCAGGAGCAGAAAATTCATCGAGACCGAGGCCCAACAGGAGATAGGTGGCATCGGTGTCGCCGGCAAAGCCGCCACACATTCCACACCATTTTCCTTCCTCATGGGCGCTATCGATGACTCGCTTGATTGCAGCAAGAACCGCGGGGTTATAGGTGTTGTACAGATTTGCAATCACATCATTCCCTCGGTCAACCGCCAAGATATATTGGGTGAGGTCATTGGTGCCGATACTGAAGTAATCGCAGTATTTGGCTAAGCGAGGCGCCATCATCACCGATGCAGGCGTCTCCACCATCATTCCCACATCAATTGTATCATTGTAGTCAATAGATTCTGCTTGCAATTCCTTCTTATAAGTTTCCACGAGTTCCCGAACCTTTATAATCTCCTCCACGGAAATCACCATGGGAAGCAGAATCTTCACGTTTCCAAAGGCACTTGCCCTTAAAATGGCACGAAGTTGGGCCCGAAAAATCTCCGGCTTATCAAAGCAGATTCGGAGGGCTCTCCATCCCAGGAAGGGGTTATCCTCTTTGGGAAAGCTGTAATAGCTCAACGATTTATCTCCCCCGATGTCCAACGTGCGAATCAAAAGAGGCCGATCTCCGCATTGGCTTGCCGCCTCGCGGTAAACCGCAAATTGTTCCTCTTCCGTGGGAAAGTGACTGTTGTCCATATAGAGGAATTCGGTGCGAAACAGACCACAGCCATCCGCTCCCGCTTCAAATCCCACGGTGAGATCCTGTAAATTTCCGATGTTGGTGGCAACGGAAATTTTTCTTCCGTCCGTCGTGACGGCTTCCCGGTTTTTCACGCTTTCCAGGCGCGCACGTTCCTCTTGCTCGCTTTGCAGCAGGTCCGCATAGGACTTCTTGACCTCTTCATCGGGATTGACCAAGACAAAGCCCTTCTGAGCATCCAGGATCAAGAAATCTCCATCCGTAATCTCCTGACTCACTGTTTTCATTCCCACCAGGGCAGGAATGCCAAGCGTCTGGGCGATAATGGAGGTGTGGGAGGTTTTCCCTCCCAAATCATTCGCAAATCCGAGCACCCGTTTCTTATCCATTAAGGAGGTGTCAGAGGGCGTAAGTTCCTGACAGACGATGATGCAGTCCTCAGCCAGCTGAGAGAGATCCTGGGGCTTCTTTCCCAGCAATAGATAAAGCAGGTTTTCTCCGATGTCCCGATAGTCGGCCCCCCTCTCCTTGAGATAAGCGTCTTCCAGGGACTCCATCATGCTCGCCATCTCGTCGGTGGTTGCCTCGAGAGCAGCCTCGGCATTGCAAAGGTTATTCTGAATTTTCTCCTTTACCGTGTCGGCGTAATAGGGGTCGGATAAAAGCTCCAGATGCGCCTCCAAAACCTCCTGCTGGGTTTGGCTCTCCGTTCCTCGGCTTTTTAGCTGGTCGGCATAGGCGGAGAAGGCCCGGTCAACCCGACTCTGCTCGCTCTTCACCCGGTCCTCCGAGATTGTTTCATGATCAATCGTTAATTCCTCTTTGATAAACCGCTTCGCCGGTCCCATGGCAAGTCCCTGGGAAGCGATGATCCCCTCTAACTTCTTGGTCATATCGTGCTCCTTTATATCAGTGTAAAGTAAAAAAAAGGGGATACCTGCGTATCCCCTTCTGCTCTATTCGGAAAGATTTTGAATGAAATCCACTACCTTGTCTACGTTTTCCCCAGCATCTTCTCCGTTAATGCGAACGGTGATTTCGGTTCCCTTGGAAATTCCCAAGCTCATCACATTGAAAATGCTCTTTGCATTCGCTACTTTGCCATCTTTGACAATTTCCACATCTCCGGGAATGTTCTTTACGAACTGTACCAGAGCTGCAGCCGGACGAGCATGTAATCCGGTCTCATTTACCACAGTTACCTTTTTCTCAGCCATCGTGGACCTCCTTACATTTATTTAGTTATTGTCTTATTATATCAAAAACTCTTACGTATTTCTCTTCTTTGTGGATTCTCCGACTTTAATTTCCGTAGGCAGGTACACAGACTCATCTAAGGTCATCTTTCTGGGCTCGCCCATGTGCTTGGAATTGTAATGCAGAAGTTTAATCAGAAGACGAATCGCCACGGCCCCGATATCATAATACCCTTCCACGACCGTCGTCAGCCGCGGACGAATGGTTTGCGAAAAACGGGAGCATCCAAAACCCGTAATCTGAATATCATCGGGGACGGAAATCTTATGGTCATAGCAATAATGATAAATTCCAATCGCAAGGTCATCGCTTTCGCAGACAAAGGCGTGATTTCTTAGCTTCTTTTTCCCCAGAAGCTCTTCCGCTGCGTGATAACCGATCTCAATTTCGGTTTCTTTCTCGAGTCCTTCCCCGGTTTCGCAATTGTAGATATCCGGCTCCAGCTTGTGTTCCCGAACGGCATCTTCAAACCCGGCGCTTTTCATCTTCGTGATTTCATAGCCCAAATCTCTTCGGACATATGTAAGTTTCTTGTTGCCCAAGGAGATCACATAGTCGGTAATCTCTTTCATCGCTGTCCGGCAATCAAAGGACACCGTCCGAAAATCATTTGCCTTATAGAATCGATCGAGAAGAATATAAGGTAGGCCAAAGTCTTTAATCTTGACGATAATCTCCGGTTCAATGTCTTCCGAGATGACCACGACCCCCTCCACCTGTTTTTTATAGAGGGCCTCCACCGAATCCCGTTTTTGCTCTAACTTATCATAGGTACTGGATAAAAGGATATCATGGGAATCATCGTCCAATCTTCCCACTTCTTCCACGCCTCGCACGATTTGGGCCATGTAGTCAATTCCAATGTCTTGAACAAGAATTCCGATGGAATTTGATTTTTTCATAACCAGACTTCGGGCAAGTTGGTTTGCTTTAAAACCCAACTTCGTGATAGCGTCCTGAACCTTCTGCTCCGCTTCTGGGCTTACCGGTTTCGACTTGTTCATCACACGGGATACAGTAGAAATCGATACGCCTGCCAATTTAGCAACGTCTTTAATTGTTGGCTGTGCCATATATCCACCCCACTTAAATTTGATAAAAAAACCTTACTCACATAGTAGCATAAAAACGATTCCATGTGAATATTTTTTTTACTTGAATTCTGCAATTTGGTTCACTTCCCGGCTTTTCCTAGGAGAAAACCACCCATAAAAGAAAGGAAGTCCCTCCTGGAGACTTCCTTTCCTGGTAAGTTCGAATTGTCCTATTTTTTTAGAACATCACGGGCAATTTGTGCAATTTCTTTCACATAACCCATCGTCGATGCCGACTTGGAAAGACCACTGGATAGGGTATCTGCCGTATCCACCGCCGTCGTTGCGATATACTCTACACTATCCGCCACATCGGAAGAAATCCGAGAGGCGTTGACAATCGTATCCTTGGCACCACGGACGGTATCCACCAAATCATTGGATGAGGATTTTAACATCAAGTTCACCTCATCGAGGGTTCCGTTCACATTTTTTGTAATTCCGGGAAGATTCTTTAACGTTGCATCTAATTCTTCGCGGTTCTTCTCCACTAATTCAGAGATCGTGGCAACTGCCTTCGAAAGCTTGGACAGGGTTAGGATCAGAAACACAATCGCAACAATAGCCGCAATACAAAGCAGGGCCACCAAGAGTCCGGTTAGTGAAAAAGAAAAGACCAGTTCATTGTTTGGCACAACAACCTCCCTTTCTTCTACTTATTCTTCTTTCCGTCCTTGACATCCTCTTTGACGTTTTTTACGCCTTCCTTAACATCGTCTTTTACCTTCTTGGCGCTGTCCTTCACGTCCTCAACGACATCCTCTGCGGTGTCCTTGACCTGGTTTTTGCTGTATTCCTTGTTGTATTCCTTGCTGGCAGCCTTTACGCCTGCATCAATCGCCGGTCCAATGCTCGTCAAACGGCTTCCCACATTTTCCTGGTAAGCGTTCTTTGCGCTGTTGACAAATTCACCCGTTTTATCCTTCACGGTATTATAGACATCCTGGGTGGTGTCGCGAACCTTAACGGATGCATCTTTGGCAGCGTTCAAAAGTTCTTCCCGGGTTTCTTCACCCGCTTGCGGAGCAAACAAAACGCCGGCGATCCCGCCAAGGGCTGCTCCCAAAACGGCTCCCAATGCAACTTTCTTTGCATCTTCCATCCGTGCACGACGAACCCGTTCCTTATTTTTCTGTTCAATATAATCTACAATTCCCATAGTTCCCTCCTTTAGTTATTTCAAGTTGATAAGATACTTATACCCGCTCTTGGTATTTGAAACACAAATCCTAAATAAAACAAAAGCTCCCAATCTAAGATTGGGAGCAACAACCAAAGTTGTATCCCTGGGACCCTACTATATTAATACCTTCTGTATGTGAAGGTGGGTTCGCTGTCAGTACCTTCCGAAGTCCACGCAATGGAGGCTTGACGTCCGATACTGAACTCCGCAATCCCTTATAAGCGGCGTAGGTTTAATGTTCGGGTATCCTCCCAAGGACAAATTCATTATACCAACGATTTCCCTCCGATGCAAGGAAATCGGAACAAGAACAAGCCTCCTGCTCTCTTTTTCCGTGAAAGGCTTATAAATATGGTAGGATATCTAAAGAAGTGAGAAGGGAGGGATTTTTTGAAGCGTCTAAT
>ERZ1673749.1071-NODE-1071-length-21735-cov-5.028598_pt1 | contig 21735 bp, 16 predicted proteins | sample MGYA00580204_ERZ1673749 | MGnify/ENA primary metagenome ERZ1673749 (study PRJEB41218, sample SAMN15661745) | gut metagenome | host: Homo sapiens | place: Canada: London | collected 2015-08-20/2019-03-30 | study: EMG produced TPA metagenomics assembly of...
AGACCGCTGTTTTTGTCCGCAGTCTTTGTGCGAGGAGCCTTGACCTGCTCAGCGGTCATGGTAGGGGTTGTCATGATAGTGCCTCCGAAATGGGACCCAGGGTGAGGACGGGGAAGAAGGTGAGTGCTGCGACCAGCAGGATGACGCCGATGGTCAACAGGGAGAAGGTGATGCCGGACGTGGGCAAGCTGCCGGCAGTGGTGGCCTGGCGCTTCTGCCCTGCCAGGCTTCCGGCTAGGTATAGGGCGAAGACGATGGGCAAGAAGCGGCCCAACAGCATGGCCAAGCCCAACGTGATCTGCCACCAGGGCTCAGTCACCGTGAGACCTGCAAAAGCCGAGCCATTGTTGTTGGCCGCGGAGGTAAACGCGTAAAGCACTTCAGAGAGGCCGTGCGCATTGTCCGCTGTGCCCGGCGCGCCGAAGTTGGTTGCAGATAGCTCGACAAGCTTGCGCTGCGCCACGGAGGCTCCGACGCCCACGAGGACTAGAACCGGCATGGTGAGGATGTAGAGGCTGACTGCCGAAATTTCCTTGCGTCCAATCTTGTTGCCCATAAACTCCGGTGTGCGGCCTACCAGGAGACCACCGATGAACACTGCTAGGATGGCCACAATCAAGAGGCCATAGAGGCCAGTGCCCACACCGCCTGGAGCGATCTCACCCAGCAGCATGTTGAGGATGAGCAAGCCGCCGCCCAGCGGGGAATAGCTATCGTGCATGGAGTCCACCGCACCCGTCGAGGTACCCGTGGTGGACACGGCGAACAATGCCGAAGCGTCAATGCCAAGGCGCTGTTCGATACCTTCCATGTTGGCGCCTGCCAATTGGGAAGCACCGCCGACGAGGGTGTGCTGTGCCCAGGTCACTAGGACAACCATCACGGTCCACAGACCACCGGCAACGCCGAGCAGCGTCCACGCGTGCTTCTGCGATTTAAGCATCACGCCGTACGTGCGAATCATGCAGAAAGAGATGACGAGCAGGGAGAAGATCTCCACCAGGTTGGTAAAGCCCGTTGGATTCTCAAACGGGTGCGCCGAGTTAGCTCCGAAGATGCCACCACCGTTGGTGCCCAGCAGCTTAATAGCTTCTTGGCTGGCCACAGGAGCACGGGAGATATCCACGCCAGAGTCAGTGACCAGGTTGGATCCAAAGGTTTGCATGGTTCCGCCAAGGATGAGCACGGTGGAGATAATGAGTGACAGGGGAAGCAGGATGCGAACCAGACCACGGGTGAGGTCCACCCAGAAGTTACCTATGAGCTTCTGGCCATCCTGCGTTGCCGCCACGTCGCGCTGGTAACCCAGGTGGCCGATGCCACGGATCAACGCAACAGCCACGCACATGCCCACAGCAGCCGAGGCAAAGTTTTGTACGGTCAGGCCCAGCATCTGCGAAGCATTGGTCAGGGTGTCTTCGCCGGAATAGGACTGCCAGTTGGTGTTGGAAGTAAAGGAGGCCGCAGTGTTGAAGGCCATCCACGGCTCCACTGCGTCTTCGCGGGCGTTGCCAAAGCTTGGCAGCACTGCTTGGAGCCGCTGCACTGCGTAAAGAACCAAGACGGAGGCCAGGCTGAAGCCCAGCAGCGCACGAGTGTAGTTCTTGGCGTTATGGCCCCGGTTGGGGTCAACCCGCAAAATTCTGTATATGAGGCGCTCGACAGCCCAGTCTTTTTCAGAGGTATAGGTACGAGCCATCCAGTTACCAAGCGGCACATAAGCCGCCGCTAGAAGGGCAAAGAGGGCGAGGTACTGCGGTGCTACCGCCACAATGCTGGCGATCATGCGAAACGCTCCGGGTCAATAAGAGAAATGATGAGATAGGCCACGAGCGCGACAACAATAATGAGCCCGATAACCGCTGTGATGGTGTTCATGATTTACGCGTCTCCGTCCATAAACTCGTTGATGGCGGAGGGAGCGCTAAATGTAAGGACCACGATCACGATGACCAGAATGTCCAACATGTGGGAGAGACCCCCTTGGGTGAAAGCAATACAAGGTGTGCCCGGTGCCCCAGAGCATCGAGCGCCGGTGCTGGTGAGCACCTGCCGAGCATTGACGTTAGGCCCGCTCCCCCCTAGACCTACGGGTTATTTGCGGCATCTTTACACCCCTTGACCCCGATTTTTACGCTTTATTTACGGACTCCCTTACTTCCCTTCCGCTTTAGGGGAAATCAACGCATTCGTGATACGCGCCGTGCACAGTCTCCTCCCCTCGTCATCTGTAATGACGATCTCGTGGGAGCACAGCGTCTTACCCAGCTTGATAGCGGTGGCCGTCGCCGTGACCTGACCCGAGCGCCCGGAGGCGTGGTGCGTCGCGTTGATGTCCACGCCGACAGCGACCTTGCCCAGCGTCGAGGCGTGAATCACCGCCGCCCAGCTGCCGACGGCCTCAGCGATACAGGCCATCGCGCCGCCGTGAAGCAGCCCGAAGGATTGGGTGTTGCCCTCAACCGGCATGGTGGCCACCACCCGCTCGGCTGACTCTTCCAGGATTTCTACGCCCATCTTCTTGTCCAGCTCACCCAACTGAATCTTCCATACCTCTGCGGCCATGCCGTGCTCCTTACTTAATCCTAGAAATGTGACGCAGACTATACTAGCCTGTATTTACTGACCAACCGTTCGGAAACTAATGGAAAGGCCAAACTTTTCGCTATGACTGAAGCCCTCGTCCCCAGCTATCTCTCCGGCCAGTGGCTCACCCCGGACAACCCTTCGCGCGTTGCGGACGTGCACGACGCCTCCACCGGGGATGTCGTCGCCCTAGTTAGCGCCGAAGGCCTCGACATCGCCGGCGCCATCGATTACGCCCGCAATACCGGGCGCGAAGGGCTGCAGAAGCTCACCTTCCACGAGCGCGCCCTCAAGCTCAAGGAGCTGGCGATCTATCTCCAAGATCACCGCGAAGAGCTCTACGAACTGGCCAACAAGGCTGGCGCTAATAAGCGCGATAACTTCGTCGATATCGACGGCGGCATTTCCACCATGTTCACCTTCTCCTCGAAGGGCCGCCGCGAGATGCCCAATTCCACCGTCATGCCGGATGGCGAGGCAGAGGTCTTTTCCAAGGACGGTTCCTTCATTGGCCGCCACATCTACACCTCCATCCCCGGCGTCGCTGTGCAGATCAACGCCTTCAACTTCCCCGTCTGGGGCATGCTGGAGAAATTCGCCCCGGCTTTCATCGCGGGCGTGCCTTCCATTGTTAAGCCCGCTACGCCCACCGGCTATATCACCGCGGCCTGCGTGCACCTCATGATCGATTCCGGAATCCTGCCGGAGGGCAGCCTGCAGCTCATCTCCGGCTCCGCTCGTGACCTGCTGGATCACCTGGATTACCGCGATCACGTAGCCTTTACCGGCTCTGCCGATACAGCGAATACGCTGCGCGCACACCGCAACGTCATCGAGGGTGGCATCCAGTTCAGCGCGGAGGCGGACTCCCTCAACGCCGCCATCCTCGGCGCAGATGTTACCGCGGATTCCCCGGAATTCGATGCCTTCGTCAAGGCGGTCTTCGGCGAGATGACCTCGAAGGCAGGCCAGAAGTGTACCGCCATCCGCCGCGCCATCGTCCCGCATGCGCTTGTCGACGCCACCATCGAAGCCCTCAGCGCACGCCTGCGCGACAAGGTCGTGGTCGGCGATCCGCGCGATCCCTCCGCCACCATGGGCCCGCTGGTCTCTGCGGAGCAGAAGCAGGACGTCGCGGAGGCCGTCGAGAAGCTCAAGGCAGGCGGCGGTGAGGTTGTCTACGGCGGAGAGGAGGCCGAGGGCGCCTTCTTCAACCCCACTATCCTGCGCTTTGCCGATAACCACGCCCAGGCCGTCCACGACACCGAGGCCTTCGGCCCCGTTGTCTCCTTCCTGGGCTATGATTCCCCCGCCGAGGCCGTCGAGCTCGCCGCCCTGGGCTCCGGCTCCTTGGTCGCCTCCGTTATTACGCACGACCCGCAGCTCGCCCGCGAGTATGCCCTCGGCATCGCCGCCCACCACGGCCGCCTGCACTTCCTCGACCGCGATGATGCGAAGACCTCCACCGGCCACGGCTCTCCCCTTCCGCACCTCGTGCACGGCGGGCCGGGCCGCGCCGGTGGCGGCGAGGAGCTGGGTGGTGTGCGCGGCATCCTGCATTACATGCAGCGCACCGCCGTCCAGGGAACCCCGGATCATCTCACCGCCATTACCGGCCAGTGGCACCGCGGCGCCGCCGTGCAGCGCGTCACCCGCGCGGACGTCGACAGTGGCCAGGGCACCCACCCCTTCCGCAAGGACCTGGCAACACTGCAAATCGGCGACCAGTTCGCCTCTGATCTGCGCCACGTTTCCCTCGAGGAAATCCTCGAGTTCGCAGAGAAGACCGGCGATACCTTCTACGCCCACACGGACGAGGAGGCCGCCACCGCCAATCCCTTCTTCCCGCGCCGCGTGGCACACGGCTACCTGCTGGTTTCCTGGGCCGCAGGTCTCTTCGTGGAGCCGGCACCGGGCCCGGTCCTGGCCAACTACGGCCTGGAAAACCTGCGTTTCATCACGCCGGTGACCCATGACGATTCCATCCGCGTTGAGCTGACCGCCAAGCGCATCACCCCGCGCGTGACCGATGACTACGGCGAGGTGTGCTGGGACGCCGTCCTCTACAACCAGGAGGACGAGATTGTCGCGACCTATGACGTGCTCACCCTCGTGGAAAAGGTCAACACGACCTACGCCTAGGGCACGCTCTCGGCTCAAAACCGAAGCTGCGAGCCAAGTCACACAATCGGGGCGAGTTTCTTTTATCATTACTGTCATGAAAGAAACTAACTCGGTCACTGGCTCCGTCATCATCGTCGGCAGCGGCCTCGCCGGCATGGTCGCCGGCTACGAGGCCCTCAAGGGCGGCAAGCACGTCATCTTCCTGGAACAGGAAAACCGCAACAACCTCGGCGGCCAGGCCTTCTGGTCACTCGGCGGGCTGTTCTATGTCGACTCCCCCGAGCAGAAGATAATGCGCGTCAAGGACTCCGAAGAGTTGGCCTGGCGCGACTGGGCCAACTCCGCAGACTATGACCCGGTGACCGAGGATGACCGGCACGACTACTGGGGCGAGAAATGGGGCCGCGAATACGTGCGCTTCGCCGCCAATGAAAAGCGCGGCTACCTCAAGTCCTTGGGCCTCAACGTCCTACCCACCATCGGCTGGGCCGAGCGCGGCTCCGGGGATGCCTCCGGCCATGGCAACTCCGTGCCGCGCTTCCACCTCACCTGGGGCACGGGCCCGGAGGTCGTGCGCGCCTTCCGCGAACCACTCCTTAAAGCAGAAGAAAAGGGCCAAGTAGAATTCCACTTCCGCCACAGGGTGGACGAGCTCGTCGTCGAAAACGACGACGCCGGCAATCCGCGGGTCGTCGGCGTGCGCGGCAGCGTCCTCTCCCCAACCAGCCAGGCGCGTGGTGAGGCGAGTCCGAGGGACGTCGTCAAGCACTTTGAGCTCCGCGGCTCCGCCGTGGTCATCGCCACCGGCGGCATCGGCGGCAATCTGGACAAGGTACGCAAGATGTGGCCCACTGAGCGTTGGGGCGAATGCCCGAAGGAACTGGTCACGGGTGTTCCCGCGCATGTCGACGGCCGCGGCATCGACATCGCCCAACAGGCCGGCGCCTCCGTGGTCAACACCGACCGCATGTGGGCCTACACCGAGGGCATGAGCAACTGGAATTCCATCTGGCCGGGCCACGGCATCCGCATCATCCCCGGGCCCTCGGCGCTGTGGCTCGACGCGGAAGGCAACCGCCTGCCCACCAACCTCTTCCCCGGAACCGATAACCTGGCCGCGCTCGCCCACATTGGCCAGACCGGGCACGGTTACTCCTGGTTCGTGCTCAACAAGGCCATCGTGGACAAGGAGTTCATCTTCTCCGGCTCGGAGCAGAACCCGGACCTGACGGATAAGGAGTTCAAGAAGCTTGCCGGCAAGCTGGGCCCCGGCACGCACGTGGCCGTCAAGGCCTTCATGGATAACGGAATCGACTGGGTCGTGGAAGACAACCTGGAGGATCTCGTCGCCGGAATGAACCACATTGCACCGGAGGGCTCCCCCACCATTGAGGTAACCCAACTTAGAAAAGTCCTGGAAGATCGCGATTCCCAGCTGGATAATCCCTTCAGCAAAGACGCCCAAATCAACTACCTCCGCGTCTCCCGCGGCTTCCTCGGCGACAAGCTTATTCGCGTTGCTCCCCCGCACCGCATCCTCGATGAATCCAAAGGCCCGCTCATCGCGGTGCGCCTGAAGTTCCTAACTCGCAAGACGCTCGGTGGCCTAGAGACCAACCTGGACGGCCAGTGCCTCAACCCCGATGGCTCGGTCCTCCCCGGCCTCTATGCCTGCGGCGAGGCCTCCGGATTCGGCGGTGGCGGCATGCACGGCAAGAATGCGCTGGAGGGTACCTTCCTCGGCGGCTGCATCCACTCGGGCAAGCGCGTGGGCGAAGCGTTGGCGCGCGGCTAGCACGGTTTTCTAATACTGTCGGTCACTATGAACCTCGCTAGGAACGTCCGCATCGACGTGGAGAATCCCTTCTTCACCACGTCCCGCTTCGTCGCCGCCCCCGCGGAAGTCACCGTGGGCGAGATGATGATCATCGTCCACGCCGCACTCGGGCTGGAGCCCTCCCACCCAGGAATCCTCGTGGGTGGTGACGACACTCCGATCGATGTCCTCAGCATCATTGACCAGGACTTTTTCGAGACATTCCGGGAGGTAGCGCACTACCACCCCTCGGACGGCGCCTGGAATATCAGCATCAGCGTGGCGGACACCTCGCGCGTCGTCATGGGGCTTCCAGCCCTCATCGCCGGCGAAGGCCCCGATCTCATGAGTGAGCTGGGCAGTGCCGAGGCGATGTTCAAGGTGGTCCTCGATGTCCAGGCGACCATGGCCTACATGGCCGTGCCCACGGAGAGCATGGAGCGCATCTTCGCACTCTTCCCCAACTACACACTGGACCAAATCCATCAGCGCCTCACCACGTTCTTCCCGCCGGCCGTGGCGCAGCGCCTGGCCACCATGGGCACGGAGGCCGCCAACCTCGAGGGCGGCACCAAGCCCGCGCTGCCTGGAGATCTCCCCCTCGATCCTTTCCGCTCCACTCCCTTCGAGGACATCTCGGTGCCATCCCCGGAGATGCTGAAGCAATGGCGCGCGGACATCCACGAGGCCTACCCGGAGCTGCGCCCTGACTACGAGCTGCCGGCGCTTGACGACGCCACCGCCCGCCACGTAGGCCAGCGCATACGCGAATACCTCGAGGTCATCGAGGAATTTCCGCGCCTGACCGGTGCCGGCTACCTCAAGCAGGCGGCCGTCGCGCGCCTCAAGGAGGGCCTCAACAGCCCCAATGATTTTGATGATGTTAAGCGCGAAGACTACCACCAGCCGCTGCTGAACCTGCGCGGATTCCTCACAGACTTGGATTGGATCAAGACCACGACGACGGATATCAAGCTCACCAAGTATGGCCGCAAGGCCATGAGCGATCCGCTTTGGGCAACGCAGGTCGTCCTGAACAACATCCCTTATGCCTACGCCGAACCGGAGGGCATTCCTCAACTCTCCTTCGAACTAGTCCATTTATTCCGCGGCGAGTGGGAGTTCAACCCGGAATACGACTACACGCACGCCATCACCCGCGACCTGTTGTTTACGTTGGGAATTCTCGAGGATGACTCCACATTCCCTGACATCACCGATGGCTGCGAGGGCTTCCTCGGCGAAATCATCACCAAGGTGCGTGAGGAGCTGAACCAAGAGCTGGATTAGCCCTGGTTCAGCCCCCTCCAGGCCGCATGCCGCTGCCTACAACTACCGCGAACAACTCACAACAACCTCGAAACAACTACAAACAACCAGCAACAACCTGTCTGACCTGCTTTTTCACAACAAAGGGGAGCTCTAAACTAGACACAGTTGTTGGCAAAGTTGTTTCAGAGTTGTTTTTCACGACACTCAAGCCTCAGAAAAACAACTTCCTGGGAAATGGATATCGAAGAGAGGTGAACCAGGCAAGGGTTTTTTGAAAATTCACGCTCGAGGGAATGCGCACGTCCATGTTTTGGACTCAAAGAAGGAGCGCCAACCGCATACAACCAGCAATTTTGAAAGAAGGAATGAGTATGAATTCCACCTGCAGAATTGGACGTACCGTCATTTGCGCCTTAAACCCTAAAAGTCGCGCCGCCCCGAAAATTACATATGGCTACTTAATAGAAGATAGCTTTTACTAATGGCATGGACCGTGACACGCGCAAGGCCGCGGTCATGGATTTAGCCGATGAGCTGGGGAATTTAGTCGCGGTCTCCCCCGCCCTGGAGGAACAGCTCGGCGTGGGCCTTCCCCGCTTAGTCCGCACCATCATCGGGTTGGACGAATCCGCGGCGCGTTCCGCGTTTGCGGACATGATGGACGGCGCACGCCTGAACTCGGTGCAGCTGGCCTTCATGAACCAGATCATCGGCGGGTTGGTCCACAACGGAATCGTCACTGTCGCGGAGCTCTTTGAGGCACCCTACGACGACTATGGTTCCCCTTTCGACGTCTTCGACGGCAACGTGGCCACCATCCACGACATCAAGGAGCGCCTAGAGCGCATTGAACACAGCGTGGATGAGGTGTCCTCCTAGGGCCGTTCCTGAGGTACCTCAGAGGCGGTGCCGGAGTAACCGCAGGAGCGGCGCTTTCTTGGGGCGATTTACTTCACCACCAGGTTGACCATGCGGCCCGGGACATAAATCTCCTTGACCACGTTCTTGCCCGCCGTCAGCTCAGCGATGCGCTCATCTTCCTTGGCAATGCCCACGACGGTGGCTTGGTCGGCGTCGGCAGGCACCATGACGCGGGCCTTGACCTTGCCGTTGATCTGCACCGGAACCTCAATCTCATCGTCGACGAGGTACTTCTCATCGAACTCCGGGAAGGCCTCGTAGGTGATGGTCTCATCGTGGCCGAAGCGCTTCCACAGCTCCTCCGCAATGTGCGGGGCGACAGGGGAGACCAGCTGGGCCAAGGGCTCCACCGCGGCGCGCGGGGCGCCCTTCGGGTAGGTCTTCGTCAGGTAGTTCACGTACTCGATGAGCTTGGCCACCACGGTGTTGAGGCGCAGGTTTTCGTAGTCGTCACGCACGCCGGCGATGGTGCGGTGGAGGTGCTTCAGGTCATCCTCGGAAAGCTCCGCGTCCGTCGTCGACAGCTCGCCAGAGTTCTCGTCGATAGCCAAGCGCCACAGGCGCTGCAGGAAGCGCTGCGCACCGACGACGTCCTTAGTTGCCCATGGGCGGGAAGTGTCCAGCGGGCCCATCGACATCTCATAAACGCGCAGGGTATCGGCACCGTACTCGTTGCAGATATCATCCGGGGCCACGGCGTTCTTCAGGGACTTGCCCATCTTGCCGTACTCCTGGTTGACCTTTTCATCCCCGTAGTAGAACGCGCCATCGCGTTCTACGACCTCGGCGGCGGGGACGTAGACGCCGCGGGAATCGGTGTAGGCATAGGCCTGGATGTAGCCCTGGTTGTACAGGCGGCGGTAGGGCTCCTTGGAGCTCACAAAGCCAAGGTCGAAGAGGACCTTGTGCCAGAAGCGCGAGTAGAGCAGGTGCAGCACGGCGTGCTCGACACCGCCGACGTAGAGGTCAACGCCACCCGGATCGTTAGCACCGTGCTCGTCTGTGCGCGGGCCCGTCCAGTAGCGCTCGTTCTCCAGATCGCAGAAGATCTCATCGTTCGTAGGATCGATATAGCGCAGCTGGTACCAGGACGAACCTGCCCACTGCGGCATGACGTTGGTGTCGCGGTAATACGTCTTGGGGCCATCGCCTAGATCCAGCTCCACCTCAACCCACTCGCGGGCCTTGGCCAGCGGCGGTTGCGGGGAAGAATCGGCGTCATCCGGGTCGAAGGACACCGGCTTGTAGTCTTCTACCTCCGGCAGCTCGATGGGCAGCATCGACTCCGGGAGCGGGTAGGCCTGGCCGGCCTCGTCGTAGACGATGGGGAAGGGCTCGCCCCAGTAGCGCTGGCGGGCAAACAGCCAGTCACGCAGCTTGTACTGGATCTTCTCGCGGCCCACGCCCTGTTCCTCCAACCACGGGATGATGGCAGCGATGGCCTCATCCTTGGACATGCCGTTGATATCCAGGGAATCGTTGGCGGAGTTCACGGCCTTGCCGGACTCCGTGTAGGCCTCCTTGGTGATGTCGCCGCCAGCAACCACTTCGGTAATCGGGAGGCCAAAGACGGTGGCGAACTCGTAGTCACGGGTATCGTGCGCCGGGACCGCCATGATGGCACCAGTGCCGTAGCCGGTCAGGACGTAGTCTGCGATGAAGATCGGGACCTTCTTGCCGTTGACCGGGTTGGTGGCATAAGTACCCAGGAAGACACCCGTCTTTTCCTTGTTCTCCTGGCGTTCCAAATCAGACTTCGCGGCGATGGAAGCGCGGTAGGCCTCCACGGCCTCCTTCGGATCATCGTGGCCGAAGGTCCATCGCTCATCCACGTCATCCTCGTAGGGGATGGGGGAGAGGAGGGCGTCGACAAGCTCGTGCTCCGGGGCCAGCACCACGTACTCCGCGCCGAAGAGGGTATCCGGGCGAGTGGTGAAGACGTCGATGTTGTAGCCCTCAGCGTGGAAGGTGACCTCCGCGCCGCGGGAGCGGCCAATCCAGTTGCGCTGCATGGACTTGACCTTTTCGGGCCAATCCAGAAGCTCCAGGTCATCGAGCAGACGGTCGGAGTAGGCGGTAATGCGCATCATCCACTGGCGTAGGTTCTTGCGGAAGACCGGGAAGTTACCGCGCTCGGACTTGCCCTCCGCGGTGACCTCCTCATTAGCCAGCACGGTGCCCAGGCCCGGGCACCAGTTCACGGTGGAGTTGGACAGGTAGACCAGACGGAACTCGTCGAGTGCTTTGCGCTGCTCTTCCTTGCTCAGGTCCGCGTAGTAGCGGCCGTCCTTGGTGGTGCGCTTGCCCACCTCAAGTTCCTTGATGAGCTCAGAGATCGGGCGGGCCTTCTGCTGCTCCTCATCAAACCAGGAGTTATAAATCTGCAGGAAGATCCACTGCGTCCACTTATAAAACTCCGGGTCAGTCGAGGCCACCGAGCGGCGTGGATCATGACCCAGGCCGAGAAGACCCAGCTGGCGGCGCATATTCTTGATATTCGCCTCCGTCGTGGTGCGCGGGTGCGTACCCGTCTGGATGGCGTACTGTTCTGCCGGCAGACCGAAAGCGTCATAGCCCAGCGTGTGCAGGACGTTCTTGCCCAACATGCGGTTATAACGGGCAAAGGTATCAGTAGCGATATAGCCCAGCGGGTGACCCACGTGCAGACCCGCGCCAGACGGGTAGGGGAACATGTCCTGGACGTTCAGTTTCTCCGCGGGAAGTTCCTTACCGTCCTCCGCGAGCGGCCCAACTGGGTTCGGCGCGTTGAACGTACCGTTATCCTTCCAGTACTGCTGCCAGGCGCTTTCGATATGCGCGGCGAGCTCCGGCGTGTAGCGGTGGGTGGTGTTATCGCTCGGGTTAGTCATGGTTAGACAGTGTAGTCACCGCACGGACATCTCCCCAGTTAGACCCAGCTAGACCGCGTCCTTTTCCGCAGCGCGGCCACGCCACTGTCGACGCCCCCTTGTTCTCCCTAGGCATCGCCACTAAAATCAGCATTGTTCTACTGTTCTACATTTGGCGAACAGACAATCAGGAAAGGCGGTTGGAGCGATGACCAACATTTCTTTGCGCGAGCTCAACCAGCGTTCTGGCCACATAGTGCGCGAAGTCGCCGCTACAGGTCAAAGCGTGGTCATCACTGACCGCAATCGGCCCATTGCTCGCGTGGTGCCCATTTCATCTCTAGATAGCCCCGTGGAGCAGTTAGTAGCTGCCGGAATCTTGAGCCACAACCCGAAGCCTTACGCACAGCCAAGCAACACAGACTATCTTCCTTCCGAGACAGACGTTGTATCGCTACTAGATAGAGAAGACCGCTTGTGATGATCTACGTCGATACTTCGGCACTAGCGAAGTTGGCCTTGCCCGAGCGCGAAAGCTCCGAAGTCGCTGCACTCCTTGAAGGCCAGCAACTGTTTTCTTCTGCACTCATTGACATCGAGTTATCCAAAGTGTGGCAGCGCAGTGGCCTCACCGGCACCGATTACCGGACGTTCACGGAGGGGGTCTCCAAGGTTGGCATCAACGATGAGATCATTCGCCGAGCATGCTCTCTGACCGGAGTTCGCTCCCTAGATGCTATCCACCTTGCGAGCGCCTGCCTCCTCCGTGACGCTGGCCTCGCGCTAGCCTTTTTCACCTATGACAAGCAGCTCCACGCTGCTGCCCGGTCTCAAGGATTTACTGTCCTTCCCTCAGCCAGTGACGGTCGTAGAGGTTTCTCTAGACCTTCTTCACCACCGCAGGCTTGAGCTTCATCGCGCCGAAACCATCAATCTTGCAATCGATGTTGTGGTCTTCCTGGCCGGTGCCGGCATCGACGTTGAGGCGGATGCCCCGCACCTTCGTGCCAGCTTTTAGCAGCTGCTGAGCGCCCTTGACCTTAAGGGTCTTGGTGATGGTGACCGTGTCGCCGTCGGCAAGCGCATTGCCCACGGAGTCGACGATGATCGGTTCGTTTCCTTCCGCTGCCGTGGTATCAGCAGAGTCGGCGGAGAACTCGTGCGCGCACTCCGGACAGACAATCAGCGGCGGCATTTCGTAGGTGTACTCGGAGGAGCATTCGGGGCAGGGCGGCAAAGTTGCGGCCGAAGTATCAGACATAGGGGAGAGTTTAGCCCGCGTAGCGGAAAAAGATGATCCTTCTCTCATTCCATTGATGGATACCCCGGTGGGGTATAGGCTTGAGTCAACATATTCGGACCTATTCGGAAGACTTATGAAACGCCTCATTTCTCTTGCGGCTGTGTGCGCCGCAGTCATCACCTTGTCCGCCTGCTCCACGGAGAGCCCCGTCCCGAGCGAAGCCTCGAAGAGCGCCGCTTCCAGCACCGACATCCAACAGGTGCCTGCCGAGGAGATCCTCGCCGAATTCGATCTCGAAGGGTTGGATGGCCCAGAGATCATCGACAAGCTGGACCACATGCCCAAGGAGGAGCGCCCTAGCGATCTGCACGCCTCCGTGCTGCCGAACGAGCTAGTCCTCACCGCCGAGCAGGGCCAAGCATCCCTGCCCTTGCCGGAGGACAAGTTCTACGTCTCCATCGCGCCGTACATGACCCAGACCCATGACTGCTTCAACCACTCCCTGACCACCTGCACTGGTGAGCTCAGCAAGGAAGACATCCACGTCACCATCACCGATGACGCCGGAAAAGAGCTGGTCAACGAAGACACCACGACCTTTGATAACGGCTTCATTGGATACTGGCTGCCCGCCGACAAAAAGGGCACCATCACCGTCGAGAAGGACGGCGAGACCGGCGAGGTCCCCCTGGACACCTCCGAGGAGGGCGCAACCTGCATCACCACCCTGCAGATGGCCTAGCCAACCGTGCCCACGCTGAGCGGTGCGTTCCATGTGAGGGACGCACCGCTTGTCGACGATCCGCTTTCCTCAGCATCGTTCACCGCCACATAAAGTTTCCTTTGATTTAATTTCTCTTTCCCCGAACCGACACTTGCGCTTATTACGGCCCCAGAGTGGATTCCGGCCATGCGAACAATGGCCCCAGTCCGTCTCTTTTCTTGCACGCTCTTTTCACTTTAGAAAGCTCAATAATGCGTATTTCTTCTCGTGCGCTGCGCACCTGCGCGGCTGTGACCGTCGCTTCCCTTGCCACCGCTGGTGTCGTCGCTCCCGCGCAGGCCGCAACCTCTGGCCCGAAGAATGTCATCTACATGATTGGTGATGGCATGGGCTACAACCACATCGCCTCCACCAACCTCTACGAGTCCGGCCAGTCCAAGTACCTGGTTGAGGGCGCTTTCGACGGCGAGGTCAAGGAGCTCGACGGTGAGTCCGTCCAGGCCTTCGAGGACTTCGAGCGCCTCTCCATGACCACCTTCCCGGACGGCGGTTCTTACGACCCGGACAAGGCATGGACCGACCACGACTACGTGACCAAGAACAAGGTCACCGACTCCGCGGCTGCCGGCACCGCTATGGCCACCGGCCAGAAGGTGGACAACGGTGTGCTGGGTAAGTCCCCGTACGGCCACTCCCTGAAGAACATCTCCGAGCAGGCTATTTCCCACGGTAAGTCCGCTGGTGTCGTCAGCTCCGTTCCGTTCAGCCACGCCACCCCGGCTGCATTCGCGGCACACAACAAGAACCGCAACAACTACACCGAGATCGCTGAAGAGATGGTCGGCTCCGATCTCGACGTCATCATGGGCGCTGGCCACCCAGAGTTCGATGACAACGCGCAGAAGGTAGGGGCACCGAACTACAAGTACATCTCCGAGGACTCCTTCAAATCCCTGCGCGATGGCTCCGCTGGCTGGGAGTTCGCCGAGAACACCGCTGACTTTGAGAAGTGGGCTGAAGGCAACGTTGAGGCCGACAAGAAGTACTTCGGCCTCGCACCGGTTGCCTCCACCCTGCAGCAGGGCCGCGACGGCAACCCGGAGGCCGCTGAGCCGGGCACCGATCCGAAGAATGACGTTGTTGATCTTCCGACCATGACCAAGGGCGCCCTCAACGCCCTGGGCCAGAACGAGAAGGGCTTCTCCGTCATGATTGAGGGCGGCGCCATCGACTGGTCCGGCCACGCCAACCAAACCGGCCGCGACATCGAGGAAACCCAGGACTTCAACAAGGCTGTTGACGCCGCCATCGCCTGGGTGGAGGAGAACTCCAGCTGGGACGAGACCCTGCTCATCGTCACCGCTGACCACGAGACCGGCTACCTCTCCGGCAAGGAAGAGACCGCCTCCTGGAACCCGCAGACCGGTGAGAAGGGCAAGGCCCCAAAGCACCAGTGGTACTCGGGCGAGCACACCAACCAGGTTGTCCCGTTCTTCTTCAAGGGCGCTGGCTCCGAGGACATCATGGCCAAGGCCACCGGCACCGATCCGGTGCGCGGCAAGTACATCGACAACACCGACGTTGCCAACCTGATCATCCAGGACTGGTGGTTCGCTGACGGCTCCGCCCCGGAAGACGAGGACCAGGATCAGGATCAGGGAAACCAGGCCAAGGATGACACCAGCAGCAAGGTTGGCTCCCCCATTGGTGCTGGCTTCCTGGGCGCTGGCATCGCTGCCGCCATCCTCGGCGCTATCGCTACCTACCTGCAGTCCATCGGCATCGTGAAGGTTGACTTCGCCGCTCTGCAGAGGATGTTCCGCTAAGCGCTACGCACTAAGCGATGCGCTGAGCATTCAACTCCCGAGAAGGTCCTCCGCTTTTAAAGCGGAGGGCCTTTGCCGTTCACGCGCTTCGAGCCTTCTCCGCTTACTGGGAGGACTCCGCTAGGCAGTCGTACAGAAAATCCATCAGCGTTGTGGCGTCGTCCGCGCGGAAGAGCTCATCGAGGGCAAGGTTGAACTCCAGCCGCCGCGCGTGGGGGATATTCAATGAGCTGTATCCATGACTCAGTAAGAGACCGGACGCCACAAGCCTGGCGGTCCGCTTATTCCCATCGAAATAGAACTGGCTACGCGTGGCTGAGCAGAAATAGGCCAACGCTTGCTCGACTGGGTTTTCAAGCCCTTGGAGGGACGCCAGCAAATCAGCATGAGCTTCACCCAATTCATCAGCAGGGTCGAAAGGGATGAACCCGCCATCCATGAGCCGCACTCCACCGCCATCTCCCTCCACATGGCCTTCACCACGGAAAAGTCCGGCATCGAGAGCCTCGTTCCTTGCTAGGACAGCATGGAGTGCGTTACTGGTGGCTTTATCCACCGCACATTCCTCTTTGAGGACCAGCTCATGGAGCAGGTTGAAAGCTTCTGACAAGTCCAAGATCTGTTGCTGTTCAGCAAGTGCCTTTCCACCCACAGTGACGCCATCGAGCAACGTACGGACTTCCGGGAGGGTAAACGTATTTCCTTCCAGCGCGGCAGCATTCCACACCAAGTCAGGAAGTTGCTTGGTGAGTCGAAATAACGCGCGCTCGGTCCCCAACTCCACAATGTGAGGTCGCTCGTGGTGCTCCCAGCTCACTCGGCTCGTCGCTCTTCTCATCACCTATGCCCCTCCCACATAGTTTTCTGCGCACACATCAATAGCAAGTTGATGCGGTGATACGTAGTGTATTCCTGATTCTTTTGTTGCGCCCGTGAGCTCTTCACCAGCCACTGGCACGAGGGTGATCCCTCCGGATACGGGCTCAGCACTGGCACGAATCCGCGTGGGCAACGAAGGCACGATCTCTGCTGGATTTGTGCACCAGATCAATGTTGATTGAGGTTCTCCTGCACCAGCGATCTGCCCCGCGACTCGTTGAGCTGCACATGCTCCCGACATCGCCCACGGTTGCCCGCTCGCATCAACCGCTGAGGCAAGCGTTATGGGATTCGCCGGTAAAAAATGGAGAGCACCCTGGCGGCCATAAGGATTGGACGCCCACGCGGCCCGTTCCATAAGAGCCCGGTAGCTACCGCCGCCGGCCGGAGCGTCGCCCCACTGCACGAAGCGGTCAATCCAGGCTTTAACGTCTGGTTCTTCGCTGCTGAGCTCCCCCAGGAGAACTCGGGCGGCTGTCGCGGCGGCGGCATCGCTCATGCGGTGCACCTGTACGGAAACCTCGTATCCGAGCACGCGCATTACCTTGTCCAACCCGGCCAAACTCGGTTGAGCTGCCCCACGCAACCACAGATTGAGCGTATTTCGTGACACTCCCGAGCGCCGCGAGATTTCACTAAGGCTCAGCGGGCTTTTCTTGAGGAGTTGTAGTGCGTCCATAGCCCCACTATAGCCATCTGTCCTATCTTTAGGACACCTGTCCTGCACATAGGACAACAAGGCCGTCTACCAGCAACATGGCAACCGCACCCCGCTGTGTCCTATGATGAGGCAAATGAGCGCGGAGATTTATTCACTTCCCACAACACCTGTGGTCACTACTGACATCGTCGAGCAGGGCCCCCGGATTTCACTGCGCCGGGGCAGCAACATCCTCATGCTGGAGCTGCCCGCTACCTACCCAGAGGCAGACCTGACGGATCCGCGGTGGGTGGTCAAGTCTCATTTCATCGACCGCCCGCACTCAGTGCGCGAATTCGCCACCGAAGAGCCGCTGGAAGTCGGCATCCCTGGGCCTTTTACCCGCATCGAAGTCACCCTGCGCGATGGCGACGAGGACCTCATCGAGACCGTCACCTTTACCGGCATCACCGATGAGGCGCCGTTTATCGTCTATGACCGCACCACGCTCATCGCGCCGCAGGGCACGCTGGAGGCCGCTGAGCCCCTCGGCATCTGGGCCGGCTGGGAAGCGGGCCCGCTGCCGGATCAGGTCAGGGTGCCGCAGAGGGAGCCGGTGGACGTCGCCAAGCACGGCGATTTCGAGTGGGACTTTGACGTCGCCATCCTGCCCAACGCCCGGGGCCTCGACAACGAGCCCGTGTTCACCAAATCGCCGCGCGTGCACCTCATTGCGGAAGGGGAGTGGCGCATCGATCTCACCTACGCGCCCCTCGGCGGCGAGCAGGAGGAGATTTCGGAGCAGACCTTCGACGCGGGCATCGCCGAGCCTTTCCCGGGCGATCTCTACGAAGACCCGTGGGTGGGCCGCTACAAGGTGTCGCTGTGGCACGACGATGAACTTGTCGACGTCCGCTTCATCTCCCTCGCCGAGGGCCTCCACATGCGCGCCACCAACGACGGTCCGCGCGGCATGGACTTCCGCATCATCGACGCCCTCGGGGCGCACTCGCGCTTCAGCTACACGCTGGCCTCTCCGCCAAAGAAGCCCATCGCGCTGGAGAAGGGCCTTCGCACCCTCGAGGACACCGAGGTCTCTCGCCGCGAGGTAGTGGCCAGTGAAGCTGGCTATGAGCTGGAATTCGATGTCTGGCCCGAGGCCCTGTTCAGCCGCGTCAAGCGCATCGGCTTGGAGCCCACCGAGCACTCCGATAAGCCGGTGATTTTCGCGGGCCAGCTTGATCAAGATGACATGTTCACCGTCCACTCCCCGCGCCCGCTCCCGCTGGCCAAGTTCGTCACCATTGACGGCCGCCAGAAGATCAAGGAGCTGGCCCGCACGTCGAAGACGACGCAAGCGGTCACCAGCCTCGCCGTGCCTAATGCCGCGCTGGCCAACGCCGTGCGTAAGCAGCCAACGGCTGAGCTTTTCCTCATGTGGTCCACGCTGTCCTATGAGGACTACCTGGACTCCCTTCCGGCGGAGGAACGCGCGGCCCACCAGGCGCGCAGCTTGGAGCGGCGCATCGTGGAGTATGAAGCTTCCGCGTCCACCAGCCTCATCTATGCGGCGCTGGCCACCGTCCGCAAGTCCCCCTTCGTCAGCCGTGGTCTGCTCAATGGCGATGAAATCATCATTGAACAGAACGCAGAACCGCAGGCAGATTTGGTGGGCTGGGCCTGGCCATTGGCCGAGCCCACCGTAGCGCCTACCCAACTGACGCCCACCGAAGAGGGGTTTGAGCTGCCCGCCGACCTTGCTGAGCAGGGCTCGCTGCTTGTCGACGTCCGCGAGCTCCGCGCCTCCTCCAACCTCGCCGCCCCTGCACGCCCCTCCAGCGCCTCCATTGTGATCACACCGGAGGGCTCACCGGCTGCCCTGGCCTCAAAGGACTGGACCCCGGAACAGCTGTGGGGCACCTTCCGCGCGCTCCACGTGCTCTCGCAGCGCAGCCCGAACCCAAAGCTGCAGGCGATGTTCGACAGCACGATTGACCGCCTGCGCGCCCAACCGGAGGACGCGCTCCACGCCCTAGCACGCACTGGCGTTAGCGTGAACCAGCAGGCCCGCTCGCTCGCGCGCACGCGCTTGTTCCACTCGCCGCTGGAGCCCACCGCCGAGTCCAGCGCCGATAGCTACCTGGATCTCCTGCTCGATCCTTCCGCCAGCGAGAACGCGGAGCTGAACGCCGTGCGTGAGTCCGGCGCTGATGGGCTGACCCGCCCGATGCTGCTCAATGCTGCGACCATTCACAGCCCCACTCCGCCCGTCGATGACCTGATGGGGGAGGCCGCCCGCGTCGCCGCGCTGCGCGAGTGCTTTGCCAACAACGGCGCACTCGATGCGCTGGGCACCATCGAGCACCTGCGCAAGGACGCCACCGCACTCGCATCCCTGGTGCAAAACGCGGGCGTTGACATGTCCGTCAGCCACACCCTTATCGCGTTGGGCGCCTTTGCCAGCGGAAACACGGCGGATGAACTCAATGCCGCTGCGTGGATGCCCTACATCTCCTATGCCTTCGCACTGGCGTCCCGCGCCGCGGCGAACGACATCATCATGGAAAGCCCCCTGCTCAAGGAGGACATGCCCATGCTTGCCGACGTCCTCCCCCTCGCCCCCCGCCTCTTCTTCTACGACCTCGTGACCGCCGAAGCTCTCTTCCGCGATCGCGACGCGTAAGCGCGTGAGGTGTGCCACAATGAGTGAGCATGAAGGTTATCTCCACGAACGTCGCTGTCCGCCGCCCCGAGCCGCACGGGCGGCACGAGTACACGGGCATCGATAAGCAGCCGCGCCCCTTCCTCGACCTAGAGGTCCCCGGGCCCAATTATGGTGACGGCTCCGGCGTGGTGGGGGATTCCATTGGTGACCACGCCCACCACGGCGGCGCCGAGAAGGCCATCTACGCCTATGCCCGCGAGGAGCTCGATTACTGGGAGGGCGCGCTCAACCGCGTGCTGCGTGATGGCTACTTCGGGGAGAACCTCACCACCGAGGGGATTTCCTGGCCGAATATGCTCATCAACCAGCGCATTCAGGTGGGGGAGTGCGTGCTCGAGGTCTCCATCCCGCGCACGCCCTGCGCCACCTTCTCCGGCTGGATGGACGAGCCCGGCTGGCTCAAGTCCTTTACTGAGCGCGGCGATTGCGGCTCCTACCTGCGCATCATCGAGCCTGGCCGCATCACTCCTGGCGATGAGATCACGCTTATTGGGCGCCCCGACCATGACATCACCATGGGCATGGCCTTTGCCGCCAAGATGGGGGACAAGGAGCTAGCCCGGCGCGTCGTCGACGCCGGCTGCCTCGCCCCAGTCCACCACGATCAGCTGGTTAAGCGCCTGCAGCCCCGCGGTTAGCTAGCCATTCATAGGTTGTCGCTTGTGAACCGCGCGTGCCATCCATACGCACGAATCGTGCCTTCACCAGTGACTTCAGCGCATATCGGACCTGCGCTCGAGTAAGGTTTGTGGCCGTTTCTATTTGGCCAATGGACAGCGGCTTTGCCGCCGTGCGCAACGCCTCCGCTACACGCGGTGCGTTGATCCCCAGGCCATCCAAGTTCACTGGGGTATCCACGCGTCGGTCAGCGTCAATACGTGATTCCTCCTTGCGTAGCGGCTCCCAAGTGCGGGTCTCCCCACGCGTGTCAGGTCGCCACATCTTCACCGTGAATTGCACACCGGAATCTATCAGATCAGTCTCTGGAAGGCCCTGCTCTTGCGCGGCATCCAGCATAAGCTGCACACCACCGCCTTCGCCCTCAATGACAAAAGAGCCATCGTCTGCTTTGAGATATCGGCACAGTCTATAGAGACGCTGGTTAATCTCCTGTCGTGCCAGATCTCTCGACTTGAGCTGTTCAACCGTCAGATCCCGTAGGCCACCTGGGCTGGAGATGACCATCTTGTCCGGTAGTAAGCGGACATCAATCGATTTACCAGCCCCTAAGGTATTCGGCCCAAGATCACGGTGCACCAGTGCATTCGCCACGGCCTCTCGAATGGCCGAAAGGGGAAGTTCAGGAACTTCCACCATTGATCCATCCTCTCGATATCGCCGTACGGCGGCTAAACGTTGCCTTACCCAACCCATTACCGAGTTCAACAGCACCGGGACGGGCCCCTCAAAGGTCTCCAACCCCAACACTCGACCGTGCTTCGAACCATTCGGTAGCCTTTGCGCCACTGTTACTGCTAAGGAAGGAAAATGTCCTTGAGGATAGAAACCCAGCGCATACAGGCCAGCAAGCGTCAGCTCTCCAGTCGCGGTCGTCACCGCTAGTGCCCGTAAGACGTCCTCATCTTGAGTAAGTCCCGATAGTCGCCGATTCTTTCTCCGCGCCTGAACCAAGAAATCTTCCACCACGGCGCGGTCCAAGTCTGCGATACTCGTGCCTTCCACAATCGTCGTGTCATAGGACACTGCCTCCTCGGCATGCAGCTTCGCTACGTCCATCATGCGTAGCTCGGAGGCACTCATACGATAATCCCCATCAGCCATTCGAAGATACGCTTCTCCCCTGTAGATAGCAGGCTTATCAATGATCGGAAGACCCGTAACCTCCGCAATCACGACATGCGTGCCATCTATTGCCACACTGTCGGTATGCACTGTGACTGGGGGAGTGATGGCATGACGAGCTTGCGAGGCCAGAGCAGCCTCCATCTCCGAAGGATTCTCAATGCCAGTGACAATGAAGCCTTCTTTCTCATTGACACCGAGAATGATAAGACCGCCACTCGGCATGTTTGCGAACGCGCACAATGTCTGCGGTAGAGAGTCCGGAATGCCCCCTTGAGCGGTTTTGACCTCGACTGTTGTTGAATCACCGCCGCGCAACTCAAGCTC
>ERZ1673749.1106-NODE-1106-length-20919-cov-5.211033_pt1 | contig 20919 bp, 19 predicted proteins | sample MGYA00580204_ERZ1673749 | MGnify/ENA primary metagenome ERZ1673749 (study PRJEB41218, sample SAMN15661745) | gut metagenome | host: Homo sapiens | place: Canada: London | collected 2015-08-20/2019-03-30 | study: EMG produced TPA metagenomics assembly of...
CCTATCTTCGGCATTTGCTACGGTTTCCAGATCATGACCCGCGCGCTCGGCGGCGAGGTGGCCGAGACCGGTGCGCGCGAGTACGGCCGCACGCAGATGCGTGTCGACGGCGGCGTGCTCCACGCCGGACTCGAGCCCGAGCACGCCGTGTGGATGTCCCACGGCGACTCCGTCACGCAGGCGCCTGAGGGCTTCGAGGTCACCGCCTCCACCCCGGGCGCGCCCGTCGCCGCGTTCGAGGACACCTCCCGCAAGCTCGCCGGCGTGCAGTACCACCCGGAGGTCATGCACTCCCCGCACGGCCAGGAGGTGCTCACCCGCTTCCTCACCGACATCGCTGGCCTGGAGCAGAACTGGACCGCCTCCAACATCGCCGAGCAGCTGATTGCGGACGTGCGTGAGCAGGTCGGCGAGGGACGTGCGATCTGCGGCCTGTCCGGCGGCGTGGACTCCGCCGTCGCGGCGGCGCTGGTGCAGCGCGCCATCGGCGACCGTCTCACTTGCGTGTTCGTGGACCACGGCCTGCTGCGCCAGGGCGAGCGCGAGCAGGTGGAGACTGACTTCGTGGCCGCCACCGGCGCGAAGCTGGTCACCGTGGATGAGCGCAAGGCGTTTTTGGACAAGCTCGCCGGTGTGACCGAGCCGGAAGCGAAGCGCAAGGCCATCGGCGCGGAGTTCATCCGCTCTTTCGAGCGCGCTGTTGCCGGCGTGTTGGAAGGCCAGCAGGTGGACTACCTGGTTCAGGGCACCCTGTACCCGGACGTGGTGGAGTCCGGCGGCGGCACCGGCACCGCCAACATCAAGAGCCACCACAACGTCGGCGGCCTGCCGGACGACGTTGAGTTTGAGCTCGTTGAGCCGCTGCGCCTGCTGTTCAAGGACGAGGTCCGCGCCGTGGGCCGCGAGCTGGGCCTGCCCGAGGAGATTGTGAACCGCCAGCCGTTCCCGGGCCCGGGCCTGGGCATCCGCATCATCGGCGAGGTCACTGAGGAACGCCTGGAGACGCTGCGCGCCGCCGACGCCATCGCCCGCGAGGAGCTGACCAAGGCCGGCCTGGACGAGCAGATCTGGCAGTGCCCGGTCGTGCTGCTCGCGGACGTGCGCTCCGTGGGCGTGCAAGGCGACGGCCGTACCTACGGCCACCCGATCGTGCTGCGCCCGGTGGCCTCCGAGGATGCCATGACCGCAGACTGGGTGCGCATTCCGTACGAGACCCTCGAGGTCATCTCCACCCGCATCACCAACGAGGTGGCCGACATCAACCGCGTGGTGCTGGACGTCACCTCCAAGCCGCCGGCCACCATCGAGTGGGAGTAAGCCCCGGGCTCACTCTTCGTAGTACGCGGACACGGACCCGATACGCTCTGTCACGTTGATTGTGAGCAGCGCGCTGTCCTTGTCCGCGTTTTGCGTTTCTTCGGGGCAGGCGGTCTCGCCGATGGTGACTTGGCAGTTCACGTCGACGGGGACGTCGTTGGGCAGGATCACGTCCACCTTGCCGATGGTGTTGCTGACTTCGACGGTTTTCGGCTCGCGCAGCGGCTCGAGCTCGGAGAAGTCAAGGTAGGTCTCGCCGACGAAGCCGTTGACGCCCGGTTGGTCTGGCAGGGTGTCGATGTCGTACACGGTGATGTGCGAGCTGCCGAAGCGCCCGTAGTCGCCGTCGCGAACGTCGCTGTAAAACGCAAGCGCCACGAGAGAGGCCGCTGAGAGACCCAAGGCGACCGGGATCCAGAACCAGTTGCGTTTTTTGGACTGCTGCGGCGCCGGTTCGCTCGGCTCCGGCAGGTGCCACAGCTCCGGCGCCGCGCCGAGCGGGTCCCAGGCGGGCGGGCGCTGGCCGGGGTGTTCGTGTCCTTCGGGCACCGTCAGGTGAGAGGTGTCCACAACGGGGCGGTTGCTTGTCCGTGCCTCCTCCGGCTCGCCCACCAGCAACCCAGCCGGCGGCTCGGGCTGGCGCTGGTGCAGGAAGTACCAGCCGGCGGCGAAGAGGATGAACGTGACCAGCACCGCCCGCAGATCGCCTGCGACGGAAACGGACGGGAAAAACAGGAACAGCCCGAGCAGCAGCCACCAGCCGGTGTCGCGATCCTTTATCTCCGCTGCGGTCAGCTGCTCTTTCGGAGTGATGATCGCGGACCACGGGCTGCGGGTCAGTCCGAAGCGGGGCATGTTGATCAAGCACAGCAGGTAGAGGAAGATGCCGCCGCCGAACGCGAGCGAGAGCGCGACGAATACCACGCGGATAAACGTGGGGTCGATGTGGAAGCGGGCGCCGATGCCTTCGCAGACGCCGCCGATGACGGCCTTGCCGCCCTGGTCCTCCGGGATGCGGGGCGGGCGGGTCTCCCACATCTGCGTGAGTGTGTTGTTTTCCATGGCTCCATCCTCCCGCGGGAGCGCGGGCCGCGGTATCGGGAACGACCCTGATTTTTCGTTTCAGGGTTTTCCCCGATGTGCCCTAAGGCGTGCCCGTGCAACGATGGGGGTTATGTCTGCGTTGTATCCCCGGCTGATCCGGAACAGCTCCCGCCGTGTTGTGGCCGGCGTGGCCTCCGGTGTGGCCGACCACCTGGGGGTGGAGGACAAATGGGTGCGCCTGTTCTTCGTCGCGGCCAGCTTCGCGGGCGGGTTCGGCGCGCTGCTCTACGCCGGTTTGTGGATGTTTACGCCCCTGGACGACAGCGGGGCGCAGCGCCAGCGCCCGGGGACGATGGATCTTGCGCTAGTGGTGCTCGGGTTTGCAGGGGCTCTTATTGCGCTGCAGCTGTCTTCGGGTGCGGGTGCCACGGTGGTGTTTGTGCTCGGCGTGCTCATCGTCGGCGCGGTGATTGCGCTGCAGGCCTACGACCGCGGCACGGGGTCGTGGAGCAACATCGCCGCGCTGACCTTGGGTGCGCTGCTGGTCATGGCCGGGGTGCTGGCAGTGGCGTTTGTGGGCGAAAGCGCCGGGGTTGGCGGCGTGGTGGTCTCTGTGCTGGTCACGGTGGTGGGCGTGGCGGTGCTGGTCGTGCCGCTGATAGCCAAGCTGGCCAATTCGCTCGTCGCGGAGCGGGAAGCGAAGGCGGTGGCGGACCAGCGCGCGGAGATTGCCTCGCGCTTGCACGATTCGGTGCTGCAGACCCTCGCGCTGATACAGAAGCAGGCAGGCGATGCGGATGAGGTCGCCCGCCTCGCGCGCGCCCAGGAGCGCGAGCTGCGGGCCTGGCTTTTCGACGACTCCGTGCCCAACCACACCACCACCTTCGCCGCCCTGCAGAAAGCGGCCGGCGAGGTGGAGGACGCCTTCCGCGTGGTCATCCAACCGGTCACGGTGGGCGAGGATGTCGCTTTCGACGAGCGCACCGAGGCGGTCGTGCTCGCCGCGAGGGAGGCGATGGTCAACGCCGCCAAGCATGCCGGCGTGGACACCATCGACGTCTACGCGGAGCATCTCGCGGGCAAACTCGAGGTGTTTGTGCGCGACCGCGGTTCCGGCTTCGACCCGGACGCCGTCCCGGCCGATCGGCACGGTTTGCGCGACTCCATCGTCGGCCGCGTGGAGCGGGTTGGGGGAGAGGTGCACGTGGTGTCGTCGATAGGCAATGGCTCAGAGGTGGAGATAGCGTTAGAGCTATGACGAGCGTGTTCTTGGTGGACGATCACTCCGTGTTCCGCGCCGGGGTGAAAGCTGAGCTGGCTGCCGCGGTGGACATCATTGGTGAGGCCGGCACGGTCGCTGAGGCGGTGCGTGGGATCGAGCGCACGCGCCCGGACGTGGTGCTTTTAGACGTGCACATGCCCGACGGCGGCGGACTGGCCGTGCTCAAGCAGGCGCCGGGCCCGGCGTATTTGGCGCTGAGCGTTTCCGATGCCGCCGAGGACGTCATCGCGCTGATCCGCGCTGGCGCGCGTGGGTACGTGACCAAGAACATCGCGGGAGCCGAGCTCGCCGAGGCGATTGAGCGGGTGCGCGGCGGGGACGCGTACTTCTCGCCGCGGCTGGCCGGGTTCGTGCTCGACGCCTTCGCCTCCGGGCCGGTGGCGGAAGATGACGACCCGGCGGTGGATTCGCTGACCCGCCGCGAACTCGAGGTGCTGCGGCTGCTCGCGCGCGGCTACACGTACAAGGAGATCGCCGAGCGGCTGTTCATCTCGGTCAAGACGGTGGAGACGCACGCGTCGCACATTCTGCGCAAGACGCAGACCTCCAACCGCCACCAGCTCACCAGGTGGGCGGTGGCGCGGGACTTGGGGTAGCGCGGGCCTAGAGCACGCCCGCCTGGGTGAGCAGCGAGCGCGCCGTCTTGTCCGTCTCCTGCAGCATCAGCGGGTCGGTGCCTGGCATGGGGGAGATGGTGGTGTCCGCCCACTGCTTGCCGGTGGGGATGCCCACGATGTGCAGGCGCGCATCCAGCTCGCTGTCGGGGTGGACGGTGCGGCGGGTGTCATCGTCGGTCTCCGGGGAGGCGGTTTCCACGCCACCCGGTGCGAACGGGCGCACGCGGCCGGCCTCGCGCAGCGATGCGGTCAGCGCGTCGGGGGAGGTGCGGATGTCGGGGCCGGGCAGGAATGCGTCGGCAAGTGCGGTGGCGCGCACCGAACGGGCGTGGCTGACTGCTGTGTACCCGCTGTCGGTGGCCTTCACCACGGGGTCCGGGCCTAAGAAGGTGACCAGGCCAGCGTCGAAAAGCGCGAGTAGCTCGCGAGTGCGGAACAGCGGCGGGCCGGAGCCGACCATCTGGCCGAACGCCATGTACTGCGCAAGTGCCGCCTCGCGGGGGCCGCGGCCGTTTTGTGTGGCGATCGCGCTGGGTTTGCGGCCCGCGGAGATGGCCCACAGGCCAGCCTTGAGCGGGGAGTCCCATGCGGACACGGCCTCGGAGATGTCGGCTGCCATGCCCTCGGCGACGCGCCGGTTCAGTTCCTCCAGGTCGAGCGCTTCGGTGCCGGCGAGCGGATCCACCCACGCGGCCATGTCGAACGGTGCGGTGCTCATCCCATCGAGCACTTCGGTCAGCGCGTTCGCGACCGGCAGGATGGCGTCCGCGGTGGCAACTGCGGCAAGGTCGGCGGCGTCGATGGCCGCGAGGATCTCGTCGAGGGGCGCGCTGAGTGCTTCGGGACGCACACGGGCAAGCACGCGGTAGTACTCGGCGTAGGCGTCGCGGGCGAGCGCCGGCCACAGGTCGCGGCCGAAGGACACCGGTGCTTTGGAGGCATCGATAGCGGCGCGCAGGCGGGAAAGGTCGGCCTTCGGTGGCAGGGAGTGGTACTCGGATTTGGGCAGGTAGGGGTAGCCGCGTCCGGAGGTGACCACGAAGTGCGGCTCCTTGCCAGTGGCCTCGTAGCGCAAGCCGGAACGCGCGGAGGTGTCCTCAACGAAGCGGCCGCCACGGTCGATAGTGGTCAGCGCCATGAGGTCGAAAAAGCCCATGCCCATGCCACGCACCACAACGCGCTCGCCGGCCGGCAGCAGTGAAACGTCCTGCTCCACCGGGTTGCCCGGAGGGATGTAGGTCAGCCCCGACTCGGCGAACGCCTGCTGCGCGGGCGTGGGGGCGGGCAGCACCCAGCCGGAGGCGATGACGGTGGCGTCGGCGTGGATCACGGAGCCGTCGGCAAGTGTGATGGCGTCTTGGGCGCCCTCGGCCGCCAAGGACACGGCGCGGGAGTGGTGCTCGACCACCTCGACCGTGTCCGGCAGCTGCGCGAGCGCGACCTTCCACGCCCAGCGCAGGTACTCGCCGTAAAGCGCGCGCGAGGGGTTGGACTCGGGGCGGGTGGCGCGCAGCTCCTCGTTGTAGTGCTCGGGGAGGGAGGCACCGGAGGCGTCGATAAGCGGGTGGCTTTTCTCGCCGCGCAGCGCCTGGATCCACTCGTACATGGTGGGGCCTTCGAACACGGGTGCGCCGACGGTCGCGCGGGGTTCGGTGAACAGGGTCACCGCGCCGGCCAGGGTGTTCATGCACAGCGTGCGGGTCTGGTCGGTTTCCCAGATGCGGCCGGCGCCGAGCTGGGCGTCGTCGATGATGTGGACAGTGAGCTCACCACCGCCGCTAGCGCCCAGGTAGGCCGCGATGCGTTCAGTGATGGAGATGCCGCGGGGTCCTGCTCCGACGATTGCGATGGATGCTGCCACGGTGAAAATACCTCCGCGATTTCTGTGAATCTTTGATCATATGTAGACTGCCTAGTCTACTGCTTAAGAACCGGATTGTCTAACAGTGGTAATGTGCACTGCGCAACCGAAGAAAGAGGGCGATAACGTGCCTAGAACAAAGGTAGCCGCGACGCTTGCGCTCGGCGCCGCAGCCAGCCTGCTCGCCGGATGCGCAACGGCGGCCAACGGCGATGACGGTGACGTGCTCACCTACCTGGAATCTAACTGGTTCAACAGCCTGTACCCGCCGGCCGCCGGGTTTTACCCCAACGGCGGCGTGGTCAACCAACTGACGGACCGGCTGCTCTACCAGAACCCGGAGACCCTCGAGCTTGAACCGTGGATTGCCACGGACTTACCGGAGATCAACGAGGACGCCACGGTGTTCACCTTCGACATCCGCACGGATGTGACCTACTCCGACGGCACGCCCATGACCGCGCAGAACATCGTGGACAACTTCGACCTGTTCGGCCTGGGCGACAAGGACCGGCTGCTCAACGTCTCGGAGCAGATCTCCAACTACGAGCGCGGCGAGGTCGTCGACGAGGACACGGTGCGCTTTTACTTCTCCGCACCCTCGCCGGGCTTTGCGCAGGCGACGTCGACGTACAACGCGGGCCTGTTGGCTGATTCCTCGCTGCAGCTGCGCAACGAGGAGTTCGGCCCCGGTAACGCGGAAAATGTCATCGGTTCCGGCCCGTTCGTGGTAGACAGTGAGATCCTGGGCACCGACCTGGTGCTTAAAGCCCGCGAGGATTACGACTGGGCGCCGCCGTCGCTGGAGCACCAGGGCCGGGCTCGCCTGGACGGCATCCACTACACCCTGGCCGCGGAAGAGGCCATGCGCTCCGGCGCGCTGCTGTCCGGCCAGGCCGACGCCGCGCGCACGATCTCCCCGCCGGTGGAGCGCCACCTGAAGAACCAGGGCGTGCAGGTGGTCGCCGCCACCGCCAACGGCATGAACAACCAGCTGGCGATGCGTTTCAACCACCCGCTTTTGCAGGACATCCGCGTGCGCCAGGCGATCATCCACGGCGTTGACCGCGAGGAGATCATCCGCATCCTGCTGTCGGATTCCTACCCGCTGGCCACCTCATCGATGACCTCGAAGGCCCTGGGGTACGCGGAGCAGCCGGGTGCCTACGAGTTCGACCCGGAAAGATCGCGCAAGCTTCTCGACGACGCCGGCTGGACCCCCGGCCCGGACGGCATCCGCGAGAAAGACGGCCAGCGCCTGAGCCTGTGGGTCAACCACGCCCTGCCGCAGCCGCGCTCGAAGGAGATTGTCACCATGATCCAGTCCGACCTGCGAGAGCTGGGCATTGAACTCAACATGGTTGCCGGCGACCGCGCCACCCAGAACGCGGCGCAAAAGGACATCAACCGCGTCCAGCTCATGCACACCATGGTGGGGCGTGCGGACTACGACGTGATCGAATCGCACCTGTCGGTGGACCGCCGCGATTCGCTTTTGAACAACGCCGGCGACGGCGAACTGATCGACGCGGAGCTGCAGGCGCTGTTGGACAAGGTGGTCTCCACCCCGGACGACGCAGGCCGCGCCGCCGCATCCAAGGCAGTGCAGGACCACCTGACCGAACACGCCTACACCCTGCCGCTGTTTGAAGAGCCGCAGGTCTACGCGCTCGCGCCGCACGTGAAGGGCTTTGACACTGAGGCGGTGGCGCGCCCGAGCTTCTACTCGGTGTGTTTCGACCGCGAGGAGGACAAGTAGATGGGCAAGTATGTACTCAAGCGCATCGGCCAGGCGCTCATCGTGCTCCTTTTGGCCTACACCCTGGCGTTCTTCCTGCTGTCCGCACTGCCTTCCGACGGCGTGGCCGCCCGCTACGCGGACCCGGCCCTGGGCCTATCCCAGGCAGAAATCGAGCAGATCCGCGAGCAGATGGGCGTGGACAAGCCGCTGATCCAGCAGTACTTCGCCACCTTGGGAGGGCTGTTTACCGGCGACCTGGGCTACTCCGTGGCCACCGGCACTCCCGTGTTCGACCTGATCGCGGATGCCGCGCCGCACACGTTCGCGCTCGCCGCGACGTCCGTCGGCCTTGCAATCGTGGTGGCGCTGGCCACCGCGTACGTGGCCACCCTGCCGGGCGCGGGGCCGCTGCGCAGCTTCTTCCGCGCGCTGCCGTCGTTCATGGTGTCCCTGCCTGGCTTCTGGATCGCAATCCTGTTGCTGCAGTTCTTCTCCTTCCGGCTCGGCTGGGTCAACGTGGTTGACCCGACCCCGCTGGAGGGGCTGATCCTGCCCACGCTCACCCTCGCCGTGCCGATGGCCGCGCCGCTGATGCAGGTGCTGATCCGCTCCATCGACGAGGTCCGCGCCCAGCCGTTTGTACAGGTCGTGCGTGCCCGCGGCGCGAGCGAGGCCCGCATCTTCTGGCGCGACGTGCTGCGCAACTCGCTTCTGCCCGCGATCACCATGGCTGGCCTGCTGTTCGGCGAGCTCGTCGGCGGCGCCGTAGTCACCGAGACCGTCTTCGGCCGCGCCGGGCTGGGCTCGCTGACCGTCAACGCCGTGTCCAGCCGCGACATGCCGGTGCTGCTGGGCGTGGTCCTCATCGCCGCCACCGCGTACGTGGTGATCAACCTGATCGTGGACCTGCTCTACCCAGTGCTGGACGTGCGCCTGCGCGATCAGGCCGCGGCGGAAGCTGCCACCACCCCGGCGGCCTCTGAGGAGCAGACCGCCGCAAACACCCCGGCTACGACCGCAAAGGAGGCCGTCCGATGAGCACGACCAACCTGGTGCACAACCAACGCGCGCCGCAGAAGGACCACCGGCCGCGCAAGGCCCGCAAGCACCGCCGCTGGAGCTCGCCGGCGACCATCCTGTCGCTGATCGTGCTGGCCATCGCCGCGCTGTGGGCGATCGTGCCCGGCATCTTCGCGCCGCACGACCCGTACAACGGCGTCGACGTGGCACTCCTGGCACCTAACGGCGAGTACATCTTCGGCACCGACGCGGTGGGCCGCGACCTGTTCTCGCGCGTGGTCTACGGCGCACGCCAGTCGCTGCTCGGTGCCCTGATCGCCGTGGCCGTTGGCCTGGTGCTGGGCACCCTGATCGGCCTGATCGCCGGCGCCCAGCGCGGCTGGGTGGACACGGTGCTGATGCGCCTGGTGGATGTGCTGCTGGCCATCCCCGGCATCCTGCTGTCGCTGTCCATCATCATCGTCACCGGCTTCGGCTCGCTGCAGGCGGCGTTCGCCGTCGGCATGACCTCGGTGGCCACGTTCGCGCGCCTGGCGCGCTCGCAGGTGATCCAGGTCGCCGGCGCAGATTTCGTCGAGGCCGCCTACGGCTCCGGCGCCACGCAGACCCAGGTGCTGTTCCGCCACGTGCTCCCCAACTCTCTCACCCCGGTGCTGGCGCTGGCCGCGCTGCAGTTCGGCACCGCCATTTTACAGCTGTCCATCCTGGGGTTCTTGGGCTACGGTGCGCCGCCGCCCACGCCGGAGTGGGGCCTGCTCATCGCGGAGGGCCGGGACTTCATGGCAACCGCCTGGTGGCTGATCCTGCTGCCTGGCCTGGCCATTGTGGCCACGGTGATGTCCGCCAACCACCTGTCCCAGGTGATCCAACAGGAAGGTGATGTGAAGTGACCACGTCTCTGCTTGAAGTCAGCGGCCTGACCGTCGCGTACGGCGACGCGGACCCGGTGGTGCGCGACATCTCGTTTTCCGTCGAGGCCGGGAAGATGACCGCGATCGTGGGCGAATCGGGCTCCGGCAAAACTACCTCCGCGATGGCGGCGCTGGACCTGCTGGGGCCTAGCGGCAACGTGCTTTCCGGCAGCATCCGTTTCAAGGGCCAGGAGCTTTCCAACCTGACCAACGCCGAGTGGCGCGAGTTGCGCGGCACGAAGATCGGGTTGGTGCCGCAGGATCCGAACAACTCGCTCAACCCGTTGAAGACCATCGGCGCCTCGGTAGAGGACGGCCTGGAGATTCATGGGGTGGGGGATGCGGCGGAGCGCCGTCGTAAAGCAATTGCCCTGCTGGAACGCGTGGGCATTGACGACCCGGAGCGCCGCTACGGCCAGTACCCGCACGAGCTGTCCGGCGGCATGAAGCAGCGCGTGCTCATTGCGGCCGCGGTGGCGCTTGAGCCCGAGGTGCTGATCGCGGACGAGCCGACGTCCGCGCTCGATGTGACGGTGCAGAAAACCATCCTGGACCTGCTGGATGAGATGCGCGCTGAGCTGGGGCTGGGCATCATTTTCATCACCCATGACCTCGCCGTCGCGGGCGACCGGGCGGACGATGTGGTGATCATGGAGCGCGGCGAAGTGGTCGAGCATGGGCCGGTGAGCCGGGTGCTGACCACCCCGCAACAGGACTACTCGAAGCGCCTGCTGGCCAACGTGCCCTCGCTTGCGGTCGCAGATGCTTATCGACGTCCTCCGGTTGCCCAGGACGCCCTCCTTTCCGTCAGCGGGCTGACCAAGCGCTACGGCGACTTCACCGCAGTCGAGGACATCTCCTTCGACGTGGCGCGCGGCTCCACCCACGCCTTAGTGGGCGGCTCCGGCTCCGGCAAGACCACCACCGGGCGCGCGATTTCCATGTTCAACCAGCCCACCGCGGGAAGCATCACCCTGGACGGCACCGAGCTGACTGGGCTCTCGCCGAAGCAGCAGCGCGGCCTTCGCAGGCGGGTGCAGATGGTGTACCAGAACCCGTACTCCTCGCTGGACCCGAAGATGCGCGTCGGCGAGATCGTCGCCGAGCCGCTGCGCAACCTCGCCGGCGCATCCAAGCGTGAGGCGCTCACACGCGCCGACGAATTCTTGGACCGCGTGGCGCTGGACCCGGCGAAGTTCGCCTCCCGCACCCCGGCGCAGCTGTCCGGCGGCCAGCGCCAGCGCGTGGCCATCGCCCGCGCCCTGATCGTTCAGCCGGAGCTGGTGGTGCTGGACGAGGCCGTCTCCGCCCTCGATGTGACCGTGCAGGCCCAGATCCTGGAGCTTTTGGAGGACCTGCAGCGTGAACTCGGCCTGACCTACGTGTTCATCTCCCACGATCTGGCGGTGGTGCGCCAGATCTCGGATACCGTGAGCGTGTTCAGCCGCGGCCGCCAGGTGGAATACGGGGCGACTAACGACGTGTTTGAACACCCGAAGCACGAAGTCACCCGCGAGCTCATCAACGCCATCCCCGGCACCGTGTTCCGGGCCCGACAGTTAGGAGAGTTTGTTGTCTAACAGCACCGACATTATTGACACTCTGGCCGAGACCCCGGCGGAGCTCGCCGAGCTGCGGCGCCGCCGCCCCGAGGCGGTGGAGAACGCCCAGCGCAGCTTTGAGGCACTGTTCGAGCCGACCGACGACGCGCTGATCCAGGCGCTGCCGGTTGCCACCCGCTACGCTGTTGCCGCCTTCATCGCCGGTGTTTCTGGCGCGCAGCGCGCCGCGGCGTTCTACACCGACCTGCTTACCGACGAAGACGAGTCGCTGGTCGCCGTGGTCGAAGACGCGGTGCGCGCAGGTGTGTCCGCCGGACCCTACGCGGGCGGGGACTTTGTCACCTTCGGCGATGGGCCGCTTGCCGCGGCGTTCGACTTCGCCCACCTGCTCACCTTCCACCCGAAGGATGCCTCGCCCGCGGCGATTGGGCACCTGCAGGAGGCGGGTTACAACGAAAACGCGATCGTCTCGCTCGGTCAGCTGATCGCCTTTGTGGCGTTCCAGCTGCGTGTCGTGCACGGCGTGCGTGTGCTGGCGGGGAGCGGTGAGGTGCCGGAGGGCGTCGAGAAGCGAGCCGGCGTTGCGGATCCCGGCTGGGCGCCCGCCGCTGCGACCTTGCAGCCCGAGGTGGTCGCGCCCGAGAAGTTTGTCGCGCACCCGCTGGGGTGGAAGCCGTGGGTGGCGCCGCTGGAAAAGGCTGAGCTCACCGACGCGCACGTCGACGCCTTGATCAAGCCCGAGCGCGCCGACATGGAGTACTTCCGCCTGCTCGCGCGCGACCCGCAGGCGCTGAAGGCCCGCACGCTGACGGACCTGGACATCTTCTACAACACCGAGGGCGGCCTGGGCCGCGCCGAGCGCGAACTCGCCGCTACTGTGGCCTCGCGCCTCAACGGCTGCGAGTACTGCGCCTCGGTGCACCAGGGCCGCTCCAAGGAGGAGGGCGGCGACGCGGAGGCCATTGACACGCTTCTCGACGAAGGCGTCGCCGCCGACCTCTCATCCGAGCTGTGGAACGCCATTCGCGACGCCGCGGTGGCGCTGACCCGCACCCCCTACGCGTTCGGCGCGCCACACGTGGAGGCGCTGCGGGCCGCGGGCCTGGACGATCTGGCGGTGCTGGACGTGGTGAACTCGTCCGCGTTCTTCAACTGGGCGAACCGGCTGATGCTCACCCTCGGCGCGCCGGACGTGCCGAAGCGCTACCGCTAGTTGGTTTTGCTGGCTAACGCCAGACCAGATCGTCGTTGCTGTCGGGGCCTGCCGGCGGCTCCGGCTGGCGCGCGTAGGTGAAGAACCAGACGAAGAAGAACACGGCGAAGCTGAGCAGCGCGCCGCGCAGGTCCGCGGCCTGATTAAGCGCGGGCAGGAAGATAATCAGGCCGATAAGTAGCCACCACCCGGGCTTGCGTTCCTCGATTTCGCGCGGGGTGAGCTGCTCCTTCGGTGTGACAATCGCCTTGGCCGGAGTGATGTTCATCCCCACTCGCGGCATGACAAACCAGCACAGCAGGTAGGCGAAGATGCCGCCGCCGAAAATGAGGCTGAAGATGACAAACGCGATGCGCATGGCCACCGGGTCCACCTTGTAGCGCTCACCGGCGCCGACGCAGACACCGGCGATCACGGCGCGCCCACCCTCGTCCTTCGGGATGCGGTACGGGCGGGTGTCCCACATGTGCTTGAGCGATGTCGAAGATCCTTGAGCCATACGCGCCATTATCCGTGGGTTGGTTGGACTTCGCAGCCGGGGTTTCGGCGCGGCGGGGCGGGGGCGGGGCTGTCTTGCTGTGGCGATTGCGCCGTGCCGCCCACAGACCCCCAGTGACAGACCCCGAGTATGCGCCGATTTGGGCCTTAATAGGGCTTTGCTACTAGGGGTCTGTGCAAAGGGGTGCTCCTGCGGAGCTCGAAAGCTACTAGAAAGCTACTCGAAAGGGAATGTTTCTAGGTTGAGCTGTGAAAACTCGTCTACTAGAAAGCCTTTCGAGTAGATTCTTTCTAGTAGATCTATGCGTACGCGAGGCGCCGCGACCCGTCCACGTGCGGGTACAGCACCCACGCCGCCGCGGTTGCCAGCGCGCCCACAATCCACGCGCCCACCGCGGGCCAACTGGCCAGCGGCGCGAGCATGAGCAGCAGCCACCACAGCATCAGGGGGAGCACCATGCCTATCGACGGCACCCTGGCCACGCCCTTCTCTTCCGCGAACGCGCGGAGCTGTTTGCGGTAGGGGTGCAGCAGCGTGACGGCGACGGCGGCAACGACGCACAGGATCGCCACAACCGCTTTGATACCCAGCGATGCCTGCGAAACCATCACACCGATGGATCCGCCCACGCCGACAGAGCCCAGTGCTCGTACGACGGTCGGGGTGGGGATCGGCGTGACGCGGTTGCGGACCTCTGCTGCGCTGATCGGGATCATGCTGGGCAGCTTAACCGGTCAGCTTCGTGGCGCGATCCAAGATGTGTTGGGCGTTGTCCGCTTCCATGTATTCCGTGTGATGGAGGGGCCGGGGCTCTGCTGCGAAGTAGCGGGAATGGGAAACCCTGAGGTCTCGAAGGGAGGGTGAGCTGATGACGACGATCTCGACATCCGAGTCGGTATTCTCCAAATCTAGCGCGAATCGGGCTTCCATTGCTTTTGCAGAGTCGGAGAACTCTGTGATGTTGAGCCGCCCTGAGGGGCGGTGGAACCTAATGAGGAAGTGAGCCATTGTTTTCTCCTCCTTCCGAGCTGTCGGAGCTGCCGTATTGCGCTAGGGATAATGCCAGTCTATCCAGTGACTCGAGCAAATAACGATTGTGGGAGGCCTGTAAAGATTTCGCGTATTCGGAACGTGCGAGGTAAGAGTACACTTCCGACATCGTTAGGTGGGTTCTTTCCGAAAACGGAACCATTCGCGACTGAGCACTCAGGTTGCTGAGCAATGTGGCCTCCTCCCGCAGGTTGGCCTCGATCCTTTGCTCCAATTCGTAGATGGAATCGGAGAGCTGTAAAAGCTCGGTCACGATCTGGTTGAGCTTTTGGTCTGTGGGGCGAAAGTCGGATTCGTACCGTATTCGCCTACCGGTGAGATCTGCAGCCTTCTCGAAGGCATTTGCCCATGCTGATTGGAGGACTGTCCGTAGCTGAATCTCTAGACGTCCTGCTGGAGCCTGGATCCAGATGTGGATGGCCCAATAGCCCTGCTGAGGATTTGCGAGGTAGTCCTTCACCTGCGCACTAACTCCGGTAGACGCTAGGTGGCTTGCGAGCCCTTCTGCAGCACCGAGTAATTCTCCATGGAGGCAGTTCCAACTGAAACGGGTTCCGGAGAAATCTTGAATGCGTGAGAGCTGAAGCTTCCGATCTCGAACTTTAGGGGTGATCGTACTTGCTGATTTGACCCGGCCCGAGCTGACTAGTCCAGTGCTTGATCCTGCCAGTTCTGGGTGCGTTCGGATCCACTTCCTGATCGCATCCTCGCTTCTTTCGGTGAGCGTCGCATGCCATTGAAGTATTTGGGAGGCGCTCTCGGGTGGGCTATCCCGGCGGCTTGCAAAGTACTGCCCTAGGCGGTCGATGTCTCCCTTTGAAAACGGAGGTTGTCTTTGCAGAAAATCGAATGTAGGAGTGCTGTTCATGACATGAGCTTTGCATGAATGTTCGATATTCAGTCTGGGCCGTGGATCTCGACCGAAGGGGTGTGGCAATGCTTTTTGCATGTAGAGCTGCGCAAATACAGATTTTCCTATTAGAAAACCCGTTCGGCCAGGAGCGTTGCCTGTGTCGGCCCCGGGGTGCATACTGTCTGGCGTGAGTGGAACACCTATTCGAGCTGCGTTGGCAGTGGCGGCAAACCTGGCGGTTGTGGATGAACTGCCAGCTCAGCCGTCGCGCGCCGACCAGATCGCTGAGCTGCGCGCCCGTATGGCCGCTATCGGCGGGGAGGTTCCGCAGCAGGTCGTCGAGGATGCGGAGACCCTTGCGGTGGCGGGTGGGCTTTCGCTCGTGCTGCCGAACGGTGGCCTGCCGCGCCGGGCAGTCACGCACGTCAGCGACACCCCTGCGCTGATCGTGGAGTTCATCGGCCAGGTGGCCCAGGCCGGCGGGCGCGCGGGCGTGGTGGGGTGGCCGGAGCTGTCCTACGCCAGCATCGACGCAGACGCGATGGAGCGGGTGGTGGCGGTGCCGGACGCGGGCCTCGACGACTTGAGCGTCGCGGGCGTGCTCGCCGAGGGCCTCGACCTGGTGGTGCTGCGCACCCGCAGCCCGTTCCAGCTCACCCCGGTGCGCGCACGCCCCCTGCTCGCCCGGATCCGCAAAGGCCAGGCGGCGCTGGTGTGCGTGAACGTGGAAGTGCCCTCGCCGGCGCTGACGGTCACGGGGCAGCTCGCGCAGTTCCACGGCATCGGCCGGGGCACAGGCCGCATCACGGGCATCGACTTCGACGTCCGCGCGCAGGCCAAGGGCTACCGGCCGGCCAGTGCGAGGGTGGCGCTGGGTGTTGGGGAGACCGGAGGCGTCGAGAAGCGAAGGCTCCGGGCCGTCACATGAGGGCCGCGGCGCTATGGTTTCCGGACTGGCCGGTGCAGGCCGCGCGGCTGGAATCGGGCGACGAGCTGGCGGAACCCGTCGCGATCGCGGCGCAGCACCGGGTGAAAGTGTGCTCGCACGCCGCGCGCCAGCTGGGCATCCGCCGCGGGATGCGGGTGCGCAACGCCCAGGCGGTCGCGCCCGAGCTGACGGTGATAGAGGACAACCCGGACCGCGACGGGCGCATGTTCGCCTCGCTCGCCGCCAGCTTCGACGAGGTCGCCGCCAGCGTGGAGGTTGTACGCCCCGGGCTCGTGGTGGTGGACGCGGACGCCGCGGGCCGCTTCCACGGGGCAGAGGGCAAAGCGCTCGAGATGCTTATCGACGCCGCCTCGCGCCGCGGCATCGACGCCTTCGCAGGCGCCGCCGACGAGATCGCCACCGCGCTGATCGCCGCGCGCGCCTCCCAGGTGGTCCCACCCGGCGGTTCGGCCGAATTCCTGGCCGCGCAGCCGCTGGGCGTGCTGGTGGCGGAAGAGTCGCTCGCCGCGGACATGGACACCGTCAAAGCGCTCGGCCAGCTGGGCATTACTACTCTCGGGGAGCTGGCGAAACTGCCGCCGAACGCGGTAACCACCCGCTTCGGCACCAAAGGTATGCGCATCCACCGCATTGCCTTCGCCGCGCCGGACCGCCGCGTCGCCCCGGAGCTGCCGGTGGAAGACCTCTCCGTGGCCATCACGCCCGAGGACCCGATCGAGCGCGTGGACGCCGCCGCCTTCGCCGCCCGCGCCCTGGCCGCCAGCCTGCACGAACGGCTCAAAGACGCCGGCCGCAACTGCCTGCGCCTGAAAGTTATCGCCGAGCTCCACGACGGCACCCGCGTTGAACGCGTCTGGCGCACCCGCGAACCACTCACCGAAGCCGCCACCGCGGACCGCGTGCGCTGGCAACTCGACGGCTGGCTGACAAACGGCGGCTCCGGCGCAATCACCAGCCTCATCCTCGAGCCGCTCGAATTCGCCCCGCCCGAACCGGTCGGCGAACTGTGGTCCGACGGCGCCTCCACCGACACCGCGCGCCGGGTGGTCGAGCGCGTCCAATCCCAGCTCGGCATCGACGCCGTGCTTCAACCGCGGCTCGTCGGCGGGCGTGGGGTGGCCGAGCGCGTGGCGATGGTGCCGTTCGGGGAGGAACCGGAGGACGTCGATAGGCAATCGTGGCCCGGTGCGATCCCGCAACCCCTGCCCGCGCGCCTCGGCGGCGGCATCGACCATCCGGCCTCGCGCATCATGCTTATCGACGCCTCCGGTGCCCCCGTCATCGTCACCGCCGAGGCGATGCTGAATGCCGAACCGTACGGGCTGGCCTGGGGTGAGAAGCGCTACATCGTCACCGGATGGGCGGGCCCGTGGCCCGTGGACGCGGACTGGTGGACGCAAACCGAACTGCCCGCAGGCCGCGTCGCGCGCATGCAGGTTGTGGGCCGCGAAGGCGGGGAAGGAGGCACCGTGACCGGCTGGCTTTTGGTGTGGAGCAGGCGCAGCTGGCGCGTGGAAGCGGTGTACTAGCTACTTCTGCACGATATCCACGACAACGCGCGTGGGATCCTTGAGCACCTGCACGGAGTACGGCAGCTCGGAGCGCAGTCCCACCACGACCTGGCTGCGGCCCTCGTACGTGCCGGCGCTGATCACGTCGATGACGTTGCCGGTGTCGCCCGCCATGGTGACCGGGACGTCGTTGTTCTTGCCCAGCTCAAAGGGATAGACGGTGCCGTCGACGTTGATGTTGAGGAAGAAGTTGCCCGCCACCTGCAGCGGTTGGCCCACCGTCTCCTGCATCGGGGTGGAGGTGTAGTCCACGAACCAGCCCGGATCGCCTTCGCCTGCCAGGTCCACCACCACGCGGTCGAAGCCCTCGTGCGCGCCGACGCGCACGCCGACCACGGCCAGGCGCGACGGCGCGGACGGGCGCTGCGTCTTCGGTGACGAGTCTGCGGTGCCCAGCGGCTGCAGCTTCGTGGTAGGGGAGGCCAAGCTGCCCGTCAGCGTTTTTCCGGCGCCGTCGCCGACGACGCTGCAGGCGCTGCACGCCACAGAAGCAGCTACGCACGCGCCCGCGAGCGCCGCGCGGGAAAGACCGGAAAATTTAAACACTCAGTCACCGTAGCCAGCGGGCAAGTGAGAACAAAAAGGAAAAGTGCGAAATCACAAAAGGTTATATAACCGTTATAACTTGGAGTGGTGTCTAAGACGGCGACTTACAGGTTAGGGCACGCTTAGCTATGGTGGTGCCATGCAACAACTGCCCTGCTCTGATGTAGAGGTTGAGCCGCTGCCGGGAACCGCCAAACCCGGCTCTGTGTACGTGCTTTTTGAGTGGCCGGAGGCCTGGCCCCGCGACGTCATGGGCGACGCCGCCCTCGGCGAGGAGCTCACTGCGAAACTTGCGCCCATGCTCGAGGAGCACGACGCGACGCTGCTGCTGATCCGCCACCCAACGCGCGAGGGGCGCCACATCACCGACCACCACCTCTACCTTGTCTTCGCCGACGAGGCCGTCGCCGAGGTCAAGCACATCGACAGCCCCGACGAGCTGCTGGAGCTGGACTTGTCCGGCCCGGGCCGCAACGGCGCCGAGCGCCGCGAGCGCCCACTGCTGCTGATTTGCACCCACGCCAAGCGCGACCGCTGCTGCGCGGTCAAGGGCCGCCCGCTGGTCAACGAGCTGCACGCGCGCCACCCATTCGGCCCTGGCAACGACGTGGTGTGGGAAACCTCCCACATCAAGGGCCACCGCTTCGCGCCGACAATGCTGCTCATGCCGTGGGCCTACAGCTTCGGGCGCATGAACATCGAGGCCACCGACGCCATGCTTGCCGACGCATCCGAGGGCCTCTACTTCGTCCCCGGCAACCGCGGCCGCGGCACCCTCGGTCCCGCCGAACAGGTGGCCGAGTTCGCCGTCGCCGCAGAAGTGCCTGGTGCGCGCTACGGCCAGTTCGAGGTTGCTGCGCCTGATGGTGGTGTCGCCCTCGTCACCGACACTGGGTCCGGCCAGGTCTACGAAGTGCAGCTGGAGCAGCGTTCGGTGTCTGGCGTGGTCGACTCGTGCGGGAAGCCGCCGAAGGAGAGCACAGCCTGGGTCGCAGCGTCGGTGACCCCGCGGCGTTAACTTCTCGCTTTCCGCCTTCGGGAGTTAGCTGGCAGCTCACTCCGCCGCCACAACCAGCGGATCTGCTAGTTGTCCAATTCAGCTTTCGTGGCGCTCCTAGCAGATCAGCCCGGTGTTGAAACTCGTGTTCAACACCACCTGGGGAAACGAAAAGTTGGACACGTGATCTGCTAGTTGCGGATCGGGGCGGTCGGCGACGAACTAGCAGATCAGGTTTGAGGGTGCGCTGGCGCTACATGTACTCGCCCAGGACCTCCGCCACGGAGCCGATGACGCGGTCCGTGGCGGCGCGTACCTCTGCGGGGGAGTGGTGGAAGCTGTGGGAGGCATCCGCGATGGCGTGCATGGGCAGGTCGTTCCAGGAATCGCCGAATGTGTAGAGCTGGAGGGATTCGCGGGGGAGGCGGAGCTCGTCGAGAAGCTGCAGGATGCCTGAACCCTTAGAGCGGCCCGGGGCCATGAGATCGATGTAATCCTGGTTCTGCGCGACCTCGACTTCGCCGAGTGTGGACGCCCAGTCGACGACCTCCGCGCGCAGCTCGGCGTTGCCGGGCACCCAGATGGGCACGACGGCGAAGCGGTGGTTGGGGATGTCCGCGGGAGTCATCTGCGCAAAATGCGCGGTGAAGGTGTGGGTGATGCCGGTGTTGTTTGCGAACACCCCGTCGACGTGGCCCAGGGTGGTGCCGAAGATGGCCAGGCCGTCGCGGGAACCGAAGGCGTCCAGAGTCGCCTGCAACACGGAACCTGCGACCTCGTGGCCGAAGATGAGCTCCCGGTTCGCCCCGTCCGTGGCGGAACCGCCGTTGGAAAGCACCTGGTAGTCGAAGGCGAGCCCGCTGCCACGCATCCCGTAAGCCAGGGCGGTGCGGGAGCGACCGGTGGCAGAAAAAGCGAGATGCCCGGCAGCGCGCCAGGCATCTATCGCGGCGATGTCCTCCTCGCGGAAGCCGTGGGGAGGGTGGTGGAGAGTGCCATCGAAGTCGAACGCCGCAACCTTCATGGCACCCAAACTTACCGGCGCATGACCTTCTTGGACAGCCAGTTACCCAGGAACTGCGCCAGCTGCACGATGACCACGATGACCAGCACCGCAGCCCAGGTGACCTGCGGCTCGAACGCGCGGTAGCCGTACACGATGGCGAAGTCGCCCACGCCACCGCCGCCGATGTAGCCGGCCATGGCGGACATGTCGATCACCGCGATGAAAATGAAGGTGTAGCCCAGAATCAGCGGGCCGAGCGCCTCCGGCAGGATCACCGAGGTGATGATCTTCCACGGGCTCGCGCCCATGGAGCGGGCGGCCTCGATCACGCCCGGGTCAATGGCCACCAGGTTCTGCTCCACAATGCGAGCGACGGTGAACGTGGCGGAAAAACACATCACAAACGTGGCGGCGGCGCGGCCGATGGTGGTGCCCACCACCTGCAGGGTCAGCGGGTAGAGCATCGCGATCATGATGATGAACGGGATGGGGCGGAAGAAGTTCACCGCCACGTTGATGATGGTGTACACCGCCTTGTTCTGCAGGATGCCGCCCGGGCGGGTGGTGTACAGAAACAGGCCCAGAAGCAGGCCGAAGAAGCCGCCGACGACCATGGTGATGGCCACCATCCACAGCGTGTCGCCGATCGCCTCCAAAAAGGTGGGTCCGAGGGTGTCCCAGTTCGGCTCGGCGAGGATGTACTCGGTTACGCCAGTGTTCAACGCGGTCATCGGGTGATCTCCTCAATCTCGGTGCTTTGCTGCAGCGTGGACAAAAACTCGTTGATGGCGGCGTCGTCGCCGTTGAGTCGCACGGTCATCTTGCCGAAGGAGCGCTCCTGCAAGGTGGTGATGCCGGCGTGCACCGGCTCCACCGACAC
>ERZ1673749.1119-NODE-1119-length-20751-cov-5.792520_pt1 | contig 20751 bp, 12 predicted proteins | sample MGYA00580204_ERZ1673749 | MGnify/ENA primary metagenome ERZ1673749 (study PRJEB41218, sample SAMN15661745) | gut metagenome | host: Homo sapiens | place: Canada: London | collected 2015-08-20/2019-03-30 | study: EMG produced TPA metagenomics assembly of...
GCTCGAAGCAGGCACCCTCGTGGGTCCCTTGATCGACCGCAGCGCCTTCGACGCCACGCCAGCCACGTCGGACAAGAATGACAGCCGGTCCGCGTCCGCGCCCTCGGCGGTAATCGGACCGACCAGGTACTCGCCCACCACCGGATCGCCGGCGTAGCGGCCAATGTCGCCGTCCATCGCGTCCAGCGCAGCCTGGGCGGACTCGTCGGCCAAACCCTCCAACTGGGCCAGCGGGTTCGACCCCGGTGTTGCCAGCGACGGCATGCCCTGGTCCACCCACGCCATTGCCTCGTCGGCGTTACCCGGCTGGGTCGAGTGCGACATCGGAATGATGTTGCGCGCCTTCGACTGCACGTGCGCGATGTCGCGCGCCAGATAGAGCAACTGCGTGCCGTAGGTGACGTTGATGATGTGCATGTCGCAGTGCGGGCCGCGGTCCTTCGGCGTGTGCGGAATACCGGCGATCACCGCGATGTCCTTGCGAACCTCCGGCATAGGCTCCCACGTCGTCCCGTCCTCCGACAGCAGGTACGTCGCGTTCGCGTACTGACCCATCTGCAACGCAATCGACGTCCACGCAAAGTCGATGTTGCCGGAGGTCTTGATGTCGCCAATGACCAATTCGCCCGTCGGCAGACGGTAAATGCGGTCGATGGTGCCCATCGTGTCCACCACCGGGTTGTACATGATCCGCTCGACGTACTCCGGCACTACCTCAATGCCGTGGCGCGACAACGCCTGCAAGTACGAGGCCACAAACGGCTTGAACTCGTCCGGCACATCGTCGTACGTCGTCTTGCCGTGGTCCACCGCCTCGGTCCACGCATGCAGCGCCGTGCCGAACTCGCGGCCGTCGGCGGCACCCGCGGCGTTCGTGGCGTTCTCCGCGATCTGCTTCATCGTCTCGCGCAACTTGTACTCGTTGGTCGTGCCCATCTTGCCCACGTCCAGGCCGTTGAGCAGTTCCGGGTAGCGCGCCAAGCCCTCGATCAACTTACGGTCGCGCCAATCCATGAGGTTGGACCCGGAGTCCAACTTCTTCGCAATCGTCGTCGCGCGGGTGAACGAGCCGCGGAACCCGAAGTCCGGGTGCGTGTGCATGTAGCGGCCGTAGCGGTCGCGCTCGGGCTGGTACTCACGAATATCACCGGGCATGGTGTAGACCGGCTCACCCGGCACCGTCGTGACCTCGGAGCCGTCCGGCAGCACCACCGGCTTGCGCGACTCCACATACGGCGACGGGTTCGGCATGGACCCGGCCTCGGCCACGACCGGCTGGCCGACATGCCACACGGCCTTCGACGGTTCGGACGCGGGGACGGGTGCTGCGGCCGTCGGCTGCTGCTGCGCAGTGGGCTGGGAATCCAACGGACCGCCGAACCCAGGCAGCGGTGCGTCGGAGGTTGCGGTACCCGCGCCGGCCTGGCCGGAGTCATTCACGTCTGGCACAACCGCAGCAAAACCGCTCGGCACACTACCCGGCGCGGCCGGTTGGGCGGGCTGCTGTGCGGTCGGCGTCGCAGGAATACCAGGCTGGGCAGGTACCGCGGCCGGCTGCGCGGGCTGCGCCGCGGTCGGTGCCGCGGGTGTTGGAGGTGTAGGGGGAGTGACGGGCACGCCGCCAAATGGGTCCATCGACATAGCGTCGTTCCTTCCGGGAGATAAAAGTGAAACGGTGTCACTCTAACATGAACGCCGACACGCACGTATCCGAATCGAACACGCGTTCAATGGTCACGCAGGTGCCGCGCATGGCACGTCCCCAACCTACACGCGACACGAGAAAACCCCGCCACCGGCCCCTCCGGTGACGGGGTTTTCTTGTTCCGTTCTGTTCTGTGCTGTTCCGTGCTGTTCTGAACCTGCTGCTGATTAACCCAAGTCTAGACCTGGAACGAGTAGTCCGACGACGACACGCGCAGGCCGTGGTCGGCACCCAACTCGGACGTGGACTCCGCGTAGTGACGCAGGAAGTCCGTGAAGTTCTTGTCGTTCGCCTTCGTCAACTCCGAGGCGGTGCTAAACGCCGTCGCAGTGCTGCGCGCAGACTGGCTCACGACCGTCGCCGCCACACAGTTCGCCACCGGCGTAGCCACGCCAGCCTGAATACTCGACGCCTCCGCCTGACGCGCCTCCGTGCTAAACGCACGCGCGGTGTCGCGCAGCAGCGACGCGAAGATGGACAGTGCCTCGTCTACCTCAACCTTGCCACCCGCAGCACCTGCGGCACCCGTGGCAACTACGGCACCGGCCACGGCGCCTGCTAGATCATTGCTCGCCATGATGTCTCCTCCATTGATGTATGCCCTGTTCCCGCGCAATTCTATCAACACATGTCCCGGTTGCATAGACAAAGCACCAGGTCACGGGGGACGTGACGCTTATCCCTAGCCGGTCAGGAACGCAGTTTCAGACGGGGTCGGCGAGAAGATCGCTGTCTTCTGGTCCGTCTCCGTTGTCACCACGGCGGTCGTGCCTTTGACGTGGACGGAGTTTTCCAGCGCCATGTTCGGGGTCGTGGCCGAGACAACGACAATGCACTGGTCCGGGTCTGCCTGCTTCACCGCGGCGTGGCCCTGCGGCGTGGTGACCACGAAGTCAGCCTTTTCGTCGGAGCCGACGGCGAACAACGGGGTGCGCAGCCTGCGACCAAGTGCTGCCCACTGCTGCTCGGTGTCGTCGTCCACCAGCACATTGACCGAGTGGGACTCCATGAGCATGCGCATGACCATGACGCGGTGCATGACATCGTCGCCAATGAGGTGCAGCGTCTTTCCGGAGCCAGGACGAACCCGAACAAACACGCCACCGCCAGTCTTGGTCGCACCAAGGTAGGTGCCCATGCCGCCGCCGTAGTGCAGCACCGGGTGCAGCCGCTCCATCGCGTACGACGGCTGCGCAACGGGCTGGCTGACCACAGCGGGCACCAGCCATGTCGCGGCCTGCCGCTGCTGGCGGTTCAGCACGCTAAGACCGGCCTGCGCGGCCTTGTCCTTAGCCGACCCGTCGCGTGTGACAAGGACGACGCGGTCGGTGACGCGGGCGGTGTCGTCGCCGGTACCGCCGGCCGGCGTGAGCGTGGTCGTGGTGAACATGCGCGTAGACGGCAGATCGCGCCACAGCACTGTTTGCTCGCGGGTGACGTGGCGGCGCGGGTACAGCGCGTACGCGCGAGACGTTGAATCGGCGTCGCCGAAGTAGCCCTTGCCGGCCTTGTCGAAGATACGGCCCGTACCGGCCTGCACCATCGACGACACTTGGCGGACCATGTCGGGGCTAAGCAGGACGACGTGGTGCCCTCCCTCCTCAATCACCACACGCAAGCGCGCGACCGCACTAAGCACAGCGCGAATCATGCCCACATCGAACTCGCCGGTACTGCGCGCCTCGGCCGCGGCCAGATTGTCCTCCACACGTGCGCGCACGTTGATCCAGGTGCGTCCGCCCGTTGGCGCGGCGACCTTGCCCATCGACTGTGCGATGGCGTTGCCCGCGGCGTAGCCGGGCAGGTAGGTGTCGTAGGCCATCGAGTTGACCACGACCGAGTCGATTACGACATCGGACTGCCGCATGAGCGGCGACAACTTCGACAAGTCGATAAAGGGACGTGACACAACACCGTCGCCGGCCACGACGGTGACATCGACCGTCTCGCGGGGCATGACTTCCAACCACACGCTGACGACCCCGTCTTCGAGCAGCACAGCGGTGCCGTCAACCTCGCGCAGCGACACCGGCTCATACGGCTTGTCAGTCTCGCGTCCGCGGCGCATGGTTTCATACAGCGACGCGCCGTTGACTTCGAGCATGGTCGGGGCGATCCACAGCAGCGCGAACACGCCAGTCGGGACGAACCACCACGACGTGAACACCATCGACACGATCATCACGACCAGCACCGGCACAACCCACATCAGGGTGCGCGCCGGGGTAAGTCCAATTTTCAGCATGGCCTAATCCTTCCGTTTCTTCGGCGGGGTCACGCCGCCCGATACCCAGTGCCGCGCTCCGGCGAGCACGAGAATGATTGCCAGCAGGCCCAGCACCGCGATGGTGACGTACATCGGCGCCTTGGACGGCTGCTCGACCTTCTCATAGGTGCGTTCATTGCTCGACGGGATTCGCACGACGCTGCGCTTTTCCGGCATGGCCGGTCCAGTCAGCGCGCCGAGTGTGTCCACCGGACCCCAGCCGAACACGTTGGCCATGCCGCGGGCCGTGGTCTGCGTGTAGTTCTCGATGTGGTTTTTGACTTCGAGCGCACTCAACTCGGGGTGGCGCTCGCGCACCAGCGCAGCCAGACCGGACACGTAGGCGGCGGCGAACGAGGTGCCCGCAATCGGGGACGAACCGTCCTGTGTGGCCTCGGCGTTGACAAGGCCGCCACGCTCGCCATCTGACGGGTCGAGCGAGACGATGTTCACGCCAGGCCCGGCCACGTCCACCCACGGGCCGTACAGCGTGTTCACGTACGGGTCACCCATCAGATTCGTCGCGCCGACCGAGAGCACGTATTGGTCGATGTAACTCGGCAGCGACACCGTGTCCGTGACCGACCAGCCGCGCGGGTCGAGCGGGTGGTCCGGGTCAGGCAAGCGATTCTGTTTGCACGTCTGGTCCACGTTGCCCGCCGACGCCACCACGGTGACATTGCGCTCCACCACGGCGTAATGCAGCGCGCCGCGGAGTTTGGTCAAGTCCATCGTGGAGTTGGCCGGCAGACACGCCGTGACCGACATGTTGATTACGGTCGCGCCGTGATTGACCGCGCGCACGATGGCGCGGGCCAGGGTATCGAGCGAACTCGGCGGCTGTTCGTCCGACTTCTTAGGCCCATACGCCGCTGACGTCTGGCGCAGCGAGATGATCCCCGCGTCGGGTGCCACCCCGATGAACCCGTCGCCGGTCGCGGGACGTGCCGCAATGATTCCTGCGATCAGCGTGCCGTGGTGGTCGCAGTCGGTCAGGCCGTCGCCGCCCATGATGTAATCGCCCGCACCCACGAGGTCGGGCAGTCGCACGTTCTTCGTCACGCCGGAGTCGATAACAGCGACGCGCTGTCCTTTTCCGGTGGCGTAGATGTGCAACTTCTCCACGTTGAACACCTCGTTGGCCGGGATCGTCTGGAACTGCGAGTCCGGCAAGACCACCGACGTGGCGCAGTGGGTTTTCTGCTCCATCTCCACGTTCGGCTTCGGGTCGGAGTCGTCGGGCGGCGAGTCCACGCCGGGAATGAACCACGTCGGCTCCAACGCGCCGGCGACGGGGGCTGCACTTGTTGCCAGCACGCCGGCGCACAGCACCGCCGACGCGGCCCGTAGCAATGTCTTCCTCATTGTTTCGTGTCCCCCTTAGCGGTGACGGATCAGGAAGAAAATGTTGATAAGCGACGCGATGTTCACCAGCGGGAACAGGTACATGATCGCCTCGATCTTCTCTCCCCACTGACGCATACGCAGCGAGCGCGACGGACGACCGCGCCACGCCACAGCCACCGACACGACGACGGCCACAGCCACCACCGACAAGCCCACAACAACGCGCGTGGTGCCCCAGTCGTCGGCGCTGACGGCCATCGCCACAAGTGCCACGCACACCGCGACACCGCCGCCGGCCAGTGCAATGCCGCGCAGCAGTCGGTCGCGGTACCACGAGCCTTGCAGGACGAACAGCAGGCAGCAGATCAGAATGTGGAACAGCAGCACCGAACGCTGGTCGAACGACGGCCAGATATAGGTGACCTTGCCATCAGTGACGTGCATGGCTGCAACCACCGCACTTAGCGCCAGCGCAGTCGCAGCACCAATGCCGATACCCACACCGATGGCTCGCGCGGCGAGGTTGCGGTCGCGCTGGTTGAGCATGGATTCCCAACTCGACTCCTGTGAGAGCATTTTCGTAATCTCGGAAATCTCGGCGTCAGCGATGTCCTCGCCAGTCTCGGTGTCCAGCGGCAGGTACGGCAGTTCCAGTTGGGCCACCGAACGCGACAGGCCCGGCTCGAAGTAGAACGCGAGCAGGGCGGCGGTCATTACGCATGCGGCCATCGTCGAAACCGACATGTCCCTCCACTCATTGAGCAGCGCGGCAATGCCTACACCCACAGTGGTCACACCTGAAAACGTCGCCACCGACATGTGAATGGACGCGGTGGGCTGTTTGAACACCACGTTGAGCACCGCAATGACAAGGCCGGCAGCAGCGGCTGCGAGTATGGCCCAGTGCGTCATGCCGCCGGGAATGAACAGAGCCACGGCCACCATCGCGGGCACGTACGTCGCTGCCGAGAGAGCGGTGACGATCCGCTCGTTGACGACCTCATTCGAGCCAATGACGACGGACAGGCCGGCGCACGCCGCAGCGACGGCAATGAGTGCACCACCGAGCACGCCGCCACCGGAGTCGATGGTGAGCCAGCCGCCAATGAGCGACGCGAGCGCGACGAAGATGGGGAAAGTAATGGACGCGAACCGTACGGAGGTTTCCGTCTCCCACGGCGAGAACGCGGCGTTGCGGATCGCGCTGGTGGCGTCCTGCATGACCTCGATCAACTCGGGGTAGCGTTCGTTTCGCTCCACGGTGGACAGCACGATGTGGTCACCGTCGCGCACGCCGGCGCGGTCGAGGGTGACGTCGCTCGTCCAGGTTCGTCCCACCGACGGAGACAGCACCACCTCGGAGGTGGGATTGCGCAGCCACTCCGGGCTGATGTCGCGCTCCTCCATGAGCGGCACGCACGCCTTGGCCACGTCGATGGCGAGTTCGCGCACAGGGACCTTGTTTGGCAGCGAGAGGTCAATGTTCATCTCGCCGACGCGCACGGTCACCCGCACCACGTCTCGTTCAACTGATGTTGGCATGATCTACTTTCCTTCAAAGACGAACCGCGCCCCACCCTTGGTCGGGGCGAGACGCGGCGGGCCGTGCAAAACCTAGTGGTCGCTACTTGTTCTTCTTCGCGGCCACGCGGCGCTTGGTGACCTTAGAGTAGCCCAGGGCACCCAGCAGGTCGCGGGTCAGCGTGCCGGATTTGAGCACGTCGTCGAAGACGCGCTTGTACTCGATGGTGGCCTCGTCGGCGGCTTCGTCGGCTGCGTCGAGTTCCAGGTCGGCCTCGCGGCGGACATCGGCGACGACGGCCATCTCACGGTCGCGGACCTCGGCGATCTTCTCGTTCGCCTCCTTCTCGGCCTGGGCCACAGTCTCGTTGCGCGACTCGCGGACCTTGTCGTACTCCTCGTCGGCGGCGTGCATGGCAGCGCGCGCCTTTTCCAGACGCTCCACCGACGCGTCCATCTTCTGCTTGAACGCTTCGAGGTTGTCGTACACGTCACCGTCGTCCTGCGCAGTATCGGTGTCCTGGGACTCGACGGTGTCCTGGGACTCGGCGGTGTCCTGCTCCACCGCGTCGGCGGTGTCGGCGGCGGCGGTGTCGTCGGCGAGGTCGGCAGTGATGTTCTCGTCGTAGCCGTAGGTGTTTTCCATTGTGTTGTCTCCTAGCAAGTCACGTCCCCTTGTCAGGGGTTGTCAGTGGGAAAGTGTAGTGCAGCGCCCGCGGCTTATGTCCGCTGGCGCTGCGTGGTTTTAGACGTCGATCACGTCGTCGCCACCCTGCTGCTCAACCTGGTCCTGCACCTGCTGCGCGAGGTCGGCGGCGTAGCGCATGTAGCCCGGCGTGTTGCCTGGCAGCGAGTCCATGATCGACGCTGCGATCTGCATGTAGCGGGTGCGGTTGACCGGGTCGAGTTGCGAGATGTGGATTGGGCCTTCGATTCCGATGTGCGGGTCGAAGTTCGTCTCGAACACCTTGACCAGGCTGGCGCCCGTGGCGGTGTCCTTCGTGCCCATGTTGCGGAAGTCCTCGACATGGCCTTCCAGGTTCTTGATGTGCACCTTGCCGGAGGTGCGGTGGTTCAAGATGATGGTGGCCGTGGACAGCAACTCGGGACGAACGTTGGCAATGCGCTTCAAATCGCGCTTGGTTGCCGACAGCGACGACGACGTAATCTCCGCGACGTAGACCATCGCGTCGATCACCTTCAGCGCGTGCATGGCCACCGGCACCTCGGCGGAGCCGGGGAAGTCCAAGATAATCAGCGTGTAATACTCGCCCAGGCGGGTGAGCACGCGCTGCAACTCGTCCTTGCGCAGCGGGGCCGAGCCGGTCATGCCGACGCCGGCGAGCACGGCCAGTTTCTCCTCGTTGAGCACGAGGTACGAGTTCACGTCTGCCGCAGAGTGAATGGACTCGTCGTGGGCGAACGTGTGGATACTCGCGTTGTCGGACAGCGGGGTCTGCGGCTTCATGCGCTGGATCAGCGTGGAGTTGGCGTCCAGGTCGGCCGCGACGACACCGCCCTCGGTGCGGTAGTGCGACAAGATCGAGCCGATCACCTGCGACTTGGAGGTCTTGCCGACGCCGCCCTTGGAACCCATGATTCCGATTACCTGCGGCTGGCGCAGTTTGCGGTTCATCGACGCGATGTACTGCTCGGTGTTGACGGTTTCACCGCGGCGGGTCACGCGACGCAGCCAGCCCATGAGGCCGCCGGTTTTCGGCTCGGCGTTTTCGACCTTGTTGTCCGGCTCGTCGTCCACAGCGTCGAGGTCGGCGAACGACGGCTTGTCCACCGGGTACATGTCGTCGGCCTCGTCGGTGTCCACATCGTCCATGTCGTCCCAGTCCGCGTCGGCGGCGCCGCCGTAGGGGTCGCGGCGCGGTGTGTCGTCGAGCGGTTCGACGTCGTTGAACGCCCGTGCCGCGTCCTCGTAGACGGGCGACGGCTGCGTGGTCTGGCCGGCGTATCCGTAGTCGTAGTCGTCGGTGTCCTGATCGCGGTAGTCAGGTTCGTCCTGGTACTGCTGCGGTCCACGGTAGTCGTCGCGGTAGTCCTGCTGCGGCTGCTCGCGGTAGTCGTCGCGGTAGTCCTGCTGGCCGCGGTAGTCCTGCTGCGGCTGCTCGCGGTAGTCGTCGCGGTAGTCCTGCTGATCGCGGTAGTCCTGCTGCGGCTGCTCGCGGTAATCCTGGCGGGGACGCTCGCGGTAATCCTGGCGGGTCTGGTCGCGGTAGTCCTGCTGGTAATCATCGCGGTAGTCCTGGCGGTAATCATCGCGGTACTGCTGGTCGCGGTAATCCTGGCGCGGCTGCTCGCGGTAGTCGTCGCGGTACTGCTGCTCGCGGTAGTTCCGGACCGGCTGCTCGCGGTAATCCTGGCGGGGCTGTTCACGGTAGTCCTGGCGGGGAGCCTGACCACGGTATCCAGGTTCGTCCCGGTACTGCTGATCGCGGTAGTCCTGGCGCTGCTGCTGCGACTGGCCGCGATAGTCCTGACGCGGCTGCTGCGGTGCCTGATCGCGGTAATCCCGCTGCGGCTGCTGCGAGGGCTGCGGTGCCTGCTCGCGGGGACGCTCGGCGCGCTCCTGCTCGCGTCGCTTCTGATCGGCATACCGGCTGCGGAACTGGGCAAGGCGGTCGCTCGCAGTCGAGCGTGCCTCGTTCGCGCTGACCTCGCCGTAGCCCGGCTGCGCCTGCTCCTGCGGCAGGCGAGATGATCCAGACTCGCGCTGGTCGTCGCGCCACTGCTCGTAACGCTCTTGTGGCTGTGTCATTGTTCTCCTCGTGCTCGCTGGGGCTTACTCGTTGCTAAGTATAGGGGACGTGCCGTATCCGGCGGGGTCAGTAACCCATCATGCCGTCACCGCCGCCGACGACGTTCTTGCCGTCCACGGTGACGAAGGTGGTGGCGACAATCTCGGGGTCGTCTACCGGCACGTTGACCACGCCACCGCCGGCCATCGCCTGCGAGATAAGGCGCGACTCCTCCGTGGCCGCGTCGGCTGCGGCGTGGAAAGTGGCGCTGACGACGCTGTCGGAGACAAACGACGCGGCGGCAGAGACGAACTGTTCCGGTGTGCGCTGTGTGCGGGGAACCTCCACGGACCCGCGGCCTGTTCCGGTCACGCTCGTTGTGGACGTGCCCGCTCGTCCCGCGGACTTGTGGCGGTCGAGTGCTTCGCGGTCCTGCTTGTAGTCGGTCGGCGTGTACGCCTTGCGCTGCACCGGCTGCGGCTCCGGGCGGTGGACTTCGACAACCTCGCGCTTCGGTTCGTCCTGGACATCGACCTGCCCCGCGTCGGCACGCTCGACCTCCTCGGCCATGCGTGCTGTGTTCTCGGGTGCGATAGACCTTGCCGACAGCGCCTGCTGGGGACGGGGCTGGACCTGCTCCTGCTTCGCGGGCTGCTGGCCGGTCTGCGCCGCGGGCTGCGGCTCGGGCTGCGTCTCGGGCTGCGTCTCGGGCTGCGTCGCGGTCGCGGGAGTGCCGGCCTGCTCACCAGACTGCGTCTCGGGCTGGAACTCGGACTGCGTCTCGTGCTGCTGCACTGGCTGCGTCTCGGTCTGCGGCTCGGGCTGCGACTCGGGCTGCGACTCGGACTGCGACACGGTCTGCTGCGGCGTCACCGCAGCCGGCTCCTGCCACATGCTCGACCCAGCCGCAGACTCCACCGCGTCGTCCCGGTCTGACGTCACGCGCGACTGACCAACCGTGCGCTCCGGCACCGGCTGCTCGACCGGCTCGTCTGTGGTGGCAGCAGCCGAGTCCGCGTCCGGCGCAGACACCGCGTCCGCGCCGGGCGCTGCGTCGTCTGCGCCGTCGGCGACATCGTCCTGCGGCACTGGCGCGTCGCCGTACAGGCCGTGGTGCACCATGAACACCTCACGCACCTGCGGGTCGGCAATCGCCGCCGCACGATCACGCATGCCCTCAAACGTCACCGTGTCCTGCATGGACTTCGCCACCGGAGCAGACAGTTCCACCATCTCCTCCGACTGCGGCGACACCCACACCGCCTTGCCCTGGTAGACCTCCACGCCCTCCGGCAGCGATGTCTCGTTGCCCAAAGACGACGTATCGGCGAACTCCACATCGGAATCCGCGGCGAACTGCTCGCGCACCGACTCCGACAGCGGCACACGCGGGTCGTAGACCGCCACCGTCTCGCCGGACTCGTCCGCGCTGTAGAACAACGGGTTCAGCGACGCACGCATAAGCGACTCCGCCGCGTCCGGCTCCGGCTTCGGCTGTGGGACCGGCGGCGCCGACCCCACCACGGCAGTGCCCTCCATGCCCGGCTCGTCCGGCTGCGCGGCGCGCGCAATCGCACGCATATTGACGAAACCCTGCACACCCTCCATGTCGCCGGCCGACGGGAAGTTCAGCGAGTTCACCGTGCCGTGGTCCTCGACCACCTCGCCCTCCAACACCGGCAACGCACCGGACTCGGCGTCCGCCGCCGGGGCAGCAGACTCGGCACGCGCCTGCGCGCCGTCTGCGGCTGCGTCGTCGCCACGTCCCTGGTCCTGCGACTGACCGGCCGGCAGCGCGAACACCTCACGGCCCGACTGCTTCGCGCCCTCCACGCCGCCAGCGATGGCTGCACGTGCACGACCAGCGACACCACCCTCGCCGTCGGCGGCACCGCGTAGTGCGCCCAACATGGCCGCGCCCTTGACGTGGGCCAGACCCTCCTGGCCGCGCAACTGGCTGTACGAGTACGCCGGCGGCAGTGCTGCCGCCGGCGGGGCAGTATTGAACGACGTCTGCATTGCCTCTTGGGGAACCGCGTCGAGTGCCAACATATTCTCCTTGCCTCGCGGAAGTTCATTGCTCACACGCTCGCCAGCCGAGTGGCCGCGAGACTCGATGGCGCGCGACACGCCGCCGGTCGCCGACGCAACAGCAGCACCAGCGGCAGCATTGCCGGTCAGCGCAGTCACCACAGCACCGCCGGCCTTGCCGCCGTAGTCCACGGCCTTGGCGGTGGTCTGGACGACCTTGTCCTTCGCCATGAGAATGGACGACCGCTGCATGTAGCCGCGCCACTGGTTGCGTCCGGACAGCCGCATAATCTCGGCGAATCGGCCGCTCGGCGCGCAGATACGGTGCATGAACCACGCCATGAACGTGTACGCCAGAATCGACGTGACGATCTGCAACGACGCGTACTTGCCGCCGAAAATGTCGTTGATGATCCCGCTGGCCAAAATCGGACCCAGAATCGCCAGCAGCGCGATGATCGCCGTCATAAACAAATACGACACGATCCGGCCCAGGGTTTCCCAGATCAACTCCAAACGACGGAACTTAAACGCCGCGTAGTACATAAACCACGGCACCGCGACCGCGCGCCACGTCAACTCCCACAGGTAGTAGGTCATGTACGCCAGCGCGACGATGGCGAAGGCGATCATGGCGATACCTGCGAACCCCGCGGCGAGTGCCGAGAACACACCGCCCGGCGAGACGTCCTTGACGATGTCGGCCAACTCCGGAACGTCCTTGATCTTGCGGCCCGCAGCCAACGTACGCGACCACGTTTGCGACGCGGAATCGTTCAGCGGCCGGCCGAAGTTAATCAACTGGGTCACCGTGGTCAAAAAGTTCGCCGACATGTCCCCGTTGGCGCTCGCACCGGCTGCACCGCGAGTGACCTCGTTGACGAGTTCGTTGGTCACGTCGAAGATTTTGCGCAGCAACTTAAACGGGTTCATCGCCATCACGGTGGCGACCAGGATCACCAGAAACGAGTTCAGTGCCCGCTGGAACAGGTCGTTGCGGGCCACCGACATCACCGACGAGCGGTTGAAGAACATCACCATCATGGTCGCCGACGCCACCATCGTGCCGAACAGCGCCGGGTCAACCAGCGAGACTATCGGCTCCAACAGTTTCGCGTACGCCGCCTCGACCGGCCTAAAGAACCCCTGCGGCTGGGCCACCTTCGAGATGATCCACGCCGACAGGCCAGCGACCGGCTGGACGAACCCGGAGTAGATCAGCGAAATCACCATCGACATGCCGTGGCCGACAATGTCGAGCAGGCCAGGGTTGTACTGCACCTCGTACGACCCGATGTTCGTCCCGAAGGCGTCCTTGATACCAAGCGGGGAGATAAACGACATGAACTAACCCTCCGTTCGACGGTGGCGCGGCTGGGGCTGCTGCGACCGTGGCGAATGCGACTGCGGCCCCGCACCAGGACGACCACCCGGCTGCGGTGGTCGCGCCACAAACCCCTGCTTACCCGAACCCGGCTGCTGACGCGTCCGTGACTGCCCCGCCGGCTGCGACTGGGACTGCTGCGGGCGCTGCTGACGGCGCGACGCCGGCTGTGCGGAACGAGACTTCGCGTCCGGTTGCGCTGCCTGCGCTCGCTGCTGGTCCGGGCGACGGCGCGGTGGCTTTGAACCGCGCTGCTGCGACTGCTGCGGTGCACGACGCTGCTGGCGAGCCTGCTGCTTCGCGTCACGCGTCTGCTGCGGTCGCTGCTGACCGGACTCCTCCGGCCGCGCCGGCGCCTGCTCCAACTGCCTGCGCGCCGGGGCCGCGTCCGGGGCTTGCACGTCGTCCCGGCCCGCCGCTGTGGAGCCGGCTGCGGCGGCGTCGCGCACATCGGAGTACCGAATGAACTTCGACGTGGACGTATCAGCCAGCCGCTCGATGTCGGACTGGAACTGCGGCAGCACACGAATCTTACCCTTGCCCACACCATCGTTGAAGAACGCCTCGCCCGCGCGACCCTTCATCGGCAGGTTATTGCGCTCCGGGTCCATAGGGGACGTGTTCTCCGTCAACTCGCGCACCATGTACGGCGAGGTGTCGAAATCAGCCCAATCCAGACTGCCGACAGCGTTGTCGTTCTTCTCCTGACCCATCACCACGCGCTTGCGGACCAGTTTGTACTCCTCGTCTCGGAACTCCTCGTCAGTCTGCGAGCCGGCCATGACGAACTTGCCGAACTTACGTCCCGTGCGGTCCTGATCCTGGATCAGCGGCTTCAACACGGACAAGCCGCGGTAGAACGACATCTCGTCGCCCACGAACGCGCCCGTGGACTTAATGCCCTCGAAGTGACGGCGCGTGTACATCGCCACAGCAGTGTTCACCATGACCGTGTACCGCTCCGTCAAGTCCATCTGGTCCATGTCCACACCGCTGCGCGGCAGACGAAGACCACGGGTCAGAAACACGATCACGCGGTGGTTGAAGTCGGCCGGCGGCAATTTGTTGACCACGCCGCGGTCAACCGGGTCCACCAGGGCTGCAAACATGTCGTTTTTGAGCAACTGATTCGCCGGACCAATGATGTCCATGAACCGCGAGTCCTTCAACCGGACAATCGCCTCGAACACACCGCGAGCCGTGTTGCGGTCCTTGTGCAGTTGCCGGTTCTGCGGCGAGACAAACGCCGTGAAGTCGCTGGCAACCTTCGAGTCAGACTTGACACCCAGCAGCGGCAGGAACAGAGAGACGAACATCTCGCTCGCTGCGGTCGGATCGTCAATCACCTTCAACGGGTCAATCGACACCTGCGCGTCATACAAGTCGATAATCTCGTGCGACGTCAGACCCGACGCGAACGTCGCCCACTCGCCCTGCGAGTCCAGCATGACCAGGTGCAGTCGCAATGCGTCCATCCAGGTGGCAATGACCTTCATGGCATACGACTTGCCACGTCCCTGCGCGCCAGTCAGAGCAATCGACGCATTGCCGCGCTCCGTCGCGTTGAGCAGATCGAGGTGGACAAGTTGGCCCATCGCATTGTCGATGTTGACCGCAAACGGTATGCCCACGCCGTCGCCGAGACGGTACGACCGCAGCGGCGCATAGCCACCAAACAGGTTCGCCGTCGTCATGCCGTACAGGTCAGTCACCAGCGCGTCAGAGGCGACGCACGGCAGCATGAGTTCCCACAGGTCAATCTTGCCGCCCGGCGGCTGGCCGATACGGAACCCCGCGTTGGAGAACGCCGTCCTGATCGCACGGTACCGCTCCTCGGCGTGCTCCAAGTTGCCCGACCCGAACGAGAAAATCGCGGCCACGCGCATAGGCACCGGCGCCTTCTCCTCGTTACGCAGCGAGTAAAAGTCGTACACCTCGCGCGTGCGGTTGTCGTAGTCCGCAGCGTCCAGCACAGACTCCGAATTGGAATCCGTGTCGGCATTGAGGTTTTCCAGGCTCTTGTTGAGTTGCTGGTTGCCCTTCATCGACTCCGCGTAGTTCCAACGGATCGTGAAGTCGCCGTCCATGCCGGTGGCCTGGTCCACAATCGCCGTGAAGTTCTGGAACCCGTAGTCCAACTTCGTCGGGAAACCCGTCACCGCGAATGGCGCCTGGTAACTGACCACGCCCTTGGGGAAACTCCGCGACGTCATGTCGGGACGACGCACCTCGATAATTGTCGAGTCAACCAGGTTCTTGAAGTTCGACAGGAACGATGTTTTCTTCGCCTCCAAGTCCGGATCATCGGCGTCCATGCGAGCGATGAAGTCCTGCAACAGCGCGGTGCCCGACGCGGACTCGTCGAACTCGGCCGGCGGGAACGACTTGTTGTTCGGCAACACGCTGCGCGTCTCGACCTCCGGAAACTCCGGAATGGACACACCGCGTAGCGTCGCACGCTCAATGAGCCAGTCCATGTGTTCAGGGGACGTGCGCTTCGGCTTCATCGCCGGGTTGATGGCCTTGAACACGCGAGACTCAAACGCGGCCAGCGAAGACTCGGAGGTGTCCTCGAAGATGTCCTTTTCAAACGCGGTCGCACGAAGTCGCTCGAACATGGAGGTCTTGGCCGGGAACCTCACCGACAGCCAGTAGACGCGGCGGCGCTCGTTGATGTAGCCGGACTTGATGTGGCGGCGCATAGCCATGATCTGCTTGCGTGCCTCGGGGTATGCGTCGTCCGAGAATCCAGGCAGGCCGGCGACAATGCGGTTCAAAATCTCCTGCTCGCTGACGGACACCGTCATGCCAGTCAAGATGTAGTCGTCGGACTCGACGCTTTCCAGGTCGTAGAAGAACGACGAGTTCGCGGTTTGCAGCGCCGTCACGTGGTGGTCGGAGTATTTATTCACAGCGGGTGGGGACAGCAGGTAGTTCACCCAGATAGTTCCGTCCGACATAAAGACGACGTTGCGAACCCTGCGGCTCACTGACACACGGCTCGTGTACTCGGCCATTCGTGGGACCTCCAAGGGGACTCGCTTTGTGTTTCGCATGCCCATGCTAGTACCTCGCCGCCGACAACCAGGAGGACGTGCCGTCCACGACAAAGCCGCCCACTGAATACCAGCGGGCGGCTCGGGTCGTTGTGCTCCTAGTAGTTCCTGACGACAGGGCGGAGACACCTTCGTACGTACCTACGCCATGCGTGAGACTCGGTGTAGTAGAGGTCGGGACTGACGTAAGTGTCGGTGATCTTGATGTAGACCAGCAGCAGCGCGAGCATGAGAATGATACCCAGGATCGCGGCGGGCAGCGGCAGGATACTTACGAGAATGAAAGCCCCGATCATCGTTGCCATGAGCAGAGCAATGGTGAACAGACCGAGTGTGTACCCGAGAAACTTCCATTCAAGTCGAATGTCCTCGATACGGTTGAAAACCCTACCGCCGTGCATAGTACGTCCCCTTAGATGTAGCCCAGGAAGTCGATACCAATGCCGAGGAACTTCGGCACGCCGGCGAACAGCACAACCGAAGCGACGAACCAACCGATTGCGGCAATGACTTCCTTACCCTTCTGGTTTGCGGCACCCTTACCGAACGACGCCTTAAGTGCGTCAACCATGAATCCGAGGCCGATTGCGGCACCGACAACCTGGATCACGAGGGCCACGAGTCCGTCAACGACAGAGATACCGGACGCGCCGGTGGACTGCGCGAGAATGAGCGTTTCCATGACTGCAACTACCTTTCACTTTGATGGTGTTCACGCATAGGGGCGTAGGTGACCCGTACACACAGTGCAATGGTAGTAGTGGTCGTTTGATTTTCCATAGGCGGCTGTTCCAAGTTTGTGCAGTCTGCTACATGTTTCTGTTCCAAAACGTCACAGTCAGTGGTTTAGTGTGTTCCAGAAACTGCGAAAACACCGTTCCAAGCGCACATATCACGCGCACGAGACATGCGCCGCCAGAGGCCGAAAACACGAGCGAAAACCGCACGAATATCCGCCGCGTGCCCGTGCGTGGAGTTTCGACCTACGCGCATGTAGGAGTGCATAAATCACGCCCACGAACATTGTGAACCCAAGACACACCTATCGCACACCGAAGTGTCGTTCCAACTAGGTTTCCATAGCGCGTTACTGCCATCGTTCACGCACCTGTTCTATGCTGGCTGAAAGCAACTGTTCTACAAAGACCGCCCGACTCTCCCGACGGTGGTGCCACCTACGAGAGGAAACAACAATGCTCAACTCCGCGGCGAGCGACCTCACGCTCTACTACCACTCCATGTCACTTCGCCCGGTGCCTGGAAAGCAGTTCCACGACGACGTGCTTAGTTACTCGCTGCGCAAGACGATTGACGAAATCACGGAGTTGTATATCCGCGACTTCTTCCCGAAGGGTTCAATCGTCTGGGTCAATGGGGACATGCCGGAGGCGGGCATGCACGCGCTGACCGACAAGTCGAGCCACATTCGCACCTACTCCACCCCGCGCGCAGGCTGGTGCCGTATCACCCGCACAAGTGTCAGGTTCGCGGCGCGTGCACAGGACACTGGTAGTAAGGCAGTCAAGTCGTTCGCCTTGACCGACCACGACATGATCGACCTGCCTCACTCGACCATCGTGGTGTCCTACGTGTCCAAGGACAAGCCGCTGCAATTCCAGGTGGACGGCACCACGAAGCAGTCGCGCAATGGCGTGCTGCGATGGGACCCGTTCACCGTGATCGACCTGCCCAATCACAAGGCACGTGGGGAGGTCACCGAGAATCACTTGGAACTGGCCGACGCCCACCGTCGCGGGTTTGAACTAATGACCCTGGGTTGCTCCGACGAGCGACGCGAGTTCGCCTACAACAACTACGACACGTTCAAACTCGAACTCAAAGACAACGTGCTTCGAGGTATCGCCGACGAATCGTCCAAGACCACTCGCGCCGTGGACCTGCTTATCAACAAAATCTCCGACGGCATGCACAAGCGGATCATGGAGACGGGCGACTCGACCGACTTCACTAACTACGACGAGTGACGTCGAAAACAAAACCCCGGCTGGGACGCAAGGTTCGTCCCAGCCGGGGTTTTGTGCTTCAACTACGCCGACGGCGCCTGACCGGCAACATCGCCACCACCGCCGTCGGGTGAGCCGATGGAGCCGACGTCGATGAAGTCGGTCATAAAGTCCACGGCCCACTGATTGTTTTCCAGCACGATCATCTGCACCGGCAACTGCATGTAGTTGTAGGTTGCCGACGACACGCTGGCCTTGACGGTAATGAGCGCGAACACCGTATCGCCCGGAGACACGGCGTTGATGTTCACACCGCCGCCCTCCGTGGGCCGCCACACCACGTCCACCGTCTCAACGGACTGGTACGGCGAGTTCACTAGCGGCATGTCCTTGAAGTTCGCCGACACCGTGGACCCAAGGTTTCCACCGGACTTCGGGACGACGTATGCTTGCGCGAACGCGTCGGCACTCGTCCACATCGGCGACCCCTGCTGCGCACGCTCCGTGTAATTGGTCGTGGCCTTAAACGGCTTCGCCAGCGGCGTGACCTGACGCGGCAGCGCGGACACTTGGTACGCGCCATCGTGCTCGACGATGTCGAGTTCGTAATAGAGCCTGCGGCTCGTCTGCTCGCCGGGGAACTTCGCTATCGCCTCGTATCCGACGCGCCAGTACGTGTCGCCGGTGGCCGACTCGACACTGAACGGTTCGCCGTTGGGACGAACACTCGTCACCTGCACCGGAGCGGTCGCCAGAGCGACGTCGAACGGCGCCGACGTGCGCTCGCGCAGCGACTGCTGATTCGCCGAGTTCCCCTGACCCGCCTTCGGGCCGGCACCTCCGAGCCACAGCAGCATGTAGTCGGCACCCCAGTTCTGCACGTCGGTGACATCGCCGATGTTCGCCACCACATCGACCTCCGGCTGGTTTGCCTGATTGACCAGATACAGCGAGTTGGCAACCGTCGCAGCACCAACCACCGGCACGGCGATCAATGCCCAGCGCACCATCTTCGCGCTGTACTCCGGCCGCAGACGGGCGTTGCTCCTCGGTTCAGAGTCGCCGCCCTTCTTTGAAAATCCGAACACGTTTCCTCCAAGTCGTTCATCTGCCGCCGCGTACCGTTCCGTGGCAGGGACGTGCTTTCCAGCGAAGTCTATCGCACCGTGCCAGTTACCCACCGCGGCGCCGGGTAGCATTGTCCCCACGAAACAACAGGACACACCAGGAGATAGGACATGGGCAAACAGGAAGACCTAGAGTTCGTCGATCTTCTCGAAAACATGTCGCCGGAAGAACTGTCCAGTCTTTCCGAGGAGGAGATGGACGCACTACTCGCAGCGAAAATGCGAGTGTCTGCCGACGAGAACCCCGACGACCCGCACCTCGCGTCGATTGCGAGTGCTTTCAGGGACGGCTCGGACGACACCTACGAGTCCCAGGACGAGGAGTTCGGGACCCCGGAGTTCGGTACGCCGTCTTTTGGCGAGCCAGACCAGAACTACGGCCAGGAAGACTCATTCTCCGACGGGTTCGACGTCGATCAGGGCGAGCCGACCGGAATTGACGGCGACCCCGACGGCGGCGATTTGGCCGAAAACCCCGCTGTAGCCGACTCGGTCGGCGACGCCGGCAACGTGGACTACGACTCGGTTGACAACTACGAAGACGAGTACACCAACGACGACTACCTCGGCGGGGACGAGACACCGCAGGAACCGGACAACTCGTTTACACCGCAGCGTCCGCAGCACCCGCAGGACAACTTCGACGAAAAGTCGTTGCAGGAAGAACTCTCTGGCAACGACGTTGAGGGGTCGGACCCGTTCTCCGACAAAGTCGATCTGGAAGATGAAAAGCAGGGCTTTGTCGAAAAGATCAAGGCACTGCCGGCCCCTGTGAAGTTCGGCGTGCCGATTGTGCTCGTCGTCATGGCGCTGGCTATCTCACTGCTGTCCGGCGGCGAAGAAAACACCGCGCAGCCGATTGGCAACGGGCAGGCAGCGGATCAGGGCGGCGGAGCCGCTGCGCCTGCTGATGGACATGCACCACTGCCCGACGAGGGAGATAAGGACGAACCAGTCCTGCTCACCGACTACATCGACACCACCTCCGCCAAGTGCGTGGACAACCCCGCGTCGAAGGGCATGGGTCCGACGAAAGCGTTTAGTTCCATCGAGACGGACGCATGGGTCTGCTACCGAGCAATGGGCATTGATGGCGCGGTGATGAACATTGTGTTCCGCGAACCAGTCACGCTCACCGAGATTCGACTGACTCCGGGGTTCAACTTCCTGCAACAGCAGTCCGGCGAGGACAAGTGGGTCCAGCACCGCGTGGTGTCCCGTATCCTGTGGCGCGCGGGCGGGCAGCAGTTCGTCCAAGACATCGAACCGCAGCGTAACGAGGTTGCCTACATCTTCGACAAGCCGGTCACGACCGAGTCGATGTCGCTGACAATCCAGCAGTCGGTGGTCCCTGACGGCGCCGTTGAGCAAGACGGAAACGTGGGCGACGGTGTGTTCGCGGGCGAGCAGTCCAACGAGTCGTCCGTCGGCAAGTTGCAGGACGCAACCGCGATCCAGAACCTGCAAATCTACGGCTACCCCGGCAAGGAATCCGCACCGGGCAAGCCTGCCGGCGAGCAGGAGTCACCGAAGCAGCCGTCCGGACAGCAGGGCCAGCAGGGCCAGCAGGGCCAGCAGGGCCAGCAGGGCCAGCAGGGCC
>ERZ1673749.1120-NODE-1120-length-20748-cov-19.130624_pt1 | contig 20748 bp, 19 predicted proteins | sample MGYA00580204_ERZ1673749 | MGnify/ENA primary metagenome ERZ1673749 (study PRJEB41218, sample SAMN15661745) | gut metagenome | host: Homo sapiens | place: Canada: London | collected 2015-08-20/2019-03-30 | study: EMG produced TPA metagenomics assembly of...
GATTATTTTATTGATAACCAGATGGTTAAATACTTTTCAAGGGGAGACTAGCTATTTCTGAATTGGTTGTCAGAAATTCGGATGTATATCCTAATTGGTTATATATATTATCATTCTGCATAATCAATCGTTGGCTATTATTGAATGGATATAACAATCCAAAAATAAACAGCATTACAAATGTAGTACATTCCTCTCATAAAAGAGTAGTTATCCTGTGAAAAAGTTCTGTCCTTACAATATTTTAAGTCTACACCGATCTCGGTACGGGTCGAGCTGTAATGCGGACAGGATCTGTTTCAAGGTAATTAAGTTCAGGATTGCCCGACAATCCCTTCTGTGTAAAATTAGAACTTCCTATGATTCCAAAAGAATTCGAGGCACCAGAGAATATATAGCATTTGGAATGTAGAAACTCCTCCTTGTTGTAGGCATTCTTCGTATAAATACGTATCTGAATTTTTCCACTCTCACAATAGGTTAGTAATAGATTAATAACGCTCTTATATTTCTCTATGATATCTATTTTATGTATATCCGTTCGAATAAAATCATAAGGATAATTTGCATCTTTGTACTTGGGATTTGCAAGAAGCGAGGCATAAACATAAGGATCTTTACCGATGAGTAGTTCCAAAGCAGTATCCTCTCGACTTAAAAAGCTGGTAAGCTCATCAATGACAAGCGGCATGCCTGGTATATCCCAATACCCGGTTGCAATCCGAATTTTGTCAATATCTTCGGCCAAGATACATCTCTTGAGATAGGTCTGCATAGAGAGTGTGTCGGAAGAATTATCAATTAGGCTATTGTGCATCATTTTACTAATTCTTTGGGTGAAACACCGAGCAAGTCTGCCACTTTGAATATTGTGCGAGGTTTGGTTGCTTGCATTTGCAAACATAGGCATTGGTGATACTGAAGCTCATACCTATCTCTTTAGCGAGCCATGTTTGCGTGATACCTCGCTTCTCCGAATACTCCTTGATAAGATTGCTATGCTCTTTCTTCTGTCCCATCGGATGATTGTTTATGTTGATATTAATTACAAAGTTATGAACTTATAATGAATAAAACGAAGAAAAACGGAACTTTCACGCTACTGAAAATGATTTTTCCAGTGAGAGGACACCAAAAGTAATCTCTTAAACAATCAATGATGATTGGAAATGAATATGCCTTTGACCGAAACCATCTACTTTTTGAGTATGTATTGAGCGTTTTTGATAGTTGTTGATTTCCTTACATTTCCCTATACTTCCCGCTATATCCCAGCTTCTTGGAATAACATCAAAAGCCCTCTACTTTTGTACCGTCAGAGCTGACTGAATGCCCTATGCGCAAGGGTGAGTTATTCATTTCAAAACAATTGGATTATGACGATAAACGAATTACTGGACAAGCCTGTTTGGCAGATGACTGGTGAAGAATTACTTTTCCTTGCACAACACGGTAATATATCCACGAGCAGGGAATCAACAAAGGCTTCTTCCTCCAAAGAAGAAAAGCGATATGTGTACGGGTTGGCTGGCATTGCACGCCTCTTCGGGTGTAGTTTGCCTACAGCTAACCGCATCAAGCAGAGTGGTAAAATCAATCGTGCCATTACGCAGGTGGGGCGCAAGATTATCGTTGATGCCGACCTTGCGCTGGAATTGGCAGGGCGAAAGATAGGAGGACGATAATGAATACAACTGATTATGAAAACATTTGGCAAAAGTCGCTCATTCATGTAACCGATGAGTTTACGCTTCCTCCTGTTGTACTACAAGCAGGTGAAGCTATTATTGGCACACTGGGGAACTTCAGTGTATCGACAGGTAAGGCGAAAGCTAAGAAGACTTTCAATGTGAGTGCCATCGTTGCAGCAGCCCTTGTCAATGGACAAGTGCTGGAATATCAAGCATCATTTCCTGAAAGTAAACGCACGATACTTTACTTTGACACGGAACAAAGTCCTTACCATTGCCAACTTGTAATGCAACGCATTTTGAAATTGGCAAAACTGCCGATAGACAAGGAACCGCAGAATTTGAAATTCAGTCATCTTAGAGCCATTGCTGACCCTAATGAACGCAGAGAAATCATCCGTTATGCTATTTACAACACACCCAATGTGGGCTTGGTGGTCATTGATGGTATTCGTGACTTGATGCTTGATATCAACAACTCTACGGAGGCTACCAAGTTAGTGGGCGACCTGATGCAATGGACGAGTGAACAGAATATCCATATTCAGACCGTGCTTCACCTCAACAAGGGCGACGATAACGCACGTGGACATATTGGGACGGAACTCAACAACAAGGCAGAAACTGTCCTGCAAATTACAAAGGATAACACCATGCCTGAACGTAGTATTGTTGCACCTTCCATCATTCGTTCCAAACCTTTTGAAAAATTTGCCTTTCGACTTAAGGAGGGTGAAGATGAGATTTGCATTCCCCAAATAGATTTTTCGTATTCCGACAATGAACGGAAGTCACATCGTTTCTCCTACCAAGAGTTAAGCACTAACGAACATCGAAAGGCGTTGGAACCAGTCTTCTCTACAAGCGAGATTTTGCCATATAGTAAACTTATTGTAGCTCTCAAAGAGGCTTATGCTAAGATTGTGGGGCTATCCTATGGGCAAACTAAACTCAAGGAACTTTTGCAATTCTTGCTCAACAAAGGCATAGTGGTTAAGGAAGAACGAGGAAAATATCGGCTCTGTCATAATTCTCTACAATAAAACCTTTGGTCGGTCGGACACAGGCTATATATACCTGAACCAATCCGACCAAAGAGAAACAAACTTGGTCGGACGTAAAGGTGTGCCTATAGTGTACGACTGTCCGACCAATCCTAAGCCCTTCAGCCTCCAAAGGAAAAAGGCTGAGAGTTATTCTTTTCAAACATCAAAACAAAATCACAATGGAAATACAAAATATCAAGCAAATCTCTATCACAGATTATTTGCAGCAACAGGGTTATTCACCTGCACGAATACAAGGTATTCATTTTTGGTACTGCTCCCCACTACGCAACGAAAGTAAACCATCATTCAAAGTAAATACAGAGCGCAACCAATGGTATGACTTTGGAACTGGCGAACATGGAGATATTATTGACCTTGTATGTACTTTACAGCATTGTACCATGTACGAAGCCATTGAGTTTCTAACCGATTCAAAACAAATAGTGCATCAAGTTTTTTCTTTTGGCGGTGAAAGAAAAACCTCTAAGCACAAATTAGAAATCATATCTGTGCAATCACTTACCAATCCTTATTTGTTACGTTACATTGCAGAGCGAGGAATATCTCTCAGCGTTGCCAATAGATTCTGTTCTGAAATTCGATGCAATAATACCAATCGGACATACTATGCCATTGGATTTGCAAACGATGCTGGCGGATGGGAAATCCGTAGTCCTTATTTCAAAGGCTGCATTGCTCCAAAAGCGATTACAACTATTAGTAAAGTTACAGACGTTTTACAAATCTTTGAAGGGTTTATGGATTTCCTTTCGTGGCAAACGCTAAATCCTTCTTCAACTTGCGACACCATAGTTCTTAATTCTCTGGTTCTTTTGCCACGTATTCAAGAGAAGCTAAAAGGCTACAAGCAAGTAGAGAGTTTTCTGGACAATGATGAAGCAGGACGAAAATCGTTTGACGTTTTGAAGCAGTTTTGCCCATCTATCATAGATGGTTCTGTTCGCTATCGAACTCACAAAGACCTCAACGAATGGCTCGTTGCTCAATCCAAAATCAAAGAGAAGCTGACATTATTACCAACCACGAAACGTGGTATCAGAAGATAGTATGTATTTGGGGAGCAAGTTTGTGTTTTGAGTATCTCAAAACCTACTTGCTCCCATCATAGAGAGATGAAAATCCCGTTGGTCTCATCAAAAAAAATAAAAAATGGAACAGAAGAATAAAGGTGGACGACCCACCAAGACATTATCAGAGAAACGGAAATATCAAGTGCTTCTTCGGCTTAATACAATGGAGTACTATACCTTGTTTGGAAAAGCACGTGAAGCCTCAATTCCTCGAACAGAGTTTTTACGGCAGCTCATAACAAATGCAGAAGTAAAGAGTCGAATCAAGCCAGAGGAAATGCAATTCATCCGTACAGTTTCTGGCTTGGCTAACAATCTTAACCAAATTGCCCATCGACTCAATGCTTTCGGTATCTCTGCACTCAATGAAGAATTGAATGCGCTGAAACAACTTATTCACGAACTCATGAAACGATTGAAACCATGATAGCCAAAATTATTAAAGGAACAAGCTTCAGTGGAGTTATCAGTTATATGCTTAGAAAGCGTGAAGGTAAAGCCAAGGTTTTACAAGCTAATGGAGTGCGCAGTTCTTTACCAAATGACATTGCGCACGACTTCAACTTACAAGCCTCTATGCGACCAAGTGTACAGAAGCCTGTTTGTCATACCATACTTTCATTCTCGGCACATGATTCAGAACGACTGACAGATGCAACGATGGTGAAGATTGCCAACGAATATCTTCATGAAATGGGCTATGGAGACACACAGAGCCTTATCGTAAGGCATAGTGACCGTCAGCATCCGCACATACACATTTGTATCAATCGCATTGGCAATGATGGCAAGACCATCAGCGACCGCAATGAGAAATATCGCTCTACGAAGATTTGCCGAGAACTGACCGAGCGTTATAGCTTGACCATAGGCGATGGAAAGCAAGAAGTAAACCGTCCACGCTTGCGAGGAGGAGACAAGTTGCGTTACGAGATATTCGATACTATCAAGGAGATATTGCCTCAATCACAGAATTGGAAAGACTTTGTCGCAGGTTTAGAACAACAGGATATTACCACTCGTTTCAAGACGAAAGGTAATACCAATGTTGTGCAGGGAATCATCTTTGAAAAGGATGGTTGCAACTTCAGTGGCTCAAAGATAGACCGCTCGTGTTCTTTCTCTCGCCTTAATGAGGAGATAGAGCGAAATTCTCACAAACAAGAGAAAACTAATCTACAAAATGAGCCTATGGCAGATTCTGTAGATGAAAGCAATTTCATTACCGACCTATCCGAAGCTATTAGTGAAGTGTTTTCTATGCCAACACCAAGTAGTGGCGTAGACGTTGATGAACTCCGATTCCAAAAGAAACTTCGTAACAGAGCCAACCGTAAACGTAGAATTTAATCACCTCAAAATAACAACCGTATGAACAATGAAATAGCCCCTGTTCTCGATATTCTTGAAGAACTCAAGCAAGAATGCAAAGCCATCAGCAAGGCACAAGCAGAACTGCGCACGACTCTTGTTGAACAGCCTATAAACTCAAAAGCAGAGCATACCGCAGCGCAAGAAGCCGTACAAATTCATCTCTCCCAAGAGACCCAAGCCAAAATCAAGGAGCATCAACTTTTTGTTTTGGCGGCACTCTCTGAGTCGAGCAAGAAACTCGACCCAAAGTTTGAAGCCTTGCAGCAACTCATCAAAGAGCAGCAAAAGCCCATAGAATATAAGAACTACTCGCTCTTTGCAAGTGTGCATTTAGCCGAGCGCATGTTATTCCTGTTAGTCTGTGGACTGGTCATGATAAGTTGCTGGTTCTTCAGTATGGGAGCAAACCAACTGCAAACCGCCTCCGATTACGACCTCCGTTATCGCTATCTGCGAATGCAAGGCAAAGCTACCCAAAAAGATTTTGACTACCTTGACAGCATTTTTATCACACATCGTAATCCCAAAGCCATCCAGCAAATGCAGCAGAAGGTTATTGATTATGAACAAGCCCTGCAACGGCAAGCAGAGTTGTTGTTGCAACAAGAACGTATCAAACAGGAACAAAGAAAACTTAAGAGGCAGTTGAGAAAATAGCAAACACTCCAAGAAATTGTTTAGTATAGTTTCTTGGAGTGTCTTCGTTTAGTAGTTAGTTTTTATGCTTGTAGGTAAACTAATAGTTTACTACTGAGTAAAAAATTAAACCTTTAATCCTCTTTTTGATTAATTGCTAACGAATATAGATATTTCATCTTTCGCTATCTTGCTCTATTATCTTCGACAACTCTTCCTCAACTTCTTCCACAGTAGGCAGAGCGGATTTCAAATCATCAGGTATAGCCTTTGTCAGTTGATAATCACTGACACCAATAGGCTGATCATAGCCAGAAAGAGCATATTGTGCCACCACTTTATCTCCACCATTGCAGAGGAGCAAGCCAATGGTCTTGTTGTCGTGTTCGCCACGAAGGGTATCGTCCACTACATTGATGTAGAAGTTCAGTTGTCCCATGTATTCGGGCTTGAATGGTGTCGCTTTAAGTTCGATAACTACGTATGCGTGTAGTTGGATATTATAGAGGATAAGGTCGGCATAGAAATCAGAATCACCTACTTCAAAATGCTTCTGCTGTGCTACAAACGCAAAGCCACTTCCCATTTCGAGTAAGTACTTTGTGATATGTGAAACCAATTGCCGTTCAACGTCTCGTTCTGCCATTTTATCCGTTTGCCCCATCATATCAAAGATATAAGGGTCTTTCATCAGATAGTTGGCAAGGTCGCTTTGCGGTTTGGGTAATCGTGCCGAGAAGTTACTCACTTTCTTTGCCGCAATCTGCCGAGCGAAAAGGTTGGTCTCAATCTGCATTTGCAGAACATTGCGACTCCACCCATTAGCAACTGCTTGCGTAATGTACCAATAGCACTCGCCCAAAGGGAGTTTACTATTAAGCAGAATTACATGGCTTGCCCAGTTGGTGCGAACAATGGCAGATTGCTTGAAGATATCCTCTATCTGACTGATGTCGCAGTGATAGATTGTTGACAATGTTTCAGTAACTTCTTCTAATTGTGCAACAGGCTGTTGCGTAATTGTGTTCGATTGATTATCTGTGGATTGAATTAGTGCAACAGGTTGTTGCACAATTTGATTGAGTTCTTTAGTCAAGCTCAAAACAGTTTCTACGGTAGGAGTCGTGAGCAAGCTATCTATCCTATCCATTTCTTTCAGCACTTCCAACGGATAAGCACTGGCAAACTGGCACATATAGAAGATATTTCTACGAGAATAGCCTTTCTTATCTGGATATTTAGAACGTATCGCCTTGGAAAGTTTATCTATGACTTTGCTTCCCCAGCCTTCTTTCTTTTGGAGGTAGAGAATAAAATGCCCCACCTTCCAATAATGGAAGAGCATATCAGCATTAGCCGAAGTAATCATGCGCACTTGTGTATGTTCAAGGTCGGCACCGATGGCTCGTACAACGAGAGATAAATCTTGGGTATAGGCTTTCTGTGTTTTATCTTGGCTCATATTGTCTTGGAGTTATAATTGATTGAATTTACTCATAGCATTCGCCTTGATGTCGTCTGCAATATCAATATACGGCTTCATTGCCTTGTAATCACTGTGTCCTGTCCACTTCATCACAACTTGAGGAGGAATACCCAATGCAAGCGCATTGCAGATAAAAGTGCGGCGACCTGCATGTGTGCCAAGCAGGGCATATTTAGGTGTAACTTCGTCAATACGCTCATTACCTTTGTAATACGTTTGGCGCACAGGCTCGTCAATCCCTGCCATTTCTGCTAATTCCTTGAGATAGTCATTCATTTTCTGATTGGTAATCACAGGCAAGACCTTATTATTTTCAAACGCCACATCCTTGTATTTGTAAAGAATCGCTTTGCTATGATTGTTCAGCTCGATAATCAGGCTATCGGAAGTCTTGACCGTTGTAACCTCAATATGGTCGTCTTTAATATCACTTCTGCGGAGGTTGAATACATCCGAATAGCGCAAACCAGTGAAGCATTGGAAGAGGAAAACATCACGCACACGTTCGAGCGCCTGCTTGTTGGAAGGGATTTTGAACTCTCGGAGACGGTTGAGTTCGTCCCAAGTGAGAAAGATGATTTTCTTTTGGGTACTCTTGAGTTTTGGCTTGTAGCTGTCGTAGGCGTTGTTCTGATGCACACCTTTCTTGAAAGCCCAGCGTAGAAACCATTTCAAGAAACTCAGTTGCTTACTAATGGTTGTATTGCGCATCTCCTTTACGTCACGGAGATAACCCACATAGTCATTCAAGCCTCGCTCATCAAAGAACTCAAAGGTAAGTCCTTCACGAAAGTTGGTCAAATGATTTTTCACGGCTGCAAATTTCTCAAAAGTGGAGTCCGTCCAATTGTTCTGACGTCCACAATCCTCGACAAAATTGTCAAACACCTGAAAGAAATCGCAAGGCAATGCTTCTTTTTGGAGCTTAGGCTCTTTGCTCGCAGGTTTGTGCAAAACATTGAAAGCCTCCTTTATCTGTTCGGGCGTTGGCATTACGTCCTCCACCTCAAACCTTTTAAAGATAGCCTGTATTTCCGTGTAATACTCCAAGAGTGAAGCATTGATTTCAGAAGCTGATTGTTTCAGTTTGTTTGTGCAACCATTTCTTACTCGCTGCTTATCAGAATCCCATTTCGCAGCATCAATACGATAACCTGTTGTGAATTCAATTCGTTTGGAAGCAAAATTGACACGCATACGGATAGGTACATTCTCAACAATGAGAACTCCGTCCTTTTTCCTACTTTCCAACGTGAAGATAATATTTCGCTTGATGTTCATACTTTTGGGTGTTTCGGTTTCTGCACCCAAATTTACACCCAAAATTTGATTCTACCAAAGATTTCCCATGAAATCTTATTTTATTAGTATTCTACTTAAAAAGCTATTATACAACAGATTGAACGTTTATGATACTATTTGAAGGTTCAAGAGAAAAAGCCTCTCTCTCTCTCCGCATGAAGTACTCTGTAAAAAGAGTTGAGAAAAACTTCAAAAATCCGTAAGTGTCGTAACTTCACAAGTTACGATACTTTTGTTTTATACAATTCTTACTTTTCAGAGGTCGTTTAGAGGTCGTATATACTCCCCAAATACTCCCCTGTGGCTACAATCTGGCTACATTTTTTTGAGGCAAACAAAAATTGTAGCCAAGAGTTCGTATAGAGTTCGTTTAGAGTAATTGTATTATACTGCTATTCAAACAATTATGTAGAACTTTGTAGCTGGGCTACAGAAGTTGAAAGAATGGGAGTTTGGATACAATTTCCTTTTCGTTTGGCCACAATTTCTCTATTTCTGGGCACAATTAAAAAAACTATTATGAAGACAATTTTTAGAACCTCCTTCTATCTTTGAAGCAACTATGTCAACAAGGAGGGTAAAACACCCGTGATGTTGAGACTCTATCTCAATAATGAACGTTTTTCATTTGGCTCCACAGGAATTGCGATAGACAAGATTGTTGAAAAGCTGATGAATTAATAGATTAAAAACAGTGTATTGTTTGTATTTTAAGTTTTTTGTATTATCTTTGCATTTATCATGAAGGAATGGAATTCAAAATGCGACTTTCGTCGTTCACCTGGGCATAGAAGCAATGTTCCCCATTAGTGATTTGTAAATAGAATTGAGGAAGAGAGCTTTCAACAAATACCTAAATGACTTATAAACATTCGAAGGACATTAACGAATTAGATTCAACAATCAATATTAATAATCAACTATCATTTAATTTTAGCTTATGAAAAAGATTTTTTACTCAATTATTGCTGCTGCAGCGTTCGTTACAATGCCAGCTATGGCACAAGAATCAACAAACTTTACTGCTACATTTGAGAATGTAGAAGGTGTCACACTCACTTCCGATGGTTATTACATTGGAAAGGAGACCGAAAACACATTTGTCAGTTATTGTGCGACGGGCTATTACTCCAACTACAAACAAGGACCATTCACGTTCTCAAACAGTTACACACCATCCTTGAGGGCATGGACGGGATTCGGAATCTCCAACAGAACCCAAACGACATTTAAAAATGTAAATCCAGACCAGTATAATAACGTTGTAGGTGGTGGTTATGATGGTTCTGCCAACTTTTGTGTAATCTTCGGATCACAAGACAGCATCATAGTTGATGAGTCGGTGACCCAGCTCAAAGGATTCTACATTACCAACTCTGCCTTTACTGCAAACAATTTTCTCAATGGAGACGGCTATTCGAAAAAGTTTACCCAAAATGGCGATTTCATAAAGGTAATCTTGACAGGAAAGAAGGCCGACAACTCCATTGTCAAAAAGGAGATTATGCTGGCGGAGTTCAGCGATGGAACTTTAAAATACATTAGCGACTGGCAGTGGGTTGACCTCTCTGACTTTACAGGGGTAAAGACAATTTCGTTTGGGTTCGACGGATCTGACAAATCGAAATGGGGACTTAATACTCCGCAATACTGTGTCATTGACAACTTGTCGGCCATGGTTTCCACGGGCATAGAGAATACGTTCAAGAAGGAAACTGAAGTGTACGAGGTTGCGCGCTACAGCGTGAATGGAGCACGGTTGAATGCTCCTCAACGCGGTTTGAATATCGTGAAGATGAGCGATGGAACAACACGTAAAGTCATGGTTAAGTAATCAATTTCAAACATCTAAATTAAACGCCCCACCATTGATGCTAAAGCATTGATGGTGGGGTGATTATTGAAAAGTTGACGAAATAACAAATAAAAAGCAGTATAATGTTTGTATTTTAAGTTTTTTGTATTATCTTTGCAATCGTTGCAACTATTATGAATGTGTGAAATGGAATTCAAAATGCGACTTTCGTCGTTCACCTGGGCATAGAAGCAATGTTCCCCATTAGTGATTTGTAAATAGAATTGAGGAAGAGAGCTTTCAACAAATACCTAAATGACTTATAAACATTCGAAGGACATTAACGAATTAGATTCAACAATCAATATTAATAATCAACTATCATTTAATTTTAGCTTATGAAAAAAATTTTTTACTCAATTATTGCTGCTGCAGCGTTCGTTGCAATGCCGGCAATGGCTCAAGAAGCACAAGAGACCGTATCTGATTTTGAAAACATCCCAACTGTGAAGTTCAATTCCGATGGCTTCTACCGTGGTGATTCACTTGATGTCAATGGAAACAAAGTAGAAGGTAACCCAATGCCATGGGATCCTAAATCACTGTATTGGGTATGTGATTATGAGCAAGCACCTATTACATACGATCTAATTTTTAACCATAGTGTGACCAAATATGGCACCTTTGACTCAACAACTGGTGTAGGAGTTTCAAAGGTATCAGACAATACTTATAAGTATAAAACTGGTGATTATGCCAATATTGTAGGAGGTGGATACAAATCAGAAACCTTTGGTGTTGTTATGGGAAACAGAGTCGGCTTTACAATTGCCAAAGGCAGCAGAATCAAAGGCTTGTATCTCACAAACAACATGAGAGTTGTCGATATTATGAAAAAAGGCAAATATGGTGGCAAAGGTAAATTAAGCAAGGAGGGTGACTTCTTCAAGGTTATCATCCAGGGTGCGAAATTCGATGAAGAAGGGAATGATGAGGAAATTGATGGTGCGACAGTTGAGGTGATGCTTGGCGAGTTCAAAAACGGTGCAATTCAGTTACTGGATACATGGAAATACATAGACCTTTCTTCTTTCCCTGCTGCCGCACAGCGTATCATCTTCAAGTTTGACGGAGCAAAAGAATCATACGGCGACTATACAGTTATTGATGAAAAATGCTGTATAGACAATGTTACAACCGTTGCAGTTGCTGCTGGTATTGAAAATGTGGCAAACAATGCAAATGCAGTTGAAGTTGCTCGTTACAACGTAAACGGTGCACGTCTCAACACTCCTCAGCGTGGTGTGAATATCGTCAAGATGAGCGACGGAACGACACGCAAGGAGATTATTAAGTAAGACTCCATTTGAAAATTGTCGATGCTCTTACCAAGCACTGATAAACAAAATAAATCCCACGGTCTCTTTCGACGGTGGGATTTTTTTTACCTGTTCAGCCATTAGGACAGTCAAGTTAAACTAGGCTTGCTGGTCTAATTGTCGATTTGGATAGATTCTCTGCTACACAGTATAGTCCGATATTTGTAAAATAATTTCAAAAACAGTTTCCAAATCCACAGCTTTTTCTTTGCGAACGGTCAGCTATGAGATTACAAAAGGTCAGGTTTGGGCAGCCAAAACCTGACCTTTTAAAATGAGAAATGATGTTCTTTTGATTTTCAGTTGTTTATGGATTAAAAGCTATTGTTCACTTTTGTCAATTCATTTCATCATCTGATTGATTGCCTAAAACCAGAGAAGTTGGGCGAAGCTTTAATCCGCAACTGGTCATTAGAGTTTGAGCTGTTTTTATTTGATAGCGAGTTGCTTGTTTGTCGTTCTAATAAAGCCGTAGCTGGCTGTGGCGAGAGAGTACGGTAGAAAAACTGTCGAAAAGCGAATGACGTCAGTCAGGAAGCCATATCCTCATCAACTAAGAGCGAAGGTGCGGTCTGTTGACCGATTTGAGTTTATGCTTGTCAGTATGATCAGATCAACGAAATTAACAACAGAAAATGTTTCCTCGTCTTAACGTTTCTCTGCTTTACGAGGTTCTTTTGCTGTCTGGATAGACGAAGTTGTGCAATGCGGTGAGTTGAAAACGCAAAGAATCCCCGCTTCCACTTGTTGAATCTTAGGAAGAGGGGACTCGTATGTTGATTTTCCTTTACTGTTCTACTTAGAATGGTAAATCGTCAGCTGCCGAACTCTCGTTGGCAGGAGGGAAAGGAGCCTGACTGCCACCTTCGGGAGCTTGTGGCGCAGCAGCACTCACAGGCGCACCAGCTTGGGCAGCCGCAGCGTCAACACGTTGAATGTTCCATGCCCGGATATTGTTGAACCAACGGCCATTGTACTCGTGGGCATCGATATCGAAGTTGACGATGATTTCCTCGCCAGCCTTGATTCCGAATTGCTCAATTTTGTCTGCGCCGAATATGTTAAATACCATTTTGCGTGGGTATTGATCGTGAGTTTCAATTACATACTCTTGCGATTTCCATGGGCCACGTGCCGAGGTTCCTTCACGTGCCTCCAATACAGCGATAACTCTTCCTTGTAATTCCATATAATTTTGAAGAATGATAAATATTTGTTTTCTTATTTATTTGCGAAATTACTAAAATAGTTCTAAAAACAAAAACTTTTATTCTTAAATTTTGTTTTTCACGTGCCTTTTTTGTATTTTTGTACATTCAAGAATTGACCTTTCGAGGGTTGTTCCTGATAAAACAGTCAAACCAAATGATGATTAATAACTAAAATACATAGGATACTAATGAGATTTACTATTTCAAGCACTGCCTTGAGCAGTAGATTGCTGTCTCTTTCACGTGTTATCAACAGCAAGAACACTCTTCCAATTTTAGAATGTTTCCTTTTTGAAGTACACGATGGTCAACTCACAATCACTGCTTCTGATAGCGAGAACGTGATGCAAACCACCTTGAATCTTGAGGGCTCTGAGGGTGAGGGCACATTTGCGGTAAACAACCATACCATCTTGGATGCTGTGAAGGAACTTCCTGAACAGCCCTTGAATGTGGATGTTAACTTAGGAGAGTTCAAAATTTATATCACTTATCAGAACGGTTCCTACAATTTCCCTATTCTCAATGCTGAAGAATATCCAAAGACACAGCCCATAGCCAGTGATGCCACGAGCATTACCATCGGCTCAGGTATCCTTGCAGATAATATCACACGATCTATTTTCGCAACGGCCCAGGATGAGTTACGCCCGGTTATGAACGGTATTTTCTTTGACCTGACGACCGACTGGCTGGCAATTGTGGCTACCGACGGACACAAGCTGGTGCGCAACAAGAATTTTGCCATCAAGAACGATGTACCAGCCTCATTCATTTTGCCCAAGAAACCAGCTAACTTGCTGAAAGGAACTCTGGCAAAGGACGAAAGCGACGTAGTCATTCGTTTCGATAGTCGTTCAGCAGAGATTTCCTACACCGACGGAAGTCTCACCTGTCGCCTTATCGAAGGAAAATATCCCAACTACAACAGTGTCATTCCAGAGGACAACCCTAACCAAATCACTATTGATCGCAAGTCGCTCATTGGCGCAATTCGTCGCGTGTTGCCATTTGCAAGTGATTCCTCACAACTCATTCGCTTCCATGTCACAAATGGACAACTCGACCTCAACGCAGAGGATATCGACTTCTCTACAAGCGCAAAGGAAAGTGTTACATGTGAGTACAATGGCAATCAGATGAGCATAGGGTTTAAGGGCTCCAGTATGCTTGAAATACTGAGCAATCTTCAGAGTGACGATGTCAATATTCAATTGGCTGATCCGTCACGGGCAGGTGTTGTCATACCAGGCGACCAGTCGGAGACCGAGCATGTTCTCATGCTTATCATGCCAATGTTACTGAACGATTAAGCTAAAAGTTATTGGGCATGGAGAGGCATTCCATGCTCAAAATCTATAAATACATTTTAGAATGCTGTTAAATCTCACAAAGCCCTTGATTGTTTTCGACCTCGAAACAACAGGGCTTGATCTTGTTAAGGACCGTATCATTCAGCTATCGTTCATCAAAGTCTTTACCGATGGTAAAGAAGAACGGTGCAATCTTTATATCAACCCGGAGAAAGAAATTCCTCGGGAAGTCGTTGAATTGACGGGTATCTCAAACGACGATGTCGCCAATGCGCCGACCTTTAAGGAAAAAGCCAAGGAACTGTCGGCTATTTTCTCTGGTTGCGACTTTGCGGGCTTCAATTCCAATCGCTTCGATGTTCCTATGCTGGCTGAAGAATTTCTGCGGGCGGGAGTGGATTTCGACTTTGCGAAATGCCGTCTCATCGATGCCCAGAACATTTTCCATAAAATGGAACGTCGAAACCTTGCTGCCGCCTATGAATTCTATTGTGGTAGAAAGATGGAAGACGACTTTCAGGCACACAAAGCCGACGAGGACACTGAGGCGACGTGGAGAGTCCTCCAAGGGCAGATAGCCATGTATTCGCCAGAGAATCAGGAAGAGCCCGAGCGTATTTTGAAAAACGACATAGAAGAACTGGCGGAGTTCTCCCGGATGAATGACTTTGTTGATTTTGCCGGACGCATTATTTGGAAGGAAGTTACGGATAAAGACGGCAATGTATTGATGGATGATAATAATAAACCACGCCGACACGAAGTTTTTAATTTTGGGAAATACAAGGGATGGGATGTTGCTGAGGTGCTCCGCAAGGACCCCGGCTATTACAGTTGGATGCTTGCTAACGACTTTACTTACAATACAAAGCAGGTTTTGACACGTATTCGCCTACGAGAGTTCAACAACAGATAGAATATGCTTAACGGAAAGAAAATAGTACTTGGTATCACAGGGTCAATCGCAGCCTATAAAAGTTGCCTGATTATACGCCAGCTGATAAAAAAAGGTGCGGAGGTGCAGGTGGTCATCACACCTGCCGGAAAAGAATTCATCACTCCGATAACGCTTTCTGCACTGACTCATAAGCCTGTCATCAGTGATTTTTTTTCGCAACGCGACGGCACTTGGCATTCACATGTTGACCTCGGATTATGGGCTGATGCCATGTTGATAGCCCCATGCACGGCTGCCAGTCTTGGAAAGATGTGCCACGGCATTGCCGACAATATGCTTGTAACGACTTATCTTTCCATGAAAGCACCTGTTTTCATAGCCCCGGCAATGGATCTCGACATGTACAGACATCCGTCCACTCAGGAAAATCTTAGGACACTTCAACAGCGAGGAAACACAATCATAGAGCCCAAGAACGGATTCTTGGCCAGCGGACTGGAGGGAAAAGGGCGTATGGAAGAGCCTGAAGCGGTTGTGGAGGCCCTGGAAGCCTATTTCAATCATGAAAGGGAGACATCTAACGACCTAAATGGGAAAAAGATACTCATAACGGCTGGCCCTACCTATGAAAAGATTGACCCAGTGCGCTTTATAGGAAACTATTCATCTGGCAAAATGGGTTTCGCATTGGCTGAGGAATGCAGGCGCCGAGGTGCTGAAGTCACGCTGGTGGCGGGGCCAGTACATCTGGAATGTTCAGAGAAAATCAACAGAATTGACGTTGAGAGCTGCCAACAGATGTATGATACATGTATGGAGGCTTATCCTTCTTCAGATGCCGCCATACTTTGTGCTGCCGTTGCAGATTTCAAGCCACAAACTTTCTCTGAAAATAAAATAAAACGCGGAAAAAATGGTTTACATATTGACCTTCAATCCACACAGGACATCGCGGCAGCTTTAGGCAAACAGAAGAAAAAAGGTCAGCGCCTCGTCGCCTTTGCCTTGGAAACCAATAATGAGGAGACGAATGCGAAGGCAAAATTGGAGAAGAAGAACGCTGACTTTATAGTGCTGAATTCTACCAAAATCCCAGGAACAACATTTCAATCGGACGAGAATCAAATCACGATCATTTCAAGTAAAGGGAAAAAGGATTATGAGAAAAAGAACAAATCACAAGTGGCTCGTGATATTGTTGATGAATTGTCTTCTATTCTTTAGCCACTTTGCGAATGCACAGGAGCTACAGGCGAAGATAAATATCAACCATAATCAGATACAGGGTACTGATGCCTCGGTCTTTGAAAACCTCCAGCAGACGTTGGAGCAGTTCGTAAATGAGAAACAATGGACCAACTTGAAGTTTCAGAAAAACGAGCGAATCGTCTGCAACTTTAACATCACCGTCACGCAATACGACCCAAGCACGAACACTTTCACATGTACGGCACTGGTTCAAGCCAACAGACCAGTGTACAACTCTGCCTACACCACCACCTTATATAATAATCAGGACGGTGATTTCAACTTTGAATTTGCCCAGTTCGACCAGATTGACTTCAACGAGGAGAACATTGACAATCAGTTGACAGCGCTTTTAGCCTATTATGCCTATCTCATCATTGGACTTGACCTTGATTCTTTTTCACCGATGGGTGGCGAGGATATCCTACAGCGGTGTATGAACCTTGCGAACAATGCACAGAATCTAAATTTTACTGGATGGAAGGCTTTTGAAAACTCACGGAATAGGTTCGCAATCATCAATGATTATCTTGACGGGGCTATGAAGCCGTTTAGACAGTTGCAGTATGATTATTACAGAACGGGACTTGATGAGATGGCAAACAGCGTTGAACGTGGCAGAACCAATATCACCACAGCGATAGAAAATGACCTGAAGAAAGCGCACGCTGACCGACCGATGAGTCTTTTGCCACAGATTTGGACGGATTACAAGAAAGATGAATTGACAAACATCTATGCTGGAAAGGGGACACAGAAGGAGAAAGAGTCGGTTTATGAAATTCTTTTCAACATAAATGCCAGCCAAAATGCATTCTGGAATAAGATAAAACAATAAGAAAACATGCTAAAGCATCTTTATATTAAGAACTTCACCTTAATAGAACAATTGGATATTGACTTCCATCCTGGCTTTTCAGTCATCAGTGGTGAGACTGGAGCTGGTAAAAGTATAATACTTGGGGCTATTGGGCTACTGTTGGGCAATAGGGCGGACAGCAAGCAAATCAAGCAAGGTGAGAAAAAATGTGTCATAGAGGCAACATTCGATATAGAGAAATACGATCTTGAGACATTCTTTACCGATAATAGCATCGATTTTGATCCAACGGAGACAATTATTCGCCGAGAACTTACGGATAATGGCAAATCAAGGGCATTTATAAACGATACACCAGTGTCCCTGACATTGATGAAAACAATTGGCGAACAGTTAGTGGATATTCACTCACAACACCAGAATTTGCTTCTTCAGAAAGAGGACTTTCAACTGAATGTCATTGATATAATAGCTCAAAACACTAACGAACTCAACAAGTATAAAGAACAATATCATTCCTATCGGGAAGCTCAGAAGGAATTAGAACTTCTCAAGAACAGAATATCTGAAAGAGCTGAAAACGAAGAGTTCCTTCGTTTTCAATTTGATGAGTTAGAGAATGCCAATCTTCAGAAAGGGCAACAAGAAGAGTTGGAGAGCGAGAGCAAGACATTATCTCATGCAGAAGAGATAAAAGGTGCGTTATATCAGGCCGACTATGCGCTGAATGACGAAGAAACTGGTGTCGTCAATACGCTGAAGAAAGCCTCCGAAGCTATCCAAGGCATCGTCTCGGTGTTCCCTAAGAACAAAGAACTGGCTGAAAGGTTAACTTCCGCCTACATTGAGTTGAAGGACATCGGCAACGAGATAGGCTCTGATAAAGAGAACATTGAGTTCGACCCGAATCAACTCGACCAAATCAATCAGCAATTGGACAAGATTTATCATCTTGAACAGAAGTTTCACGTTGAATCTGTTGAGGAACTACTTGATATAAAGGCCGACTTGCAGCAACAGCTTTACAGTATTGACAACAGTGCCGATGATCTAAAAGCCCTTGAACAGGGAGTTGCAGTTAAGTATGAGAAGTGCGTGAAACTTACAAAGTCCCTGACATTAACAAGAATCAAATCTGCAAAGAAAGTGGAAGAGGAGATGAAGAAAAAGCTCATTCCTATGGGCATTCCCAACATCCAGTTCAAGATTGACATTACGGATAAACCGTTAAGTAGCAATGGTACAGACAAAGTGAATTTCCTCTTCTCTGCCAATAAGAGCCATCCGTTGCAACCCATTGCGCAAGTGGCCTCTGGTGGTGAGATCGCACGTGTCATGCTGTCACTCAAAGCTATGATAAGTGGGGCCGTTAAACTCCCGACCATAATTTTTGACGAGATTGATACAGGCGTTAGCGGAAAGATCGCTCAGCAAATGGCATTTACTATGCAGGAGATGGGTAACCATGAGCGACAGGTTATTTCAATAACGCATCTACCACAGATAGCCGCGCTCGGATCGTCGCATTACAAAGTTGAGAAAAGGGACACTGACAAGGAAACAACCAGTCATCTACGTGAGCTGTCTCAAGAAGAACGGGTAACCGAGATTGCCCAGATGTTGTCTGGAACAGACATCACCGAGGCTGCCCTTCAGAATGCAAAAGAACTTCTCAAGGTTTAATGTAACCATTAAAAAGGGATAAATTTACATTAACAAAATAACACATATGAAACGAATAATGAATCAAGATATGAAAAATAGCCTAAGAACCATCCTCGTCCTTATATCATTTGTTGTCACAGTCTCAACTTTTGCACAGCCATCGGCAATCAAGAAGTTGGCAGATGCAACCTTTACGTTAATGACTTTCAAGGAAGACGGCTCTATACTGTCAAGTTCCAATGGTTTCTTCATTTCCGCTGACGGAGTTTGTGTAAGCCCGTGGAAACCATTTATTGGTGCAAGTCGTGCGGTGGTAATCGACAACAAAGGGCAGAAACACAATGTTGAGGCGCTAATGGGAGCTAATGGTATCTACGACATCGTTAAGTTCCAAATCCAGTCATCAACGACGCCGGCTGCTTTGGCGACTAATGTCACTGCTAACTCCAACGCATGGATTGTCACAACGTCCAAAAGCTATCCGCCAGCGAAAGCAATGGTGACGAAGGTTGAAAAGTTCATGGAAAAATACAATTACAGTGTGCTTACAACTGATGTAGATGATAAACTAAACGGAGCAATCGTGGCTAATGACAAAGGGCAAGTGATTGGACTTTATTCCTCGAATAATAGCATCAAAAGTGCAACAGATGCAGCCTTTGCGCGTGATTTTGTGATCTCTGGACTCTCGCAGAACGACCTCACGCTTCGTGAATGTGCTATAAGAGTGGCTCTACCAGCCAGTGTGGAAGAAGCCACGATAGCCCTCATGCTGTCAGCCGACAAGTCTGAAAGTTATAGGGATGGTGCGATTAAAGAGTTTTTGGGCAAGTTCCCAACACTCAATGACGGGTATTTGGCAAATGCCAACTTGCTGATAACCAAGAATGATTTTGCGAATGCTGATAAAACATTGAGGGATGCCATAGCTAAAGCACAGGCCAAAGATGAGGCACATTACAATTATGCTCGAACCATATATATATGTATGGTCAATCCGTCCATTGAGCCTCAACTAAAGAGCCTTGGATGGACTCTTGATAAAGCCATGAGTGAGGCGGAAAAGGCTTATAAGATTAAGGCAGAGCCACAGTATAGACACCTTCAGGCGCAAATTATCTATTCGAAGGGAGACTATGAAAAGGCCTATAAGGAGTTTGAGGCGCTGACAACTACTCCCCTTAAGAATCCAGAGATCTACCTTGAGATGGCGCAATGCAAGCAGCAATTGAAGAGTGACGACAAGGAAATTCTGGGTTTGCTCAATCAAAGCATCGAACTTTGCGACACACCGTACGTCAAGACGGCAGCACCCTATTTCCTTGCACGTGCAAAACAGTTGGACAAGATGGGAGATTACAGACTTGCCATGAAGGATTATTATACCTATGAGTATTTTTATAGGGGTCAGCTTGGACCAGAATTTTATTATATGCGTGAGCAATGCGAGGCAAAAGGTAAATTATGGAAGCAAGCCTTGCAAGATATCCTTATCGCGTCACGACTCGATCCCAAAGAACCGATATATTGTGCTGAGGCTGGGAGTTTGCTTTTGCGAGTAAATAAATTGGATGCAGCCATCGATGCCGCAAAGCAGGCTATCAAACTAAAGCCGGACTTTGCCGAAGCATATCTCATTTTGGGTTCTGCGCAATGCCAAAACAAACAAAAAGAAGAGGGAATCAAGAATATTCAAAAAGCAAAAGAACTGGGTAATCAACAGGCCGATTCATTCTTGTGCAAGTTCAAAAACGAAGTGCAATAAAAGAGTAGCCCTCGCCGAGAGATGC
>ERZ1673749.1124-NODE-1124-length-20674-cov-5.655560_pt1 | contig 20674 bp, 20 predicted proteins | sample MGYA00580204_ERZ1673749 | MGnify/ENA primary metagenome ERZ1673749 (study PRJEB41218, sample SAMN15661745) | gut metagenome | host: Homo sapiens | place: Canada: London | collected 2015-08-20/2019-03-30 | study: EMG produced TPA metagenomics assembly of...
CGGCCAGTGCCACCGGGATGGCGAGCAGCATGACGTTCATCTCCGTGGCGTCGGTAAGCCCGACGCCCACTGCCACACCGCCCATGATGGGCAGGAACGTCGCGGCGGTGGCGGTGTTGGAGGTCAGCTCCGTCAAAATCAGCACAAGCGCGGCGACTGCGAGGATGAGCAGGAACATCGGCAGCGACGCCAGGCCCTTCGCCTTTTCGCCGATCCACAGGGACAGGCCGGTGGCGGTGAACATGGCCGACAGGGAAAGCCCGCCGCCGAACAGCAGCAGCACGTCCCACGGCATCTCGTTGGCCGTCTCCCAGTCCAAAAGGCGCTTGCCGTTGGCGGTGCCCGGCACGATGAACATGAGCAGGCCGGCGATGATGCCCACGATCGCGTCGTCGTACGGGAAGTCCCAGCCGAACTGGTTGCGGCCCAACGGGATGAAGATCCACGCCAGCGCGGCCACCAGGAAGATCACACCGACTGCGACCTGGGGGAAGGTCCAGGGGCCGAGCTTTTTCAGCTCGGCGTCGATGAGCTCGCGCCCGCCCGGGATGGTGTCCACTTCAGGCTTGAACACGGTGATGAGCAGCCACCACGCGATGAAGGTGAATACCACGGCCACCGGCAGGCCCACCAGCATCCACTCGCCGAAGCCGATGACAATGCCGTGGGCTTCTTCCATGTAGCCCTTCAAAAGCGCGTTCGGCGGGGTGCCGATGAGCGTTGCCAGCGAGCCAATCGACGCCGAGTACGCGATCGCCAGCATGAGCGCGGTGGCGAACTTCTTCTGGTTCTTCATCCCGCCGACGGTGTCCGCGGTGAGCATGAGCACGGAGGTGCCGATGGGCAGCATCACCACGGCGGTTGCGGTGTTGGACACCCACATGGACATAAAGCCGGTGGCGAGCATGAAGCCCAAAATGATGCGCTTCGGGCTGGTGCCCACCACCTTGACCACCATCAGCGCCAGGCGGCGGTGCAGGTTCCAGCGCTGCAGGCCCAGCGCCATGAGGAAGCCGCCCATGAACAAAAAGATTGTCGCGGACGCGTACGGCGAGGAGACGTCCTTGAACGGCGCCACGCCTGCCAGCGGGAAGACCGCAATCGGCAGCAGTGCGGTGGCGGCCAGCGGGATCGCCTCGGTCATCCACCACGCGCCCATGAGCACGGTGGTGGCGGCGACGATGCGCATGGTGTCCGCGGAGTACTCCACGCCTTCCTTCGCGCCGGAGGACTGGGCGACGGTGTCCGCCGCGCCGGAGGGGAAGAAGAAGTAGACGAGCGCGGCAAGGATCACGCCGGTGATCAGGCCGATGAGCTGGCGGCGCCACTCGCCGGGTTCGGGCGCTTTGGCGAGGTCGCCGTCGGAAAGTGCGGCGGATTCGTGGATCACGGGAGTCGACATGGGCGAAAGATTAGCGGACACCCCCTACCCCACACACCCGTTTCCGGAATTACACCCGGATTCGGGGGCACTACTTTAGTACGTCTACGCAGGCGCGGACGCGTTCGAACCACCAGTCGCGGCGCGCCGCCGGCGCGCGCAGGCCGTGCAGCCTGTCCGGATCGGGGGTAGTGCGAGTCACCGCCATGCGCCCGTCCGTGATCTCCCGAGGCTCCGCGACGTCTTCAACAAACAGCCGCTGCGTGGCCAGCCCGGCCGCGCGCGAGCCCGCAAGTTTCGCGGCCACCAGCCCCGCGTCCATCCCGACGGCGGTATCCAACGCGCTGGCCACGGTCACATCGAGGTTGAGGTCCCCAGCAATGCGCAGAAGCTTATCGACGCCACCTAACGGCGCGACCTTGCACACCGCCACATCAGCGGCCCCGAGCTCCGCCACGCGGTACGGGTCGGCGGCGCGGCGGATGGACTCGTCCGCAGCGATCGGCGTCCTGGTGCGCCGCCGGACCTCCGCGAGTTCTTCCACGGTGGCGCAGGGCTGCTCGATGTACTCCAGCTCGCCGAGCTTTTCGGCGGCCTCGACGGCCTCATCGACGCTCCAGCCGCGGTTGGCGTCCACGCGAAGGGTCGCGTCGGGGCGAAGCTTGCGCACGGCGGCGACGCGCCGGAGGTCGTCGTCAAGCGACTGCCCCTTCTCCGCCACCTTGATTTTGAAGGTGGAAACGCCGGGGTAGCGCGCGAGCACCGGCTCGACGTCGGCGACGGCCGGGATGGTGCCGTTGACCTCTACTTCGCCGTGTGCTTCAGGCAGGCCGGTGAACGCGGCCTCGATGCCGGCGGCGAGCCACGCGGCGGATTCCTGCGGACCGTATTCGGTGAACGGGGAGAATTCGCCCCAGCCGGCGGGGCCGTCGATAAGCAAAGCCTCGCGGGTGGTCACGCCGCGGAATTTCACGGCCATGGGCAGGGCGACCACGTGGGCGCGCTCGAGGATCTCGTCGGCAGAAGGCAGCATGGGTTGCTTTATACCTCTTTACCGGCCGAGGTAGTTGCAAAGAGGCTACTGCGGCCGCTTGGTCAGCACGAGAGCGACCGGCCCCTTCGGCCTGTCCGCGCACGTCATGCCATTGGCCGCGGCGGCGATGCACGAACTGCAGTTCCCGCCCGCGCAGGACGAGCCGAGCTCTTCCAGCGTGAGGTGGCCGGTGCGCTCGAGGTGGTGGACCACGGCGTCCACGGTGGAATCCGTCAGCCCCGTCACGCGGCGGATGTCGGCGCGGGAGCGTGCACCGTCTTTGATAGCCGCCACCACGGCCTGCATGGGGCGCATCAGAAGAACACCTTCAGCAGCTGGAAGGTGCCCACGGCCAGCGCCCACGCGAGCGCGAGTTGGCCCACAAGCCCGAGCAGGGTCCACTTCCAGCCGATCTCGCGGCGCTGCGCGGCGAGCGTAGCCACGCACGGGGTGTACGCCATGAGGAAGATCATGTAGGCCCACACCGCGGCGATCCTGTGCCCGCCGGAGGCTTCGTCAAAGTCCGCGCGCACTGCGGCGGCCAGGTCGGAGGTGCCCTGCTCCTTAGGCTCGAGGCCCGACGGGTCCTCCAGCGCGTAGGTCTGCGCCCAGGTGGAAATCACCGCCTCTTTGGCCAGAAAGCCGGTGACCAGCGGGCCGGTGAGCGACCAGGAGCCGAAACCCGCCGGTTCAAACACTGGGGCAACCGCGCCGGAAGCCACACCGTAGGCGGAGTCCGCCGGCGCCAGGTCCTCGTCGCCCCAGCTGTACCCGCCCACCGCGGGTGTGGATTGGAGCGCCCAGATGACCACCACGGTGGCCACGATGATGCCGCCTGCGGTGTTGAGGAAGCCCTTCAGGCGCGACCACATCACGGACAGGCTCAGCCGCGCGGTGGGTAGCTGGTAGGTGGGCAGGTCGATCACCAGCGGGTCCGAGCCCATCGTCCGCCACAGGGTGCCGCGCAGCAGAAGCCCGGCTAGCGCCACCAGCGCAATGGAGACCACGTACATGGCAAACACCACCGTGCCAGCGTGGTCCGGGAAGAACGTCTGCGCCAGCATCACGTACACCGTCAAACGCGCGGAGCATGAGGTGAACGGCACCAGCAGTGCCGTCAGCCGCCGCTGCTCCGGGGTGGCCAGCACGCGCGTGGCGGCGATCGCCGGCACGTTGCACCCGAATCCCACGATCAGCGGGATGAACGCCTTGCCGGGCAGTCCGATCGCGCGCATCAGCCGGTCCGCCACCACGGCGGCACGGGCCATGTACCCGGAGTCCTCCAGCACTGCTAGGCACAGAAACATCAGCGCCATCAGTGGTACGAACGTGAGCACCATGCCCACGCCGCCGATCAGCCCGTTGACAATCAGCCCCTGCACGACGGGGTAGCCCAGACCAATGCGTGCCAATCCGGCGCTGGCCCAGTCCGACAGCGGCCCGGTGAAGAAGGCGTCCAGGCCATCTTGCAGAGGTGCCGCGACGGTGGTGGTGATCTGGAAGACCGCGAACATGGCGGCCAAAAAGATCAGCGGGCCGGCCACAGGGTGCAGCACGACACGGTCCACGGCCTCGGTCACGGTGTCGCGGTGCTCGTTGCGCACGGTCGCGGCGGCCACCGCGTTGTCGATCCACTCGAAACGCTCGTCGGCCTGCGCGAACTCGTCGCCGGCCGTAGTCGCACGCGCCGCCGCGGCAGGTACATGCAGTTGCCTAGCGACGAGCTCCGCCACCCCACCAACGTCCCTCCGCCGCGGATCCAGCACAACAACCGGCACGCCCAGTTCCCGCTCGAGCGCCACCGGGTCCACCTCCAGGCCCTGCTTGGCCGCCACGTCGCTCTTGGTCAGCACCACCACGAGCCGGTACGGGTGCTCCGCCAGTTGCGCCACCAAGTACAGGCCGCGCGCCAGGTTCGAGGTGTCCACCGTCGCCAGGATGAGGTCGGGGCGGTCACGTGTGTCGTCGATAAGCAGCTCGCGCGTGAGTGCCTCGTCGGGGCTGACGGGGTCCAGCGAGTACGCGCCCGGGAAGTCGACGATGTTGTAGGTGGCGTCGGCGGGGCGCCACACGCCGCGGGCAACCTCGACGGTGGTGCCCGGGTAGTTGCCCATGGTCGCGCTCGCGCCCGTCAACGCGTTGAACAGCGTGGACTTGCCCGCGTTCGGCGCGCCGACCAGCGCGATGGTGGGCGTGCCCACCGGCGCGAACTCGGAAACCGGCGCGCCGTGACAGTCGGCCATTACGCGGCCCGCTCGGCCGGAGCGATGGTGATGCGGCGAAGAGTGTCCTTGCCCAGTGCGTAGTGGGAGCCGCGGACCTTGATCACGCGGCCGCCGCCAGCGGTTTTCTGCATAACGGTCACTTCTGCACCGGCGCGGAGGCCCAGCTCGCGCAGCCGACGCGCCGTCGGGCAGCTCACGTGCGTGATGGTGGCGTTGTGGCCGACGGGGACGTCGATAAGCACATGCTCTTGCATGATACCGATATTAAAGCAAGGCTTCCCTAACCAAAAGGGGTGTATGGGTACGCTTACCCCCATGCAGTACTCCACCGCCCAGCCCTTCGACCCCAGCCAGTGGCGCGAGGTCGAGGGCTTCGATTTCACGGACATCACCTACCACCGCCACGTGGGCGACACGCGTGCCGACGGCACCGTACGCATCGCGTTCGACCGCCCCGAGGTGCGCAACGCGTTTCGCCCCCACACCGTGGATGAGCTCTACCAGGCGCTCGACCACGCCCGGCGCGATCCGTCCGTCGGCGTGGTGCTGCTCACCGGCAACGGGCCGAGCGAGAAAGACGGGGGCTGGGCGTTTTGCTCCGGCGGCGACCAGCGCATCCGCGGCCGCTCCGGCTACCAGTACGCCGGCGGCGAGACCGCAGAGACCGTCGATGAAGCGCGCGTGAAAGCCGAGGGCGGGCGCCTGCACATCCTGGAAGTCCAGCGTTTGATCCGCACGATGCCGAAGGTGGTCATCGCCGTGGTGAACGGTTGGGCGGCCGGCGGCGGGCACTCGCTGCACGTGGTGTGCGACATGACCATCGCCTCGCGCGAGGAAGCCCGCTTCAAGCAGACCGACGCGGACGTGGGGTCCTTCGACGCCGGCTACGGCTCGGCGTATTTGGCCAAGATGGTGGGGCAAAAGTTCGCGCGCGAGATCTTCTTCCTCGGCCGCACGTACACCGCGGAGGAGATGCAGCGCATGGGGGCGGTAAACACCGTGGCGCCGCACGCGTCGCTTGAGGACGAGGCGATCCAGGTCGCCCGCGAAATCAACGGCAAATCCCCCACCGCCCAGCGCATGCTGAAATTCGCGTTCAACCTTGTGGACGACGGGCTGATGGGCCAGCAAGTCTTCGCCGGCGAGGCGACCCGCCTGGCGTACATGACCGACGAGGCCGTGGAGGGCCGCGACTCGTTTTTGGAAAAGCGCCCGCCGCGCTGGGAGGAATTCCCGTTCTACTACTAGGTGAGGCTTTACTAGACATCTGTACGGAATTTTCACGGCCCTGCCAGGTCCGCGGGTTACGCTCCGGCCATGTTGAGACGCACGATGACAGCAGCAATCGTCGCCGCCTCGCTGACTCTGGCCGCGTGCGACGGAAACATTCCAGACACCCCGACCACCGTTGACACCGCCTCCGTAGAGGAGGTGCCACCGCCCGCCGATGACGCGGCTGCGCCCGCGCCAGGAGCCGCGCCGCCCGCAGGCGAGCAAGCCCCGCCCGCTGCCGACACTGTCGCGCCGGTGGCGGAGCACGAGAACCTCCCTGCTCCCCCGGCTTCCTTGCGCGACGCCTACGCCGCAGCACTCGCGGACCCGGCGCAATACTTCGCTGACATCGACGGCCTGGACGGCACCTTCACCTACGACCTCGTCGACGTCGACGGCGACACCGAGCTCGAGCTACTTCTGCGCGCCGGCAAGCAGGGCCCGGCGCCGGTGCGCGTGCTGCAGCTTGTCGACGGCACCCTCACGGCCACCACCGACTACCTGGTCGATGACGCCGCTGGCACCTACCCCACCGTGTTCACCGCCGATATGCAGCCGGGACTGACGCAGTACGAGTCGGACGGCGCGCGGCTGACCGCGACCCAGTTCGAGTTGCACGGCAACCGCTTGGTCAAGGTCTACGGCCCGGAGGAGACCGTCGTGGGCAACCCGCTGAGCGGCGTGACCTTGATCCACTGGGCCCCGACCACGGACGCCGCACAGCTGGCGGAGCTGGACCAGCCCGACCCGCTGACCGTTCCGCGCGAAGGCTCCATGAAGCAAGTCTCCGACATCCCGGAGCTCAACGGGCAGTCCTACCGCGTGCAGTTCGGCGCCCGCGACGGCGAAGACCGCGTCCCGGTGACGTACCCGGACCTCGGCTGCACTGGTTTCCTCGAGCCGGTGCACGCCTCCGCCGGCGAGGAGATCCAGGACGGTTTCCGCGAGACCATCACGGAACGCACCTGCGACAACGGCGGCACGTGGCACTTTGCCATCAACGATTCGCGCGAGCGCGCCACCTACAACGCCCCCACCGGGCGCTACCACGCGGAGGGGCCGCTGAACCGCGCCGGCTAGGTTGCGAAGACCGTTCTACGCTGCGCCATCAGCCGGTCCGCCAGGAGCATCGCGGCGAAGGAGATGCCGAGCAGTGGCAGGAACGCACCTACCGGAATAGCCACCGCAGCGAGGATGATCCAGTCACGGGCTGTCAGCTCAGTCTGCCCTGGAACACCGGCGACAGCGTTTTTCGACGGGCGGCGTCGCCACCACAAGGCGTAGCCCATCACCACCATCGCGCAGATGCCGAGCGCGCAGACCGCGAGCAAGACTTGCAGCGGCAGGCCGAACATGATTCCCATGTGCAAGTAGATTCCCCAGCTGGTGAGCTTGGAGAACAACGGAAGCTCCGCAAACGGCAGCGTGTCCACCACTGCGCCGTTTTGCCCGTTCACGCTCACAGCGTCCGAGGTGTAGCGCCACGGCACCCAACGCTCGCTGGCCTGCCACGCTTCGTCGGTGCTCTCAGGCACGAAGAGGCGCACCTGTTTGGTCAACCCCTCAGCCCGGGCCGTTTCAAGCACCGTTGCGGCTTGGTCCGCGACCTGGTCTTCGGACAGCCCTGCGTCGCCGGGCGCACCGGCGTGGTTGTGCTCAGCGTGCGCGCCTGCCTCCCCCGGCTGTGCGCCGGCAACCAACGAGGTCTGGATCGGTTCCGCTTTACCGCCCAGCCAGGCAATGGTGCGGTCGACGTTGCCACCAGCAAATGTGGACCACGTAATCCCGGTGGCGGACAGGGCAAGCATGCCCACGACAAGCCACGTTCCCGCAACGCCATGTAGGTTCAGCACCTTGCGGCGCCGCCCCTTTGTATCTGCCAGGCCGATAAGCGCTCGCCTGCGAGATACCCGCCACCACAGGTACAGGCCACCCAGGGCAACCACCCACAGCCAGCTGGCCGCCACTTCCGCGTACAGCTCGCCGACCTTGCCCAGGTGCAGGCTCTTGTGCAGCGAGGAGATCCAGTACCGCAGCGGCAGTTCCCCGACGCCAGAGTATGTCGGCTCGTCGCCGATCACGGTGCCGTCGTGCGGGTTAACAAAGACGCTGCGGAGTTGGCTGGTTTCGGCCAGAGAGTCGTCTTCAAGCAAAATGCGCGTCGACTCTTCCGGTGTCGACGACGGCCACACCTGGGCCACCGCCATGTCCGGGTGGACCTGCTGCGCGGCCCTGATCTGCCCGCTCAGCGGCACATCTTCGGCACCGTCCTCAGGCACAGGCACGGTGAGCACGTCGTTGTAGACGGCGTTTTCCAGCGAGGGAGCGACCGCGTAGAGCGCGCCGCTGAGCGCGGCGACAAGGATGAACGGGGCAATGAACATACCCGCGTAGAAATGGATCCTTCTGGTTAGCGCGGGCAACCCGCTGCGTCGTTGTGCGGAACTGTTCACTCATCCACCTTTCGATTGATATCGGCCAGGTGGTAGTCGTATGCAACCTCCGTGTTAGTTCCCGCCGTAAAGCATTTCTTTGAAAGGTGCACGTCAGCGCACTGCCGTTGGGCGCATCCCCGAAAGAGCGTGCCGCAGCGCTGCAACCGCGATCGCGATCAGCACCGCACCGACTGCGAGCGCGACCCAGACACGCGGGCCGGTAGCGATCTCCGGCCAGGCGGACACAGCGACGATCCACAAGGCGGAGCTGGCCAGCACGTCACCACCAATGGTCACGGAGATGATGGTGGTCAGGATCGTCGCCGCGAGCGCCCACATGACACCGAACCGCACGGTCACGGCCAAGGAGGCCAGTGTGAGCACCGTGCAGGCAAGCAGGGCGATGAGGGCGAAGCGAAGATCGCGGACCACCACGCCGGCGCACGCACACACCACAACCGCGACGCCGATGAACCATGCGATGAGTGCTGTGCGCACTTGCGGATGTTCCACCTGCATCAACGCCCACGCCGGGCGCAGCTTCGGCCACACAAGCGTAGGTAATACACCCGCGCCCACTGGCAGGATAACGTAGGCGAACACCGCCCTCGGGATCTCCGCCGGGTAGCGGGCTGCAAACGCCAGCACCAGTGCAGTGAGTACTAGCAGCACGCCTATCGACGGCATCCGCGCCGCCCTGACCACACCCCGTAACGCGGAGCCAGCTGTCCCACGCCGCGGCGTGGCAGGCCCCGCTTCGACGGGTGCGGTCACGGCGTGGACGGTCCGGCGGCGCCACAGCGGTGTGGTGCGACGCGGGGTGAGCACACCGGCGGCGAACCCGACAGCGGCCAACAGGAGGGTGAGGGCGAGTGCGGGCACGGGAGACTCGTCGGCTAGTGGCGAATCCGGCTCAAGCGGAAGCAGGTTGAAGTGCAACCCCAACGCCGGCAGAGCCAGGCGGGCGGGCCAGGCACCGGGGTTGGCCCACCACCAGTCACGCTCGGCGAAGTACCCCAACTCGATGGTGAAGGCGAATGCAACCAAGAGCGTGGGGAGCAACCCAACGCGGCGGGTTGCAGCCGCAGCTAAGCCGGCTGGGCCGAGCATGCCGAGCAAAATGAACAGGCCGACGAGCACAACCCGGCCGACACCGTCCACCCCGAACGCGACCGTGGCTGCAAGCGGCACCACGAAGTCGAGGATGACAAATGCCGCCAACGCCATCCAGACCACCGCCAGGCGGGCCGCCCGGACGGCTGTAGGTGCGGCGGGGCGCCACAGCGTGCCGCCGGAGCGGGCGTCGCGCTCGCGGTGTTCGGCAACACCTGCAAAGATCGCAGCGATTGGCGCTGACATGCCGGTCAGAAGCACGCCCTGAGGATGGAGCAGACCGGACGCATCGTTTGCTCTCCCCATCAGGGAAAACGCGGTCAGCACAAGGCCAACTAACAGCCCGGCGCTGGCGAGCCACCACAGCGTGGAGCCACGGGCGCGGATCCACTCGGCGCGCAACGCTGCCATTAGACGTCCACCCCCGAGGTGAGACGGAAGAAGGACTCTTCCAGGTTTGGCCCAAGCTCTGCGAGTTCGCCGGTGAAGCGGACGCGGCCGCCGGCGATAACGGTGGCGTCGTCTGCCATGTGCAGCACCTCACCGAGCTGATGGGAGCTGACCAAGACGGTGCGCCCGGCGCGGGAGTACTCGCGTAGGTAGGAACGCAGGTGGGCGATGCCTTCAGGGTCGAGTCCGTTTTGCGGCTCGTCCAAGATAAGCACCTCCGGCTCACCGAGCAGCGCCTGAGCCAGCGCGAGACGGCCCTTCATACCGGTGGAGAAGCTGCCCGCCTTCTTGCGTCCTGTCCCAGCAAGCCCGACAAGTTCAAGCACCCGGTCCGCTTCCGCATCCGGCAGCCCCAACAGCGCGGTGTGCACCCGCAGGTTGTTTTGCGCGCTCAAGTGCGCGTAGAAGGCCGGGTCGTTGATGGAGGCACCCACGTGGTGCAGCGCAGCCCGCTCGAACGGGCGCCCCATCAGCGTGACCTCTCCAGCGTCCGGGGCGACAAGGCCCAGCAGTACCGACATCAAGGTCGATTTACCTGCGCCGTTGGGCCCGAGTAAGGCGTGGACGCGCCCGGGGGTGGTAGTCAGCGTGATGTCGCGCAGCACCTGGTGGCCGCCGAAAGACACGGCTATGGAGCGGCATGCGAGTTGCGTTGCAGTCATGCTCCCGATTGTTCCGCCGCCGCCTTCGTTGCGGATCGGCCGACGGGACCAATTCCGCATCCTCCCCTAGGAGGAGAGCCCAGCGCGCTGCGCCGTCAGCGCCAGCGCCACCCGGTCGCGCACCCCGAGCTTGGTAAGCAGGCTGGACACGTGCGTTTTCACCGTTGTCTCCGCGATGAACAGTGTTCTTGCGATCTCGGCGTTGGTAGCGCCGCGGCCGATCTCCGCCAGCACCTCTAATTCCCGGGAGGTAAGCCCCTCCAACTCTGCAGCCGCCTCGGTGGAGCCCGTGCTTCCACGCACCCATGCCATCACCCGCCCGGTCACGCCGGGCGCCAGCACGGATTCACCACGGGCGACGGCGCGCACGGCACCGGCGAGCACCTCCGGCTCGGCGTCTTTGAGCAGGAATCCATCCACACCGGCGTCGATGGCGGCGCGGACGAGGGCGTCGTCGTCGAAGGTGGTCAGCATGATCACTTTCGGGCCGAGCTCCATGATCTGCCTGGCTGCGGCGATACCGTCCAACACCGGCATGCGGATATCCAGCACTGCCACGTCGATGCGGTGCGCCCGGGCCTTCTCAACCGCTTCCGCTCCGTTGGCGGCGGTGGCCGCCACGGTGAGGTCCGTCTGGGCTCCCAGGATCGTCTCCAGGGCGCTCAGCAACAGCGGTTGGTCATCTGCGAGCAGGATCTTGATCATGCGGCCAGCTCCGCCCTAACCGTAAACGTCTGGCCTGTCAGCGACGTTTCGAGCGTGCCTCCGGCACTTATAGCGCGTTCTCGCAACCCCTCCAGCCCCACGCCGGTGCCCGGCTGCGGGCGCACCCGACCGGTAGAAGCCACCTCCACCACGACGGGGTTGCCACCCGCAATCCGCACATCCACCTGCGGGTCTATCTGGTGGCGTGTGGCGTTGGTCAATGCCTCGGCGACAATACGGTGGATGGCGTGGGAGGTGACCGGTGGGACGTCGATAGGCATGGCATCAAGTGTGACCTCAAGCCCCGCAGCGCGGAAACGCTGCACCAGCGCAGGCACATCGCCCACCCCCGCCACCGGCGCGAACCCAAGGTCGCTGTCACGCAGGCCCCGAACCAGCATGCGAATCTCCGCCAACGACTCCCCCGCAGCCGCGTTGATCTGCCGCAGCGCCTCTTGCTCGCGGCCGGATGCCAACCCGGCGTTCGCCTGCGCCTTTATCAAGGTGAGCGAGTGCCCGAGCACGTCGTGGATCTCGCGCGCGATATCTTGACGCTCCTGCTGGCGGGCGGCGGCGCGGCGGGTCTCTTTCGCCTCAGCCTCGCGGGCACGGGCGTTGTGCTCGGCCGCAAGGTTCGCGCCCAACAGGTACGCCACCGCGGCTACCGCCCAGTGCAGTCCCAATGAGACCGCCTTATCGGAGCCCTGGCGGTAAAACAGTGTGAATTGCTCATCCCATGTCCACATAAACGGCGACGCAAACGCCCACGCGCACGCAGCCGCCAGCACCCCCAGCGCGAAGCGTTTGTCCGCGTAACGGCTGGCTACAAACACGGCCACCGGCACCGCGAGAACCCAAAAGGTGTAGCCGATGTTTACCGGGGCCGCCAACCACGCCGCCGCCCACGCCGCGTTCAGCGCAATCAATGCCGCGGCAGCGGTTTTCGGCCGGCTGGTCAGCACACCAAACGAGGCCGCAAATCCCCAGGACAACACGGCCTGCACCCAACCGTAGGCGTTGGTGGGGTCGCCGATCGCGCTCACGGTGTAGAAAGCGGCGAGCACCGCCGCAGCCACCGCGAGCACCGCGTCGCCCGGTTTGATATGCACGGGCGCCTAGCTTATTCGCGGCTCCGCGCCACCACCTCCTCCTCGAGGAGGACCTACTTGGTCAACCCCGGAATCTGCGGAATGGCGGGCAGGCCCTTGACACCCATGTTCTGCAGCAGGCCGAACAGCGCGCCCAGTGCCGTCAACACCGCGGCGACGATGCCCAAGATCTTGGCCAACTTGGCGTCGAAGGTCTCCGGGGCGTTGGTGTCCGGCTTCTCCTCCGGGTCCTTCGGGGCTGGAACCGGCTCAGGCGCGGTATCGCCCAAGTCGGCGTTGGCCAGTTCCGGCGCCTTCGGCAGCTTCAGATCCTGCGTGGGGAAGATGACGTGCGTGGTGCCGTCGTGGCAGGTCTTGGACTCCTCGAGCGCGTAGTAGTACGAGCTCTCGAGTGTGTCCTGCACCTGGGCGAAGTAGGTCTTTGTCATGTTCCGGGCGAACTCGCTGCGCTGCCAGTCTTCTACGTGGCGCAGCCAACGTGCGGTGTTGTCGCCGTTGCGGCCGAACGCGTAGTCGTCCCCAAGCGGCTGCACCTTGGGTACCCCGCCGTCGATGCCCACGAACCAGTCCGCGGTGCCTTTGAGCGCCTTGGCCGCGGGGCTGAGCGGCGCCTGGGAGATTTCCTTCATGTCCAGGTAGAAGTCGGCGTCGGTGGTGTGCAGGCCGAGCGGCGCCAGCTTTTCTTTCGCGGCGGCGCGGGCGTCGGCGCGGACATCTTCCTGGGACATTTTGTCGTCCCGCAGCAGGCGCAGATGCTTGATGACGGCTGGGTCGGCCACGTAGTCGTCGCCAAGCTTCTTCAGCTCCGGGAACGTTGCCTCGAACGCCTCGGTGACCGAGGTGGCGTACATGCCGTGCGTGAGCGTTTTCGCGGCGCGTTCGGCTTGGTTGGCGGGGCCGCGCTCGACGTCGTTGAGCGTGACGCGGCAGTAGTTGGTGCCGTCCTTGCTAAACGGGGTCAAGGTGGCGGCGGTAGCAGTGGCAGGGACGGTGAGTGAAAGGGCGGTCGCCGCAGCGACGGCCGGTGCGATGATCTTCCTCATGTCTGTTTTATCGGTGGCAAGTGAGACCTGCGTTACAGGTGACTAGGAGCGGGGCAGCCAGGTCGATAGCTCGATGCCGATACTTCCAGGTCGATAGTTCCAGGTCAGCGCGTCGGGAGTGTTTTCGGCTCAAAATCGGCGAAACGCTGTGACCAGCAACTATCGACATCAAGGTATCGACCTCGCCGCAAACGCCCGTTTATCCGCCCCGCCGATCCACCCCGTCGCACCGCCCACCGCGACCCGCTACGACCGCAGCGGTATCGTTTCTGCCATGACGTTGGGCCTTCTCATTCTGCAGTTCGTAGGCTTGGCCGCCCTCGTGCTGGCCGCGTGGTTCGTGGGGAGGCGCAGGCTCGGCTTCAGGTGGGCGTCGCTCGGCTGGGGCACACTGGCGTTCCCACTGTCCCAGGTGGCCAGGTTTGCGTTGGTTATCCCGTTGCAGTTCCTGTTCAGCAAGACTTTCGATCCAGCGACGGCCACCGCCCTGACCACTGCGCTGTTCCTGGTCACCTCGGGCCTGTTCGAGGAGACCGCCCGCTGGATCGTGCTGCGTTTCTGGGACACGAACACCCGCGAGTGGAACGACGGCGTCGGCTTCGGCCTGGGCCACGGCGGCATAGAGGCGCTGCTGCTCTTCACCAACCTGTTCATCGGCAACATCATGCTGCTGACCACCGGCGACGCAATCAAGGCGCAGGCCACCGGAAACGACGACCCCGCCACCGCGCAGGCCATTGCAGAGCAGATTGAGGCGCTGCAGAACATCGGCATGGGAATGATCGCCGCAAGCTGGTACGAGCGCGCGCTCGCGATCGCCGCACACGTGGTGTTTACCCTGATCGTGCTGCGCGCGGTGCGCGAGCGTCGCTGGCAGCTCTGGGCGCTGGCGGTTGTGTGCCACATCGGGTTCAATGCCGTTGCCGTGCTCGTCGCGCCCCACAGCGTGCCGGTGATGTATGCCCTGCTCACCGTGCTGACAGCCGCAGGGCTGTGGGCGACTATCGACGGCCCGCTGTCGCGCAAGGCCTTCGCCCGCACCAACCCCACGGCCCCTCTCGAGAACGAAACGCCCGCCAAGTGACCCACCTGCTGGAACTTCTCCCCGTCGACCCCGCCAACTCGCTGGCCATCATCCCCGCGCTGGAAGAGGCGCTGACCGGCCAGCGCACGCTCCTGCCGGTGCCCGCGAACGACCCGGCGCGCACGAACCTGCTGCGCAACACGCTGAAGCCCGGCGCGCCCATCGACGAAGACATCGCCCTGGTCGTGTCCACCTCCGGCTCCACGGGCAAGCCGAAAGGCGCGATGCTCACCCCAGCGAACCTGATCTCGAGTGCGGACGCGACCCACCAGGCGCTCGGCGGTGAGGGCCAGTGGCTGCTGGCCATGCCCGCCGCGTACATCGCCGGCCTGCAAGTCCTCATCCGCAGCATGGTCGCCGGTGTGGAGCCCGCGTTCATTGACCTGACCCGCGGCTTCAACGTCGCGGAGTTTGCCGCCCGCGCCCACGAGCTCGCCCAAACCGGCGAGCGCACCTACACTGCCCTGACCCCGATGCAGCTGGCCAAGGCCACCTCCACGCTCAAGGGCATCGACGCGCTGCGAACCTTCAGCGCGGTCCTCGTCGGTGGCGCAGCCACCAACCCGCGCCTGCTCGACTCCGCTAAGAAGCTGCGCATCAACGTGGTCACCACCTACGGCTCCTCCGAAACCTCCGGCGGCTGCGTCTACGACGGCCGCCCCATCGCCGGCGCCCGCGTGAAAATCCAGGACGGCCGCATCCACCTCGGCGGCCCCATGGTCGCCCGCGGCTACCACAACTTCGACTCCCCCGATCTCACCGGCGGCTGGTTCCGCACCTCCGACGCCGGCGAGCTCAACAGCGGCGTGCTCACGGTCCTCGGCCGCACCGACAACGTCATCTCCTCCGGCGGCCTCAAGCTCCACCCCGAGGTGCTAGAAGAAGAGCTTTTGCGTATCGACGGCGTCACCGCCGCCACCGTCATCGGCAAAGACGACGACCGCTTCGGCCAGCGCATCTGCGCCGCCTACACCGGCTCCGCAACAGTGCCGGACATCCTGGACGCGCTCGCCGACGCGGAGGACGCCGGCCGCATCGCGCACTGGCAGATCCCCAAAGAACTCAAGTCGGTGGCGGCGTTGCCGCAGCTCGGCCCGGGCAAAGTGAACCGCACGGCCGTGCTGGAGTTATTCGACTAATTTAGCCGCCCCTCGACGTATGAGATGCGGTCACCGCCGACTTACCGGTTGGAATGGAGGGACGGTTTTTCGGGGGCCTGCATGTAAGCGGCAACACCCCAAACAGCAACACAGAAAAGAATCACCAGCACAGTGCCTGACCACTCGATGAGTGCCATACCGAATATCGCAAGCGCCGCTATCGAGTCTCGAATAAGAAGTGATTGAGCTGATTGCTGGGTCCCGTCCGCTTTCAACACGGCCACAGCAACGAAGCACAGTGCCGCAGCGGCCGTGACGGCGAAGAACACACCGGTAACCACAGGTGCATCTGCATAGGTGCCGTCATCGAGGTTGTGGCGTAGCGCAAGAGCAACGCCACCTACTAGCAGCGGACTCCAAAACCGCAGTCCCAGTTTCTTTTGCATAGCGCACGCCCTTCTCATTCAATCTTTGGCTTAACTGGCGGGAACCCCCAGCTAACGTACAATGCAACGCCTTTACCTTGGACCATCGCGCCCGTAATCTTGGCAGCAAAATCAATGAAGAAGCCGATTCCAAGGAGCGCTACTCCACCCGACAGCGCTGTTCCAATGGGCCCTCCCATCATTGATGAAACGGCTACAGTCGCAGCTGCCAGAGCTTCTGGACTTGTCTCTGCAGCTGTAACGAGCGCCGCGAAGGCTCCAGTCTTGAGAGCTTCGTGAGAGATGTAGAAGCGCTTGCCCTCCTCTTCCGCATAGAAGCTAATTTGTGGGGTAGAAGGCTCGTAGTCCCCTGCAAGAATTGCCCGAAAACCATCCACTTGCTTGGCGGAGAAATTGAAGTCGTTTTGAAGCTGCTCGTCCGAAAGGTCAGTTTCAAGCTTCATACCATCATCAGCGGAGGTAATGTGCTCTTGAGGCAGCTCAGCAATTTTGCATGCAAGTTGAACGTCCTCATTTTGAGACCGCCCTCCTGTGTGGTCTGCATCACAAGAAGGGGGCGGGGGTGTTTCAGCGTTAGCTACGAGAAAACCACCGTGAAGGGCTGTGAGTGCTGAAATCGCAACGGTGGCCGTAATGGACACTAAACGTCTCATCGGTAGTCCTTAGCGTTGGGAACGAGGTACCGGGCCAACCTATCACCCGTATTGGCAGTCGATCACTCGCGAAGCGAGTGAAAAATCAATTTTCAGGTTCAACCCCATAAAGAGGGAGTCTATCTTGAAGCAATCTACGGTTTCTGCACAGTTTGCCTCCAAGGTGTTCAAGTGATCCGCAGGTTGTTGCGACCGGCTAGTTGGTAGCGGTGTGGTGACTTTCAGGTAGCGGTTCAGTGGGTTTCCGGTAGCGGGGTTGGCGGTGGCGGGTGATGCTTTCGGGTGCTCGCACCGCGCGATTTCCCGGTCGAGCCAGGTGCTTCGATCCCTCGGGATTCGCACCCTCGACCAGATTTTGGCGCTGACTGACGATGAGCTCGACGAGCTATTCGTAGATGGCCGCAGCACAGGCCAGGGCGAATTCGTCCCCATCGGTTTCGATGCGGTGGTCAAAGCCCGCACCGGGCGTCACAAGCAGACGCTGCAAGTGCTGTGGGCACGCTACACCACCACTCCAGCGCTACCCGGCCAGCTTCATTACAGCTACGACCGGTTTCGCCAGCTGGTGGCGATCTCCCCCCCCTAGTGCGGCGGACGCTTGAGGCGCAGTCCGTCGAGAGACTTGATTTCCTTGTAGCTATACCGCATCTTCGCCGCTCCTCTTCCTTACCCGGCCGCCAACTCCGACGCCCGCTGGTACGACACCCCGAGCACCTGCCCCATCTCGCGGAGCGTGAACCCCTCGTCCTTCAACTTGCGCGCCAGCGCCGACCTCGCCGCCGCAGCCTCATCCGATGCGGCTTTCGCCTTCACACCGAGGTCGTCGGCACGCTTACGCAACGACTCAACCTCAGCAGGCAGGATAGGCACGACCTCGATCTCAAACTCGCCCGGCTGCATCCCAGACTGAAACGCGATCGCCTCCGCGACCTCGCCCTCCGCACGGTCGAGCCTCCGGGTCTGCGAAACCACCCCCAGTTCGTCGCATTCCAGCACCCAAGCGCCGCTCGGCCCACGCTCTGCAGTCACCGTGAACGCCTTCATCGCCACCACCCTTTTCCTAACTCGTTCTTAAATTGGTCAAAGAACTTCCGCGCCGCAAGATCATCAATCTCGTTATGTCTGCCCAGCGTCCGAGTCGTGTCTCCAACCCGGTATGCGTCATGGCGAGTTAGGCGTATCTCCTCAAATTCGAGTCCGCGTCTGCGCGCTTCAGCTCGCAACTTCCTAATTACTGCATAACGCTTCATAGTTCAACCTCCCCCATCGCATATCTGTCAACCGTAGATTGACACTCCGACATTCGCCCTTCACTTCTTTAGACGAAATGAACCCGCCGCCGGTTCCATGGATCTTTTGCCTATCGACGCCCTCCGGCCTTCTCCCCCGCCGCCAACTCCGTCGCCCGCTGGTACGACACCCCGAGCGCCTTCCCCATCTCGCGGAGCGTGGAACCTCCGTCCTTCATTTTGCGAGCCAGCGCAGTAGGCCGCTTACTGCTCTAGTCTCGGGGAAGAAGATAAACGCGCCGCCGGATGGAGAAGCAATGGACCAGGAGACAACCCGCACGGGACAGCCAGGCGATCCGCAGAGCAACGTATTCAGCCGTATTCCGGAACCGCTACCTCCCCACGGTGCTCAGCTGGACTTGACCACACGACCTCTCCAGCCCGCTGAGGCAACGCCCGTCGCCGAACCGCAAGCACCCTCGCCTTCCGGCCCGACCCCCGAAGAGCTCCTCACCGCCGCGCAAACTCCGCAGCACACCCCTGCGCCGGTGCCCTCATCCTGGAGCACCCCAGCTTCGACGGAACCCGCACCCCCGCCGGTCAAGCGCCCGAAGGCCGCCAAGGTGTTCAAGTGGTCCGCGGGCCTCGGTGTGCTGTGCTTCTTCCTGTTCGGTTTGTGCATCGAGACCTTCGACCCGGACGCCGAGTCCTTCATCGCGGGAGTATTCGCATTCGGCTTCTTCTTCGGAGGCCTCACCGCTGCGATTTCGGGAGTAATGGCGCTGTTTAACTTGTTCCGGAAGTGACGGAATGTCCACAAATCAACCAGACCCTTGTACATGTCGGATATGTAGTTACACTGGGACACGACATGACTGGTGATCATGTCGGCCAAACGGCTAGGCCCCCGCGCCGCTTTAATCGTCAGCGCGAGGGTTTGGCGAGACTAGCTATCTGGCCAATTGAACAGCTCGTGGACCATGTCCTCGAGCAGCCTGGCCAGTAGCCCGCCTAAGGCTCGGACCGCGATCTCGACCATCGCGTTCCGAGCCTTGCGCTTTTCCGGTTGGTTACCGGACTCGTGCGTAGGCATCCATCTCACCCCCTTCCCACGGTCGGAGTGAACCCTTCTCAAAGAGCGCACTCGTCCCGCCTAGTGACGGAGACGAACGCGCCACTAGGAAGGGGTGCCCATTTCGGACACATTTGCGAATATAACAACCATCCCCGACATGCCTGCCGGGCCGTCGACTAGCTTGGATTACTGAAAGGCGATCTTCGAACCGACCACGATGATTGCCCCTGGTACAAACCGCCTACGCAGGAAGTTGAGCCACCGATGAAGGGCACCACCAATCCAATTTTGAATGCGTTCGATGGCAACCATAAGACGCTTTTCATCCCTGTTTACCAGCGCAATTACGACTGGCAGATTAAACAGTGCGAGCGCTTGTTTCAGGATCTCGAAGACATCATCATCGAGAAGCGCCCAAAACATTTCTTCGGCGCGGTAGTGGGCAAGCCCGAATCGTGGCAGTGGGTTGTCATTGATGGGCAGCAGCGTCTCACAACGGTGAGCCTGCTTATGCTCGCACTGGCGAAGTCGCTTGATGAGGGCACCATCTCCTCAGAAGACGATGAGCTAGCCCGGAAAATCGAATACGACTACCTCCGCATCGGCGCTTACAAAGAAGAAACGAAGTTCAAACTGAAGCCGGTCAAGGACGACGACAAGACGTATCGACGCCTTTTCGGACCGGAAAAGAACTTTATTCCCGGTTCCAACATCACGGCGAACTACAAATATTTCCGAGAGCGCCTCGCCAACACTCCATTCACTGCGGACCAAATCTGGGAAGCTATCCGAAGCCTCGAGGTCATGCACCTCGACCTCGAAGATTTCGACGACGCTCAACGAATCTTCGAGTCGTTGAACTCAACAGGACTCGAGCTCAAAGAGTCAGACAAGATCCGAAATTTCGTGCTCATGGGGCAGGACTCGGCTACCCAGACCCGCTTGTACGAAGACCGTTGGAACCCCATCGAAGAGAACAGCGGATTCGGCACGGACGCTTTCATCCGCTGGTATTTGACAACTAAGACTTCCTCTACTCCGAGGGAGCAGGACGTTTACGATGCTTTCAAAACCTACGTCTCCAAGAAAAACTTGGAGACAAGTGAGGTGCTCGACGATCTTTACGAGTACTCGACGTACTACCGCAAGCTGAAGAACGCGCAAACCGGAAACGACAAGGTCGACCGATTGCTTCAGCGCATGAATCCGATTCGTGGTGCTGTCACGTTCCCGTTCCTGCTTCCACTCCTTCGGGAAGTGGAAAATGGAGCCACGACGTACGATGACTTCTACAGCGTGCTCAAGATTATCGAGTCGTTTGTTACGCGCCGCTTTGTCGCTGGCATTGCCACTAACTCCCTGAACAAGATTTTCGCGACCGCATTCTCCGAAATTTCGAAACTGCGGACCGACAATCAGCCTTATTCCGAGATTTTTGCTTATACGCTTCTTCGGCGCTCCGGTTCCGGTCGATTCCCCAGCGACACTGAATTCAAGGAAGCGTTCGCGACCAAAAACATGTACTCGCTCCGAGCATCTTGGCGCGACTACATCTTCGATGTGCTGGAGAATGGGGACTCTAAGGACGTCCGGGACATTTCCCGCGCACTGCAAGACGGAGACATCTCCATCGAGCACATCATGCCGCAAACGCTGACC
>ERZ1673749.1134-NODE-1134-length-20558-cov-43.073014_pt1 | contig 20558 bp, 15 predicted proteins | sample MGYA00580204_ERZ1673749 | MGnify/ENA primary metagenome ERZ1673749 (study PRJEB41218, sample SAMN15661745) | gut metagenome | host: Homo sapiens | place: Canada: London | collected 2015-08-20/2019-03-30 | study: EMG produced TPA metagenomics assembly of...
CGAACCTCCAGTCCGGACCGCTTCACGGTCCAACTTTCTGTCCGCACCCCCTAATTAGGTAAATCTGCCCCTGATTGCGTCGGCGCGATATATACGCAACGTGAACCGTGCCGAATTCTTCGCCGTTTTCCTTCTTTAATATCAGGATGTTGGGGTCATCCGTACGCTTAAACTGCCCGTCAACGCAGCTGCCGTCTTTGTCGACCAGTTGCCATCGACAGCCATCCTCCTCAAGAAAGGCCAGGATTTCCCGACTCGTTTTGTCATCCCGGTAGTAACCATCAATGGCAAACCCTTCGGAAGCGCATTCCTGCATATAGGACGTTTCTCGGCTTATAGCAAACAGCCCTGTAGCGCCCAGGAGCACAGTCAGACAGACCACTGCAAGGGTTACCGAAATAGCACGGCGGTCCATGTTAGCCCAATCGATAGTTGTTTAACGGAGCGCGAAACATACCTGGAGCCTCTGATATCAGGGGGAACGTCGCCAGCAGGCTGGCGACAACTATATGTTTCTGATATCAAAACATATGGCTGCCACTCGCGGAGGGGGAATCGGCGAACGGCGTGTTTTCATACTCCATTGGTCAAACCTAAGCGCGGCCCTACAGCTCGTACTTGTACACGCGGTAGATGTACTTTTCGGCTTCCATCTCGTAGGTGGTGATGGCCAGACCGTAGCGGTCGTCTCGTCGTTTGGCAGATAGGTCACACTGTGCTGGCCTGCGTTGAGCGAAAAATCGCCTTGGGCCTGCAGCAACTTGTCCTCTAAGCCCGAGCCGGCCCAAAAATCGGGCAAGTCCACGGAAGGCTGTAGCAAGGTCATTTACGCAACATATGTCCAGCAAAAACGGGTGGTAGCCGGTACGGCCACCACCCGTTTGTCTCATATCCAGCCCATAGCAGGCCAGCTACTTCTTAATGCCGCGTCCCAGGCGCTCAGCGACCGACGCCACGGCGCTCTCATCGACCGAACCGCAGCTCACGCAGCCGTCATGAGCACGCATCTGGCCGGTGACCTCGTCCATCGCGAGCGGCGCCACCTTCTCGAGCTTAAAGCCCTTGCCGGCGCGCATGTTTTCCTTGGCCACGCTGATCATGAGCTTAATGCGGTTGAGCTGGTTGACCTCAGATGCACCGGGGTCGTAGTCCACCGCAACGATGTTGCTCTCGGGATGCTGACGGCGCAGCTCCTTGATCACGGCCTTGCCCACCACGTGATTGGGCAGGCACGCGAAGGGCTGCGTGCAGATGATGTTGGGCGCGCCATGGTCGATCAGGTCGAGCATCTCGGCCGTGAGGAGCCATCCCTCGCCCATGTTGTTGCACACCGAAAGCACCGTGCGGGCCTTGTCGGCCATGGTGCCGATGCGCTCGGGCGCCTCAAAGCGGCGGGACTTTTCGAGCATCTCTTCCACCGGCGTGCGCATCCAGTCCACCAGCTTAATGAGCGCCTGCATACCAGCGCGCGTAGTGGCAGAGCTTCCCAACTCGTCCTTCTGCAGCTCAGCGTTGCTCATGGAGTACAGGAAGAAGTCGAGCAGGCCCGGTACTACGGCCTCGCAGCCCTCACGCTCGATGACATCGACCACGTGGTTGTTGGCCGTAGGGTGGAACTTGACCAGGATCTCGCCGACCACGCCCACGCGCGGCTTGGTGCCCTCGCCCACGAGCGGCATGGTGTCGAACGCGTGAATGGCCTCGCGGCACAGCTTGGTGTAGTTGTGGCGGTTGAACTTGGGCGCCAACTTGCGGGCGCGCGCCATATACTCCTCGTAGAGCGCGTTGGCAGCACCGGGCGTGGCCTCGTACGGACGGCAGCGGTAGAGCATCTGCATCATCACGTCGCCAAAGAGCACCGCGTACACGGCCTGCTTAAGCAGCGCCGGCGTAATCTTAAAGCCGGGGTTGTCCTCGCCGAGCGCCACGGCCGAAAGCGAGATCACCGGAATCTCGGGGTGGCCGCTCTCGCGCAGGGCCTTGCGGATGAGCGCGATGTAGTTGGTGGCACGGCAACCGCCGCCGGTCTGGCTGATGACCACGGCCGTCTTGGACAGGTCGTACCGACCGCTCTCGATGGCCTCCATGATCTGGCCCGTCACCAGAATCGACGGATAGCAGATGTCGTTGTTCACATAGCGCAGGCCGGCCTCGACGGCGTCGTGGTCGGTCGAGGGCAGCAGCTCCAGGTTGTAGCCGGCACCGCGGAACACCTCTTTGACCAGGTCAAAGTGAATCGGTGCCATCTGCGGGCACAGGATGGTGTAGCCCTCGTCGCGCATCTGCTCGGTAAAGGGCACCTTGGGCCACGCGGTCGAAGCACTCTCGCGCTGCACCTCGAACGTGTACTTACGGCTCGCGAACGCGGGGGCATCCGTGGAAGGCGCCACCGGCGCGGCATCGCCCTGCTCGTAGGCCTCGCCCGCGGCCGTGGCCTCGGCCAAGCGCTCGGCCTCCTGGTCCTTGAGCGCTGCCATGAGCGAGCGAATACGGATACGCGCGGCGCCCAAGTTGGACACCTCGTCAATCTTGAGCACAGTGTAGATCTTACCGCTGGCCTCCAGGATCTCCTGCACCTGGTCGGTAGTCAGGGCATCGAGACCGCAGCCGAAGGAATTGAGCTGGATCAGGTCCAGGTCGTTGCGCATCGTCACAAAACGGGCGACGGCGTACAGACGGCTGTGATACATCCACTGATCGACGACGCGAATCGGACGCTCGGGCTTCACCAGATGCGCGAGCGAATCCTCGGTAAAGACCGCAAAGCCAAAGCTCGAGATAAGCTCGGGCAGGGCATGGTTGATCTCGGGGTCGTTATGGTAGGGACGACCGGCGAGCACGATGCCGTGACCGCCGTGGTCCTCGACCCACTTGAGAGCCTCCTCGCCCATGGTCTGGATATCCTCGTGGAAGCGCGCGTCGGCCTCAAAAGCAGCGTTGACGGCGGCATCAACCTCGGAGCGCGTGATTTTAGGACCGCGCACGCGACCGCGACCGGCCTCAGCATCGGCCACACGGTCGACGGCGAGCACCTGGTACAGGCGGCGCTTGAGCTCGGTCTTGTCGTGATACGGCACAAACGGATACAGGAACTCGATGTTCTGCTCGCGGATCTCGTCAATATTGAGCGCCAGCGCCGTGGGGTAGCTCATGACGATGGGGCAGTTATAGCAGTTGCCAGCCGTCGGATCCTCCTTGCGCTCCCAACGCACGCACGGCATCCAGATAAAGTCGACGTCACGGTCGATGAGGTTCATCACGTGGCCATGGCTCATCTTGGCCGGATAGCATACGCTCTCGGACGGCATGGACTCGATGCCCGCCTGGTAGGTCTTCTTGCTCGACTGGTCGGACAGCTGCACGCTAAAGCCCAGGCGCGTAAAGAACGCGTGCCAGAAGGGGTAGTTCTCGTACATGTTGAGCGCGCGCGGGATGCCGACGGTGCCGCGCGGGGCCTCGTCGGGGCTCAGGACCTCGCGGTTAAAGAGCAGCTCGTTTTTCTTTTTGAAGAGGTTGGGGGCCTCGGTCTTCTGCTTTTTGTGGCCGGCGCCCTTCTCGCAGCGGTTGCCGGTAATGAAGCGCCTGCCACCGCCAAAGTCGTTGACGGTAAGCTGGCAGTTGTTGGAGCAACGGCCGCAGCGGACATGCTTTTGCGTCACGGTGAGGTGCGCGATGTCCTCAGCCGAAAGAATGGTCGAGGTGCCGTCGGCGCCGGCGCGATCGCGGGCGAGCAGGGCCGCACCGTAGGCGCCCATGCAGCCGGCGATGTCGGGACGCACGGCGTGAACGCCAGTGAGCTGCTCAAACGCACGCAGTGTGGCGTCGGACATAAAGGTGCCGCCCTGAACGATCACCTGGCTGCCGATCTCCTTGGGGTCGCGCAGCTTAATGACCTTGAACAGGGCATTCTTGATGACGGAATAGGACAGGCCGGCCGCGATGTCGCCCACCGTAGCGCCTTCCTTTTGCGCCTGCTTGACGCGCGAGTTCATAAAGACCGTGCAGCGGCTGCCCAGGTCGACCGGGGCCTTGGCATGGATGGCGGCATCGGCGAACGCGCGCACATCCATGTTCATTGACACGGCGAAACTCTCGATAAAGCTGCCGCAACCCGACGAGCAGGCCTCGTTGAGCATGATGTGCTCGATAACACCGTCCTTGACGCGCAGGCACTTCATGTCCTGGCCGCCGATGTCCAGGATGAACTCGACGCCGGGCAGGAATGCCTTGGCGCCGCGCAGGTGCGCGACGGTCTCAATCTCGCCGGAGTCGGCCTTGAGGGCCTCGATGAGCAGCGCCTCGCCGTAGCCCGTGGTGGTCACGTGGCCGATGGTGCAGCCGGCGGGGATGTGGTTGTAGAAATCGGCCATGATGACCTTGGCCGTGCCCAGGATGTCACCGTTGTTGTTGCCGTACCAGGTGTGCAACAGCTGGCCGTCCTCGCCCACGAGCGCGGCCTTCATGGTGGTGGAGCCGGCGTCGATGCCGATGAACACGCGGCCGGTGTAGCCGTCGAGCTTGCCCTTGGGGACGACTTCCTGGTCGTGGCGGGTCTTGAACTCGGCAAAGTCCTCGTCGGTGGCAAAGAGCGGATCCAGACGCTCGACCTCGGCACCCTGCGTGTCACCCAGGGCATCGATGGCCTCGATGAGCTGCGGGAACGTGCTGAGCTTGTTGGACTCATGCGCCATGGCGGCACCGCTCGCCACGAACAGGTGAGCGTTTTGGGGCACGATACGGTGCTCCTCGTCCAGGTTGAGCGTGAGGTAGAAGCGGTGGCGCAGCTCGGAGAGATACTGCAGCGGGCCGCCCAGGAAAGCGACGTTGCCGCGGATGGGACGGCCGCACGCCAGGCCCGAGATGGTCTGGGTCACGACGGCCTGGAAGATGGAGGCGGCCACGTCCTCGGGGCGGGCGCCTTCGTTGAGCAGCGGTTGGACGTCGGTCTTGGCAAAGACGCCGCAGCGGCTGGCGATGGGATAGATGGTGGTGGCGTTGGCCGCGAGTTCGTTAAGGCCGCTCGCGTCGGTGTGCAGCAGGGTTGCCATCTGGTCGATGAACGCGCCCGTACCGCCGGCGCAGGTGCCGTTCATGCGCTGCTCGATGCCATTGTCGAAGTAGATGATCTTGGCGTCCTCGCCACCCAGCTCGATGGCGACATCGGTGGCCGGGATAAGGGTCTCGACGGCGCGTTTGCTGGCGATGACCTCCTGGACAAACTCCAGGTCGAGCCACTGGGACAGCAGCAGGCCGCCCGAGCCGGTAATGGCGCAGGTCATCTGGGCCGTCGGCAGCACGGTCGCAGCGCCCTCGAACAGGTCGCGGGCGCAGGCGCGAACGTCGGTGTGGTGGCGCTGGTACTTAGCGTAGACGATCTGGTTGTCGTCGTTGAGCACAGCGAGCTTAACGGTGGTGGAGCCCACGTCGATGCCCAGGTGCAGGTTGCCGCGGGCGGCCTCGGGGTTGAAGATCGCGCCTTCGGGGGCCTGGGCGGCGGCTACGGGCTCAGCGGCGGTGGCGGGCTCGCTGACGACGGACGTCTCCTCTGCCGCGTTCTTGGCCTCGGCAACCGCCTCGGCAACTTTCTCGGCAGCCGCGGTCGCGGCCTTCTGCGCGGCGTCCACCACGGCGGGCGCGGCCTCGCGTGCGGCAGCGACCACACGGTCTTTAATGCCCTCGACGAGTTTGCTCATCTGTTTCTCCTCTTAGTAGTTGGACTCGACGGTTGCGGCGGTGTCGACCGCGTCCTCGAGCTGCAGATTCAATAGCTTCATGCCGTATTCCGGCACGTTGATATCGATGGGTTGGCCATATAGGTCGCCGGGACGCACAAAGGCGATAACCGTCATAATGCGCGCCATGGCTTCGGGCGATTCGGTGAGCCCACGCTCAAACCAACGCTGAATCAGGCCGACCTCGGCACTCACGACGTAGGTAACGTAGTAGTCAAAGAACGTCCCCAGCGCCAGGCCCAAAATGCCCGTCTGCGCACGAGGCACCACGGCCTCACGCGCGGTGTCGATGATTCGCTTAATGAAGGCCTGGTCGCCGCCCGGACCCAGCAGCGCACCGATTAAGTCGCGGTTGGCCGCAAGGTAGCGCAGCAACTCAACCGAACCAGGCGCCGGCTCGAGCTCATCGATGTTGTGATAGAGATCAGGCAGCTGAGCTGCGGTGATGAGCTCAATGCGCTCACGGATCTCGGCCAGCAAGCCGTCCTCGATTTGATTGATAAAGTCGGGGATATCGCGGTAGTGCGAATAGAACGTGCGGCGCGTAAGGCCAGCGCGCTCGGTGAGCGACGCGACATTAATGCGCGAAAGGTCGCCGCTTTCGGCAAGCTCGCTGGCAAGCGCCTGGCGAAGGGCGCGCTGCGAGCGAAGGGACCGGCGATCGCATTTCTCGAGCTGGGACAAACGTCCTCCTTGTTACTCAGCCTGTGCGCTATTGCACAGTGCGAGTATTATTGCACACCGTGTGCATCAACACGTAAAGGCAATATTTGGGATGTGACGAAGGGACAGCTCCTTTGTCGCATTATTAGATGACGGTGCGGGAGTTCTGCTTGTGCATGGTGGCGAGCATGTGTTTGGGGACGGCGTGGACCATGCAGCTGCCGATGGTCGCGCTCGCGGCGGCCTTGGCGGCATCGCTTGCGTTTTTGGTCGCGTAGCTGTGGCGGAAGCGTTTGAGCATGGCAATGTCGTTGCCGCCGTCGCCGTAGACCGCGACCTCGTCCTCGGCAATACCGTAATAGCCCGCCAGCCACGCCACGCTCTCGCCCTTGTTGCACGCCACGTCCGTGATCTCGAACATCACCGGATCGAACGGCGCGTTGACCACGCGGTCCGATCGCTCAGCCAAATATGCCTTAAGGTCGCGCTCCAGCTCGGGCGAGGTCACGCGGCAGTTGATTTTGCACACGTCATGACGCAGGATGTCACCGATCGACTGGTCGAAATACTGTTCCTCGTGATACCCGCCACGTGCACGCATGCCGCGCATCACGATGCGCTTGATAGGACTGTCCTTTTTAAAGCCCGCCTGGTGCATCTCGAACGAACCGCTCGAGAACATGCCGTCGGGCGTGGAGCAGTCGAAGCAAATGTCCGGGAACGCTTTGAGCAGCTCCTCGGTAACCTGCGGGTCGATGGTCCAGGTCTTGAGCACCTCACCATGGCTGTCGCGCACGATGGATCCGTTGGAGCAGCAGGCGTCGAGTGCCAGACCTGTGAAGCCATGCTCGCCGATCGGCAGCGTCGAGCGTCCGGTCGCGGGAACCACATGCAGCCCGGCTTCGGTCAGCTCGCGAATGGCGCGGCGGATGGTTCCGTCGGCCTCGTGTAAGGCATTCAGCAGCGTTCCGTCTAAGTCACTCGCAAACATCTTGATCATGGGCATGCCTCTCCTTCGTCTGCACGATATTGTAGACGAGAACGGGCGCACCCCAAGAGAGGCACGCCCGTCAGGCGAAAGATTGTTCTACACCGCGGCGGGGCCGTGTTCGCCGGTACGGATGCGGATGACTTCCTCGACCGGCTCGACCCAAATCTTGCCGTCGCCGACGGTGCCGCAATCTTGGAAACGGCGCAGCAACGGGCGAGAAACCAATGAGAAACGCGAGGACCACAGGAGCTGGCCCCACCCCGTCCCGGCTAGCGGCGGAACAGCTCGCGGGCTCGGTCGCGGAGGTCGGTAGCTCGGATGACACCTTCGTAGCGGTTGATGCGCAAGCGCGGGAAGGCATTGAAGAAGCGCAGGTCGCGTCGGCTGAGCGACACGCTTGGCACCGGACGGCTCATGCGCTTGCCGGCAAGGCGACGACTGAGCGACGGACGCGGCATGCTCGGCGCGGCATCGGCCACGCGGCGGGCAGCGAGCGCCAAGCCGCGAGCACCATCCGAGATAAACGTCGGCATCGAAGCCTTCTCACGAAGGGCATCGAGCGTCGCGTCGCCCAGCTCGGCCAGCCACGCGTTAACGGCACGGCTACGGATATGCGTCTGTGCCACCGAGTCGATCGCCGAATCGGGAATACGTTCGAGCATGGAGTCGGACGCATCGGCAAGCGACTCATTGATGCGGTCGGCAAGGTCAGCGCGCACACGCTCCAGCTGATCGGACAGGCGACGCCAGCTGGCCAAAGAGCACACCGCGTCGACCATCATCGCGACCGCGGCGATAAAGGCGGACAGCCGCACAATCAGCACCGGCAGATGGCCAAGCAGCCCCAGCAATGCCGGCTCCACTAAGCGGCAAATGCACAGCGCACCCAAGCCAAACGCGCAGGCCCAGTACAGGCAGATGCGTCCATGCAGGTTAAACGGCAGGTGCGAGTAATCCCAAAAGCGCGCGCCTGTTGTTTTTTCCAATAGAAGGCCCACGCTGTACTCGATTGCGCTACATACAAGCGCTGCAGCGACAAACTGGCTCGAGGCATCCGGAATCCCGCGCAGCAAAAGCCAGCAGGCAATGCCGCCCACACCATAGATAGGACAACACGGCCCCAGCAAAAAGCCACTGTTGGCAAATCGTCCGTGATTGAGCATGGCGCATACTGTCGACTCCCATACCCAACCGCAAAACCCGTAAAAGGCAAACGAGAGCACCAGTGCCGAGAGTGGGCAGGCGGCAAGCGTCGCGCCGCCAAACGCCATATCAATCGCGGTTTCCACCGTCTACCCTCTCCTCTTTTCACTCGATGCTTTGCTCACGCTATCGTCCGTCTCATCCTTGCGCGGCAGGCGGCCGGCGACCGTCTCACGCAGAGCACACCATTTATCCGCCAGGCACACAATCCACGCCTCGCGACACGTCGGCGGCACCGGCACCAGCGGAAACATATGCCGCACGATAATATTCCGCTCGCGCGGCGTCAGCTCAAAATCTTCCTCGGCACGCGCCAGGGCAAAAAACGGATGCCGAAATCCGTGCAGGCGATGGCTCGGGTCGGGGTCGTGCCAATCATAGAGAAAGTAATCGTGTAACAGGGCTCCGCGCAGCAGCGAGGCACGGTCGACCGAAACACCGACGCGGCCCAGGCGCTCGGCAAAGGACAGGCTCGCCCGCGCTACCGAAGTCACATGCGCATAGACCGTCACGTCGCCATGCTGGATAAACTCGCGCGTCAGGTCCAGACGGCCCGCCTGTGCCAGTTGACGGGCAGCATGGTCTACTTCGCGCGCGATTTTCTCGGCACGAACGGCATCGGACATGCTGCCTCCCTCCAGCGGCTCACGGCGGCAAGCCACAGCCTGTGCACGATCGATAAAAACATCATGGAACATATCAGTATGGCATCGGACAAAACGTTTTGCCCCACCAGTTGGCGAATTACCGCGCCGCCGTCACATATCAAACGCCAAAATGTGCGAGACTGTCTTGTGCAATTGTGCCGGCCGAGGGAGCGCCGGCGCTCGATTCGCATGGAGTAACCCACAACGATGCTGCTTACGCAAACGACAACGCCCGAGGACGTCAAGGCTCTTAATCGTGCCGAGCTCCCGCAGCTCTGCGACGAGATTCGCCACGCCATCCTCGAAAGCTCCGCCGCCGTCGGCGGGCACGTTGCCCCCAACCTGGGCGTCGTTGAGCTTACGGTTGCGCTTCATCGCGTGTTTAACTCCCCCATCGACAAGATCGTCTTTGACGTTTCGCACCAGACCTACGCCCATAAGGCGCTGACCGGGCGCGCGTACACTTATATCGACCCGGCACGCTACGGCGAGGCCTCTGGCTTTGCCAATCCCGACGAGTCCAAGCATGACTTGTTTGCCATGGGGCATACCTCGACCTCGGTGAGCCTGGGCTGCGGCCTTGCCCACGCGCGCGACCTGGCGGCTGACACGTATAACGTCATTACCGTTATTGGCGACGGCTCGCTTTCGGGCGGCCTGGCGTTTGAGGGCTTTAACAATGCTGCCGAGCTCGACAGCAACTTGATCATTATCGTCAACGATAACGACCAGTCCATTGCTGAGAACCATGGCGGCCTGTATTGCAATCTGGCCGAGCTGCGCGCCAGCAACGGCACCTGTGAGCGCAACATTTTCCGCGCGCTGGGGCTCGACTATCGCTACCTGGCCGCCGGTAACGATGTCCAAGCGCTGGTCGACACGCTGCAGGAGCTGCGCGACATCGACCACCCCATCGTGCTGCACGTCTCGACCGCCAAGGGCAAGGGCTTTGAGCCGGCCCAGAATGACCCCGAGCGCTGGCATCACGTAGGTCCGTTTGACATGGCGACTGGGCGCAAGCTCTGCCCGGGCCATCCGAGCGAACCTGCGCCGCGCACCTATGCCGACATTACGGGCGAGGCGCTCAGCGCCACCATCGAGCGCGATCCGCAGGTCGTGGGCATCACGGCCGCCACGCCCTACATCATGGGCTTTACACCCGAGCTTCGCGCTGCCGCCGGCAAACAGTTCGTCGATGTGGGCATTGCCGAGGAGCACGCCGTGACCTTTGCCACCGCGCTCGCCAGCGCCGGCGCCAAGCCAGTCTTTGGTGTGTACGGCACGTTTTTGCAGCGTGCCTACGACGAGCTGTGGCACGACCTGTGCCTCAACGACGCCCCCGCAACCATCTTGGTGTTTGGAGCGTCGATCTTTGGCACCACGTCCGAGACGCACCTTTCGTTCTTTGATATTTCCATGCTGGGCGGTCTTCCCAACATGCGCTACTTAGCGCCGGCCTGCATGGAGGAATATCTGTCCATGCTGAGCTGGTCGCTCGCCCACCGCGAGCATCCCGTAGCGATCCGTGTACCGGGCATTGGCCTGGTAAGCCGCCCCGATCTGGTGCCCGCCGAGGACACCGACTACAGCGCTGTTCGCTACAACGTGGTGCGTCAGGGCCGCGACGTAGCCGTACTCGCGCTTGGCGATTTCTTTGAGTTGGGCGAGCACGTGGCAAACCGCTTGGCCGCCGAGTACGGCATCGAGGCCACGCTCGTCAACCCGCGCTTTGCAACCGAGCTCGACCGCGAGTTCCTCGACAGCCTTGCCGCCGAGCATCGCGTTGTCGTCACCCTCGAGGACGGCGTCTTGGACGGCGGCTGGGGTGAGCGCGTGGCATGTTATCTGGCATGCACGCCGTTGCGCACGCGCACCTTCGGCATCGCCAAGGGCTTCCCCGACCGCTACGACCCCAACGAACTGCTCGCTCAAAACGGCATGACGGTCGAGAACATGGCCGCCGAAGCCGCAAGACTACTCAACGAGTAAGAAAACCTCCGCAAGGGAAGCATCCCTGCGGAGGTTTTTGTTTTCGCGACGCAATTATCTCAATCTGTAACATCCAGGGCCCGAATTCCCGTCTAACTGTTACAGATCTAGACAAGACGTCTTAGTCCCTGACCTTTGTCTCAATCTGTAACAGATAGAGACCTTTTAGCCATCCAGATGTTACAGATCGAGACATTCGAATTCCCCTGAAGTGAAAATCTCGATCTGTAACAGGTAGAACCCATTTCCTCGTCTAACTGTTACAGATTGAGACAAAGCAGCGAGACAGGCCACCACATCTGCAAGAACCACCACAAAGGTGCCTGTCCCTTTTTGGTAGGTAGAATAACCCATAAGGTAAGTATGTTTCTGAGTTATTTCGTGTTGACCCGTCTGAGCGCAATAGGGTATAACTCTACTCAACCGCTAGGGATTTTATTGAGAAAGGTGTTCTACTATGAGCAAGAACCTCTCCCAGCAGGTCGTTCTCGACCGCCGCGGCTTCGTTGCCGCCACCTTCGCAACCGTCGCCGGCCTTGGTCTTGCCGGCTGCTCCGACACCAGCGCCGAGGCCGACAAGGGTTCCGCCGCCGGCTCCTCCAAGAGCTCCAATGATACCGAGGCTTCCACCACGCTCGACGCTAAGGCATTCGACAAGCTCGTCGACAACGGCCCCAAGGCCGATGACGACGCCATCGCCGCCAGCGCCTGGGCCACGGCCGTCAAGGACGCCGGCGTCTTTAAGATCGGTGGCGTTCAGACCTCTACGCTCTTCTCCCTCCTCAACGAGAAAGACGGTCAGACCCGCGGCTTCGACGCCGGTATCGCACAGCTCCTGTCCAACTACATTCTGGGCGAGAACAAGGTCGAGATCACCCAGGTGACCTCGGACACGCGCGAGTCCGTCCTGCAGAACGGCCAGGTCGACGCCGTCTTTGCCACCTACACCGTCACCGACGAGCGCAAGAAGCTTGTCTCCTTTGCCGGTCCCTACTACTACACCCAGCAGGCTATCCTGGTGCTCGCCGATAACGACGACATCAAGAGCGTCGACGACCTGGCCGACAAGAACGTCGCCGTCCAGTCTGGCTCCAACGGCCCCGCCATCCTGGAGGAGTTCGCTCCCAAGGCCAGCCAGCAGGAGTTCAAGACCGACGAGGAGGCCCGCCAGGCACTCCAGCAGGGTCGCGTTGACGCCTATGTCATCGACAACAACATGCAGCAAAGCGCCCTGGTCCGCGAGCCCGGTAAGTACAAGATCGCCGGCAAGCCCTTCGGCAGCAAGGAGCCCTACGGCATCGGCCTGCCGCTCGATTCCGACGGCGTCGCCTTCGTTAACGACTTCCTTAAGAAGATCGAGGACGATGGCACCTGGACCGAGCTGTGGCAGATCTGCATTGGTGACCGTACGGGCGACACCAATGTTCCCGAGCTCCCCGAGGTCGGCGCCTAAGCTCGCAAGCTGGGCATCAGCCGCTGCGAAACCATACGGAAACGCACGATTCGCTTTATTGCGCTAAACTGTTTCCTCACTGAGTTGTCGGGGCTTCCGTACACACGGGAGCCCCTTTCCTTATCGGCGGGAGGTCCGCATGAGTCTCTCCGAGCTCTGGTCGCTCTATGGCCAGAACTATATCGACGCGCTGCTAGCAACCTGGGGCATGACGCTTGAGTCGTTTGCCATCGCCATGGTGCTGGCTGTCGCCGTCACCGTGATGCGCGTGTCGCCGCTCAAGCCGCTGCGCGTCTTTGGTGACCTGTATGTCCAGGTCTTCCGTAACATCCCCGGCATCGCGCTGCTTATCATCGTCGTCTATGCGCTTCCGCCGCTCAAGGTCGTCCTGCCCTACCGCACCTGCGTTATCGTCGCCACGGTCCTTTTGGGCTCGGCCTTTGGTTCCGAGAACTTTATGAGCGGCATCAACACCGTCGGCGTCGGCCAGGTGGAAGCCGCCCGTTCGCTCGGCATGAGCTTCAGCCGTATCCTCGCCAAGATCGTGATTCCACAGGCACTGCGCTCAAGCGTGCTGCCCATGACCAACCTCTTTATCGCCGTCATGCTCACCACCGCGCTCGGTAGCCAGGTGCCGCTTAAACCGCAGGAGCTCACCGGCGTGGTGAGCTACATCAACACGCGCTCGCTCGGCGGCGTCGTCGCGTTCTTTATCTCGGCACTCGGCTACCTGGGCACGGCCTTTGTGGTGAGCCACATTGGCAACTACATCGATAAGAAGGTGATGATCCTCCGATGAGCAAGCATTCCTCCCCTGCACTTACCATGCGCGATGCGCTCTACGAGGCTCCCGGCCCCAAGATGCGCGCCAAGATTCGCATCGGCACCGCTATCTCGCTCGTTGCCGTCGCCGTGCTCGTCGCCCTGGTACTGCAGCGCTTTTATGTGACCGGCCAGCTTTCGGTCCACTATTGGTATTTCTTTACGCACCTCACCACCTGGAAGTTCTTGCTTGCCGGCTTTGAGGGCACCGTTAAAGTCGCACTCACCGCTGGCGCCATCGCGCTGGTGCTGGGCCTAGCCCTTATGCTCGGCCGCACCAGCGACATTAAGCCGCTCCAGCTGGTTTGCCGTGTGCTCACCGATTTCTTCCGCGGTGTGCCGAGCCTGCTGTTTATCTACTTCTTCTTTTTGGTGCTGCCCCAGTACAAGATCTCGCTGCCGTCGTTTTGGATGCTCACGCTTCCCGTCGCGCTCGCTGCAGCCGGCGTGCTGGCCGAGATTTTCCGCGCCGGCGTCAATGCCGTGCCGCGCGGCCAGGTCGAGGCCGCCCAGGCGCTCGGTCTCTCCAAGGCCAAAATCACCTTTAAAATCGTGTTGCCGCAGGCTATTCGGTTTATCATTCCGTCGTTGATTTCGCAGCTTGTGGTCGTAGTCAAAGACACCACCGTCGCCTATGTGGTGAGCTACCCCGACCTCATGCAAAACGCCCGCGTGCTCATTACCAACTACGATGCCCTCGTATCGGTCTACCTGGTGATCGCAGTCATCTACATCCTCATCAACGTCGCGATCAACAAGGCCGCTGTCTATGTTTCGCACAAGACCGGCGCGACCATCATCCGCTAACGCTTTACCATTTCGAGTCATAAGGAGCCGAGCACCATGGCACAGAGCACCTCTTCCACCGGCAATCAGCCGCTGATCGAGCTCAGACACGTCAATAAGCACTATGGCGACCTGCACGTTCTCAACGACATCAATCTCTCGGTCGACCGCGGCGAGGTCGTCGTTGTGATCGGCCCCTCGGGCTCGGGCAAGTCAACCATGTGCCGCACCATCAACCGCCTGGAAACCATCGACTCGGGCGAGATCCTCATCGAGGGCGAGCCCCTGCCGCAGGAAGGCAAGGACCTTGCCCGCATGCGTGCCGAGCTGGGCATGGTGTTTCAGCAGTTCAACCTGTTTGCACATATGACGGTGCTGCAGAACGTCATGCTGGGACCGGTCGATGTGCTGGGTGTCTCCAAGGACGAGGCCCGCGAGCGCGCCATGGACCTGCTGAGCCGCGTGGGCGTGGCCGAGCAGGCCGATAAGGTACCCGCACAGCTCTCGGGCGGCCAGCAACAGCGCGTAGCCATCGCCCGCTCGCTTGCCATGCAACCCAAGGCCATGCTCTTTGACGAGCCCACAAGCGCCCTTGACCCCGAGATGATCAACGAGGTGCTCGAGGTCATGGTCCGTCTGGCCCAGCAGGGCATGACGATGATCGTCATCACGCACGAGATGAACTTCGCCCGCCGCATGGCCGACCGCGTCGTGTTTATGGCCGACGGCCAGATCGTGGAAACCGGCACGCCCGACGAGTTCTTCGACCACCCCCAGACCAAGCGCGCCCAGGACTTCCTCAACTCCATCAAGGGCCACTAACCCAATTGCCACGCGGGCAAATTCATCAGTAACGTTTGCTCCGCGCCACCCCTGTGCCATGTCCACCCGGATTCGAAAGCTACGCCCATGATCGGAACCCGCACCTCATCGTCCTACACTCCGCACGTCGACGTCGATCCCGCCGACCGTCCGCTCATCCTGGTCGCACCACGCTGGGAAGAAGCGAAACCCTATTTGAGCGAGACGCTCTCCCCCAACGAGGAGATTGCGAGCGTCTTTGTCGATGCCATCCTTGCCGCCGGCGGCCTGCCGCTGCAGATGTCCATCACCGAGGACATTGAGGTCATCCGTCATTACGTCGATATCGCCGACGGCATCGCCATTCCCGGCGGCCCCGATGTCAATCCCAAACGTTGGGGCGATGATCGACCCTACGACCCCACCCTCTGCTGCGAGATCCGCGATAGCTTTGAGTTTAAGCTGGTCGGCGAGGTGCTCCGCGCCAAAAAGCCGCTCTTTACCACCTGCCGCGGCACGCAGTTGCTCAATGTCGCCACCGGCGGCACCCTGTGCATGGACGTGCCAAGCCTGGGCGCGCGCGAGGGCCGCACGCAGTGGCGCCATACCCACGTGCTCAACGACCCCGTGCATCCCGTCGAGGTCGTGCCGGACTCGTTGCTGGAGCGCGCGCTTGGCGGGCACAGGCTTATCCAGACCAACTCCGCACACCACTGCTGCATCGATCGTCTGGGTAAAAGCACGCGCTTGGTCGCCAAGGCAACCGATGGCGTGCCCGAGTGCATCGAAGTCGAAGGCCAACCCTTCTGCCTGGGCGTGCAATGGCATCCCGAGTACACCTGGCAGACGCTCGAAACCGACTTTAACCTCTGGAAGTCGTTTGTCGAGGCGGCAGCCAAGGTCAAGCAGGCCCGCTAGCACGCGAACCACAAAACAGATAAGGGTGCCCCGCCGGCCACATGGTCCGGCGGGGCACCCTTTCACCTATATGTGGCCGGCAAGCAGCCCAAGGCTCGCAAGCTCTTATTCAGCCGCCTCGCGCAGAGCCGACATCGTTGCCGCATATTGCTGCTGCAACGCATGCATTCCCTCGCGAGCGCCGTCAACGGCATCGGCGCCGCGCAGTGCTTCGGTCACCACGACCGCCGGCTCGTACAGATTATCGAATCCCAGGTTCTGGCTCACGCCCTTGAGCGTGTGCGCTGCCATAAACGCACCTTCGGCGTCTCCTGCCGCCATGGCGGCCTCCAGCTTGTCCATGCTCTCGTCATCCAAAAACTTGAGGGCAAAGCGGGCAAGCATTTCCTCGCCCATCAGCCGAGCGCACGCGTCATCATAATTAGCGCCGATCTTCTCATACGCCTCACGCATGGAAATCATGGATTAAAACTCCTTAGGTCAAACTAAATCGTGGGAAACGCGACAACGTCGGCGGGGCGTGCCAACGTCTCGGCAATACGGTCTTGCACCTCGAGCAGACAGTCGAGCAACAGCGGGTTAAAGGTGCCGCACTTACCGTCCAGGATCATCTGGATCGCCTCCTTGTGCGGAATAGCGTCCTTGTACACACGCACGCTCGTCAGAGCATCGTACACGTCGGCCACCGAGACCACCTGCGCGGCAATGGGAATATCGTCGCCCTTAAGGCCATCGGGATAGCCCTTGCCGTCCCAGCGCTCGTGGTGCCAACGCGCAATTTGGTACGCATATTCCATAAGCGCATTGCCGACGTGATGGCAACCCAGCTCAAGCAACATGTCGGCGCCGATCGTGGTATGCGTCTTCATAATCTCGAACTCCTCGGACGTAAGGCGTCCGGGTTTGTTGAGAATCGCATCGTCAATCGCCATCTTGCCGATATCGTGCAGCGCCGAAGCCAGGGCAATCGTGGAGCGTTCCTCGTTGTCGAGGGAAATGGTGTCGCTACGCTGGACTAGACAGCCAAGCAGCAGCTCGGTCAGCTTTTCGATATTCGTAACGTGCCTGCCACTCTCGCCATTGCGAAGTTCCATGACACCGGCCATGATGTCAATGAGCATGCGACTGTTCTTGACGCGCTCGTTGTACTGCTGGGACAGCAGGCTCGTCAGGCGGCGCTGCTTGGCGTATAGGCGGATGGTGTTGCTTACACGGCGGCGCACGACACGGGAGTCAAACGGGCGGCTGATATAGTCCGAGGCGCCCAGCTCGTACGCGCGCAGAACCACATCGTCGGAATCTTCACTCGAGATCATGATGACAGGTAGTTTGTCAACAACCGATCGGCGCGACAGATCGGCCAGCACCTCAAAGCCGCTCACGTCCGGCATGACAATGTCCAGTAGCACGAGCGACAACTCATCGCCATAGCGGTCGACCATATCGAGCGCCGTACGACCGTTATCAGCCTCGAGGATGCAATACTCGTCCTTGAGCATCTCGTTGAGAATGGCTCGGTTCATCTCGGAGTCATCGATGATAAGCACCAAAGGCTTTTCGTTTTGGAAGGCCTCGATGAAATCGCCATCGGTCACGATCGTACCGGCTTTTGCCTTAGCACGGCTCAGTAACTGGACAGCGCGGCCAACGCCCTCATCAACCGTCTCGCCATGAATACGAACGCCACCAACACATGCCGTCAGGCTCACGTACTCATGGCCCGGAACAATCGTGGCATGAACGGCATCGGACACCTGATGCAGGCGACGGGTGAAGTCATCGGAAGGAATATTGGGCATGACGACCACAAACTTGTCGCAGCCATAGCGTACGAGCTCGTCAGTCGAACGAATTCCGCTGCGTATGGCTGTCGCCACAGCACCGAGCGCAAGGTCGCCGGCATGACGGCCACACGTATCGTTGAAGACCCTAAAATCATCAAGGTCGATCACCGCAACGCCGGCCTTCATGCGGGCGTTGCGGAGCTTTTCCTCGTAATATCGGCGATTGCGCACACTCGTCAGCACGTCGGTGTAGACAAGGTCCTCTTCTGCAGCCTCTTGTTCATCGATCGGACGCACCATCAGCAAGACACGAGGCTCACCCTCGACCTTTAGAGGGCGTAGGCGAGCGCGGTACTCAACACCATCGTTGAGCAGTTGCTCCGACACCTCATCGGAGTCTGCCAAAGCCTCAAGACTCAACTGACGCAGACAAGGGCAGCGATCGCCGGCGAGCAGGCAGTTAGGCTCGCTCTTAATCTGATCGGCCGACAGCAAACGCACCACGGGGTAGGTCTTCGCGACGCGGGCGACCTCAGCGGCAGCCTCCTCGTCGGTTAGATTGACCTCGTGATTATTGAGCATATGGGGCCCTTTCGATAGTTTCGCATGGTAGCGGTGGGTTCCAAATGCTACAAGGGTAACACCTTGCCGATGCAGGTAAGCACGTGAATGCTGTTACATTTTTATGACCTGGCAAACGGTGGTAATGGAACCGCGGGCGCGTGGTTATTGGCGCATTCGTTAACAATGACGAAACGCTAACAGCCCCTCTCCCCGCAGGTCATCGAGCGTGCTAACGCTCCAAGACATCGCGAACGGCGTTTGCCGCCGTAACGGGGCGATCGCGCAGACCGTTATGCGCGCCCGGGATCGTCACAAGGGGGCAATCGAGATATTCGGCAGCCGCTCGCGTGCCAGCCTCGCGGGGTGTATCGACCGAAAGCTCGCCCAAAAACACGGCCGACACCGCCTTTGACGCGCGGACGCGCTCCCAGTCGGGAGCATATGTCATATTTGTTCCGTATTCATTGGCCATAAAGCAACGACCATTGCGCAGGGCATGTTTGACTTCCGCTTCAGTCGTCCCGGGAGCCTCGGGGTCCAAGTCGCCGAGAGCTCCCAAGAAAAGCCGGAGCGCCCTTGAAACCTTTCCCGCCGCAATCATATCGAGCAAAACCGGAGCTGCGCCCATACCGACGCCTTCGGCCGACACAGCCGGCTCATGCAGAATCGCACGGGAGACGAGATGGGGTTCGATGCGAAGAAGCTCCAGCGCCACCAACGTACCGGCGCTGTGCGCAAGCACATTTGCCGGAGCGCCAACGTGTTCGATCACGGCTTGCAGGTCGGCGGCCTGGGCGGCAAGATCATAGCTGCCGTCTGCCGCATCGCTGCTGCCACCGCAGCCGCGGCGGTCGTAAGCAATTACGCGGTAGTTGCGGCTGAGCTCACAAGCGATACCGTCGAAAAATGTGCCGTCGACACAAGCGCCGTGCACGCACACCAAGGCAGGAGCATCAGGCGACACATCCGGGCCGGCATATTCGCGACAGGCAATCGTGGTGCCCGCATTCTCGACCGTAAAATCCATGTTGTGCCCCCATCATCAATGCTCATCCAGTTGCACGTCAGTGCGGTTGGATGGACCCGCATTGCCTTACGCCTTGTTAACAGATTAACTGTACCCGACCCGAGGCTTTTCATGGCACCGCATAATGAGCGACGTGAAAAAACGAAACTTGTAAAGCAAGGGCCCGCACCTTGCTTTGGAGCCGATGCTATGCTTAGGCACAATTGTCTTGAGGAGCATATGCCTATGTCTACGTTTTTGAATGCCAGCCCCATCTTTGGGCCCGTTCGCAGCCGTCGCCTTGGTCTCTCGCTCGGCGTCAACATGATGCCGGCGAGCGGCAAAATCTGCACGTTCGACTGCATTTACTGCGAAAACGGCCTCAACGCCGAGCGCCCCTGTCACGAGCCGTACAACACAGCTGCCGTGGTACTCGACGCGCTCGAGGCAAAGCTGCGCGAGATGGCAGCTGAGGGCGAGCTCCCCGATGTGATCACCTTCGCAGGCAACGGCGAGCCCACTGCCGCACCGGAGTTTCCGCAGGCCATCGCCGGCGCCGTCGCGCTGCGCGACGAGCTTGCCCCAAACTCCAAGATCGCCGTGCTCTCCAACGGCACGCGCGCCGACCGCCCCGAGGTGCACGACGCGCTCATGATGGTCGACGACAACATTCTTAAGCTCGATACCGTCGACCCGGCGTTTATCCAGCTGCTTGACCAGCCTGTTGGCCCCTACGACGTCGAGCACCAGATCGAGACGTTCGCAAGCTTTGACGGTCACGTTATTATCCAGACGATCTTTTTGACCGGCGAGTATCAGGGCAAGCTCATCGACAACACCGGCGAGGAATACGTTGCCCTCTGGCTCGCGGCGCTCGAGCGCATTCGCCCGCAGGAGGCGACCATCTACACGGTGGCGCGCGAGACGCCGGTCGCCGGCCTTGCCAAAGCAGCGCCCGATGTCCTCGACGCCATTGCCGCGCGCGTGCGCGCCATCGGCATTCCCTGCCAGGTGAGCTACTAGTGCGCAGCTGCCCTGTGAGTGGGCTATACTAGCTGCGAATGAAAGGAAGTTAGCCATGTTTGACAATGGACCCGTGCCCGGCCGCAACGACGCCTGCTGGTGCGGCAGCGGCAAAAAATATAAGAAATGCCATAGCGCCTTTGATGAGCGCCTCGAGCGCTTGTGGGAAGAGGGCT
>ERZ1673749.1141-NODE-1141-length-20444-cov-5.312325_pt1 | contig 20444 bp, 16 predicted proteins | sample MGYA00580204_ERZ1673749 | MGnify/ENA primary metagenome ERZ1673749 (study PRJEB41218, sample SAMN15661745) | gut metagenome | host: Homo sapiens | place: Canada: London | collected 2015-08-20/2019-03-30 | study: EMG produced TPA metagenomics assembly of...
GCCGTCCTCGTTGATCGTGCCGGTGCCCGCGACGAACTTGCCGCCGTTGAGCGCGCCCGGGGTGAGCTTGTCAATGACCGCGAGCGAGAACATCATGCCCGCGCTCGGCCCGCCGATGTCGTTGAGGTTGTAGTTCACGCTGATGCCGCCGGCCGGCTCGGACGTCATGAGGATGCCCAGCATCGGCTGGCCCTTCTCGTGCGGGTTCTCCCCCAGCTCCACCGACTCGGTGCGCTCGTTGCCGTCGCGCTCGACGGTGATCTCGATTTCCTCGCCGGGGGTCTTGGCGCGCACGGCGGCCTGAACTTCCTGCGGTGTTTGCACCTTCTCGCCAGCGATAGCAGTGATCAGGTCCTCCGGCTGCAGCACCCCCTCGGAGGCGCTGCCTTCCATCACGTCGTGCACCACCACCGTGGTGGGACGGTCCAGGTAGTGCATGGCCGCCACCGTCGCGGACGCCTCGGAGGCGACAAACGCCTGCTGGTTAACCTCGCGCACCTGATCCTCGTCCAAATCCGGCGGCATGATCTGCTCCACCGGCACGATCGTGTCTTCCGTGGCAACCCAACGCCCCAGCGCCTGGCCGAGCGTCATGTTCGTGCGCACGGACACGGTGGTCATGTTCAACTTGCCGCCCGTGTCCAGCGTCTCCGCGCCCTCGATGTCCACGACGGGCTCGCCGCCGACCTCGCCGAGCGTGTCAAAGGTGGGCCCCGGCCCCTCCGCCGCGTACGGCACAGTCAGGCGGATATCGGTGCCCGGGATGTGGTCCGCGGTCAGTGCACCTGCCAACAACACGACGGGGATGGACCCCCAGACCAGGGTCGACCACCGCCGGTTCCGCGCTTCACGTGCTTTGGACATGGGCGCAGATTCTAGCGCAGGAGGCACTTGACACTGTTGCTGGCTCTCAGCGAACCCATGTGTTCGCGGGCTGACTGTATTCTGGCTGGCATGACTAACGGATTCGGCTTTTCCTTTCCTAACGACTCGAACGATGACGGCGAAGGCGACGGCAACAATCGGGGCGGCGACGGAAACGGCCGCGGCAACGATAACGGTCGCGGTGACGCGAACAACCCGTTTGCCGCGTTCGGCTTCGGCGGGGGCCAGCCCGGCGGGGGCGGCTTAGGCGACGTGTTTAACCAGCTGGGCCAGATGCTCTCCGGCATGGGCTCGTCCATGAACGCCCAGGGCGCGGGCGACGCGGTGAACTTCGAGCTGGCCGCACGCATGGCGCGCCAGCGCATCTCCGGCGCCAACCCGGTCTCCGATGCGGACACCCGCGCGGCGGAGGAATCCCTGCGCTTAGTGGAGCTGTGGCTGGACGAGGCCACGGACCTGCCCGCAAGCGGCGCGAAGGCGCAGGCCTGGAACGCCGAGCAGTGGCTGAACCAGACCATGCCGATGTGGAAGCGACTGGTCAACCCCGTTGCGGAGCACATGAACCGCGCCCAGCTGGACTCCATGCCGGAACAGGCCCGGGAGATGATGGGCCCGATGGCCGGGATGATGAACCAGATGAACTCCATGCAGTTCGGCATGAAGCTCGGCCACGCGCTGGGCGATCTGGCGCAGCAGGCGCTGACCGGCTCCGACTTCGGCCTGCCCGTCGCCCCCGCCGGCACCGCCGCGGTGCTGCCGCGCAACGTCACCGAGATTTCCAAGGGACTGGACCTGGCCGGCCAGGAAGTGATGGTCTACGTCGCCGCCCGCGAGGCCGCCCGCCAGCGCCTGTTCCGCCACGTGCCGTGGCTGGTGGAGCGCATCGTCTCCTCCGTGGAGGAATACGCCGCAGGTCTTGAGATCGACACCTCCCACATCGAGGAAGTCGCCCGCAACTTGAACCTGGAAGGCGGCGACCCGCAGCAGATCCAGGAGGCGCTGCAGAACCTGCAGGGCGAGGACCTCTCCCCGCGCGTGGGCACCCGCAACGCCGGCGCCACCTCCCGCCTGGAGACGCTGATCGCCTTGGTGGAAGGTTGGGTCGACGTCGTGGTGGCCGAGGCTCTCGGCGAGCGCATCCCGTCCACCCCGCAGTTGGCGGAGGCGTGGGCGCGCCGCCGCGCCACCGGCGGCTCCGCCGAGCAGGCCTTCGCCAACATCGTCGGCATCGAGCTGGGCGCCCCGCGCACCCGCGACGCCGCCGAGCTGTGGCGCCGCATCGACACCGCCGTGGGCACCGAGCGCCGCGACCAGGTGTGGAACCACCCGGACTTCATGCCGTCCGCGGAGCACCTGGACAACCCGGCGGCGTTCATCGACACGCTTCTCGACGATCAGCCCGACACCGATTTCGACGACGAATTTGCCAAGCTCGAGCAGGAGCTGCGCGACAACCCGGAGCTCAAGCGCGAAGACGGCGACGGCAAGGACGACGGCCGCGAGGACGGCACCGAGCTCTAGGCCTCTGAGCTTCCGAAGCGCTGGTAGGCCTCCAGGTAGCCGCGGGCGCGCTCCGCGTACGGCACCTTGTCCGCCCACCGGTAGAACTCGGCGCTGTGGTTCGGGATAAACGTGTGCGTCAGCTCGTGCACGATCACCGCGTCCAGCACGTAGTCCGGCACCTGCTTTAAGCGGTCGCTGATGCGGATGTCGCCGGTGGATACGGTGCAGGAGCCCCACCGGGAGCGCTGGTTGGACACCCACCTAATCGAGCCGATGCGCGCCTGACCGTCCAGGACGTTGTTGTTCAGGGAATCGGCGCGCGTGCGCAAGGAAGCGTCGTCAAGCGGGCGTGCTTTTGTCTTGCGGTCGAGCTTGGCCAGCATCTCGCTGACCGCCTCGCGCTCCTGCACGTCAGTGAAGTGCGCGGGGATGCGGATCTCCGCCACCCCGCCGACCAGCCGCGCCTGCACCGAGCGCGTCCTGCGCGCCGAGCGGATCACGCGGTACGGCGTCGAATTGTTCTGCGTTTGCCTGCCAGCCATGGCAATGCATTGTAGGATCCCGCATCGGGGGTGGATGCAGGGATGATCAACAACAACTCACGGGTGAAACTCGCCCAGGGCGCGCACCCGTTTCTGCGCGCAGACAACGTCATGCAATTTGGCACCGACGCCACGCGCACAGGGTTGGTGACCACCGAGCACGCCAAGGACGTCGCCGCACTGTTGGGCGTGCTCATGCGGCCGCGGCGCCTGGGCTGGGTGGTCGAGCAGCTCGCCGAACTCATCGGCGCCGAGGCCGCGCGTAGCTTGGTGGACGACCTGCTTAGCTACCGGGTGCTCGTGCCAGCTGTAAAACCAGAGGTGCTGCTGGTCGGCCACGGGCGTTTGGCGGCGGCGGTGACCGCCCGGCTCCGCGAGTGCGGGCTAGATGTGCGCACACAAGCGCGCAACGAGGCGCTGTCGAAGTTCCTCCTGCGCGGCGACACGTGGGTGCCGGTGGCGGCGGTAAACACCACTGCCCTACTCGGCGAGCTCGCCGCCCTAACCCGGCAGCGCCAGGGACCGGTGCTGCCGGTGACGCAGGTGGACGCGCGCGTGGTGGTTGGCCCGGTCTGTGCGCGGCCTGGCCCGTGCCCGTTGTGCGTGCGCCTCTACCTTCTGGACCGGGACCCGAACTGGCCCGTGGTAGAGCAGCGCGCGCCGCTGAGCGTGCAGGGCGAGCCCATCGCCGCGGCGGCAGGCGCTGCCTTCGCCGCGATGTCCCTGCGGCGTTTGGCTGGCGTGCCGGACCCGCCCGGGGTCTCCGCGCCGAAGCCGGACGCCGGCCTGCTCACCGTTGTGGACCCGTTCGCGCCGAACCCGGTGTCCACGGCGACGCTGCCGCCGCACCCGGACTGCGCGATGTGTTTTTAGGGGGGGCTTTTAGCGGAACTGGCCCAGTACCTCGAGCACGCCCGCGCCGTAGTTGTCCACCTTCACCGGGCCCACGCCGGACACACCGAGCAGCTCGCGCTCGTCTGCAGGCATGGCCTCCGCGATGGACATCAGCGTGGCGTCGGTGAACACCACAAACGCCGGCTGGCCGGCGGCGCGTGAGACGTCCAGGCGCCAGCGCTTCAGCGCGGCGTAGACGGCCTCGTCGAAGTTCGGCTCGCACTCCTCGTGCCGGCCCAGGGACTTCTCCGCGGGCGTGCCCAGCTGGTTGCCGCACACCCGGCAGCGCTTCGCGCGCTTGAGCCGCTGCGGGGATTGCTCCACCTCCAGCTCCGGCACCAGCCCGTCCAAAAAGCGCGAGCGGGTGCGATTTTTGTGCCCGCCCTCCTGGCGCGCCAGCGACCACGACATGTGCAGGTGTTCGCGCGCGCGGGTCACGCCGACGTAGAAGAGGCGCCGCTCCTCCTCGATCTGCTCGTCGCCCGCCTTGAGCGCATGCGAGATCGGCAGCGTCTTTTCCACCAGCCCGACCAGAAACACCGCGTCCCACTCCAGGCCCTTCGCGGCGTGCAGGCTGGCCAGAGTCACCCCGTCCACCGCTGGGGGTTGCTTCGCCTCCGCGCGGCGGCGCAGCGATCCCAGCACCTCCGCCATGGTGGATGCCTCGCGGGTGCGCACGATCTCCTCGATCAGATCCACCAGCGCGCTCAGGGACTGCCAACGCTCGCGCGCCTTCGCGCCCTCCGGTTCCTCCGGCGTCAGCCCCAGCGGGGCAAGCGCGGCACGCGCAATGCGCACCGGATCGTCCGGCAGGTCCGTGCGCTTGGAGGCGCGCAAAAGCTGCGCAAACGCCTCGCGGATCTCCGCGCGCTGGAAAAACCCCTCGCCGCCGCGGACCTGGTAGACAATCCCCTCGTCCGCAAGTGCGGCTTCAAACGCGGCGGACTGCGCGTTGATGCGGTACAAAATGGCGATTTCGCGGGCAGGGACGCCGTCGTTAAGCAGCTTGCGCACCTTCTGCGCGACCGCCCGCGCCTCTGCGGGCTCGTCGTCGTAGCCGTTGAACTGCGGCTCCGGGCCGTGGCCGCGCATGCCTTCAAGCTGCAGGCGGGTGCCCGCGATGCGGCCGGTGGCCTTGCCGATGACGGTGTTGGCCAGCTCCGTGATCTCCACGGTCGAGCGGTAGTCGCGCTGCAGCTTCACGACGGTCGCGTGCTCGTACGTGCGCGAAAAATTAAGAAGGTAGTCCGGGGTCGCGCCGGTAAAGGAGTAGATGGTCTGGTTGGCGTCGCCGACCACCGTCAGGTCGTCGCGGGTGCCCAGCCAGGCCTCCAGCACGCGCTGCTGCAAGGGGGTGACGTCCTGGTACTCGTCCACCACGAACGACTGGTACTGCGCGCGGAACTCCTCCGCCACCGCGGGCGCGTTCTCGAGTGCGCCTGCGACGTGGATAAGCAGGTCGTCGTAATCGATCAGCATGCCGTCCGGGCTGGTCTTCGCCTCCTCGTAGAAGCGGTAGACCTGGGCGACCTTCTGTGCGTCCGCCGGTGGCGTGCGCGGGGAATCGGCGATGCGCTGCACGTAGTCCTCCGGGCCGATGACAGAGGACTTCGCCCATTCGATCTCGCTGAGCAAATCGCGCACCATTTCCTTGCCGGTGTCCAGGCCTGCGGCGCGGGTGGCGCGGGCGACGATGGGGAACTTGTTGTCCAGCACCCGCCACGGCAGATCTCCCGCGATCTGGGGCCAGAAGTACTGCAGCTGGCGCATCGCCGCGGAGTGGAACGTGCGCGCCTGCACCCCGCCGATGCCCATGGCGGTCAGGCGGTCGCGCATCTCGCCGGCGGCGCGTTTGGTAAACGTCACCGCCAGCACGCGGTTGGGGGCGACCTGGCCGCGGTCGATCAAGTTGGCGATGCGGTAGGTGATTGTGCGGGTTTTGCCCGTGCCCGCGCCGGCGAGGATGCACACCGGCCCGCGCGGCGCTTCCGCCGCCACACGCTGGTCCTCATCCAGCACGCTGAGGTCTATCGCCATGGGTGTGCTCCTTCCGGGGTGGGTGTCTGCGGTGTGTGCGGTGTGTCTGCCCAGTAGTCGATGAGTGCGCGGGCGATGGTGCCCTCCGCGGCGAGCGTGAGGGAATCCAGCTCGCCGCGGCTGGCCCACACAGTGTGGGTCAGCTCTCCGTCGGTGGGCGCTTGCGCATCGACATCCGACGTGCGCGCCGCCATGCCGAGCATGAGCGCGCCGGAGAGCGGCCACGGCTGGGAGCGCAGGTAGCGCACGTCGTGTACTCGGCGGCCGGTTTCCTCCCACACCTCGCGGGCAAACGCGGTCTCAAGCGTCTCGCCGACGTCCACGTAACCCGCCACCAGGGTGAGGTAGCCGGGGCGGCGGGCGTTTTCCACCAGCAGGATCCGCTCACCCGCCGGGTCCTCCACCAGGCCGATCACGCACGGGTCCAGCCGCGGGAAGATCGGCCGGCCGGTGGCGCCGCGCGCGACGATGCCGCCTTCGCCCCAGCGCACCTCGGAACCGTCCGCCGGGTCGAAGCGGGTGCGCTCACGGGCGTTGACCAAACCGACCGCCCGGGCGGCCAGCGGGTGGCTGGCGTGGGTGCGCGCATCCCCGGTCGCCCCGCGCGGACCGGCAAGATCTGCTGCTTCAGCGCCGTGCACGCGGGCCGCGGTGACCTCCCGGGTCACGTGCACGTAGGAGGTGATGTCGGTGGCGGCCGGAGGTGCGTCGAAAAGCTTGGGCTCCCCGTCGTCGCCGAGTGGGAAGCGCCCGGCAGCATCGATGAGCAGAAACATCCGGTTAATCCCGGTTGGTGATCGCGCCGTTCATGCGCACGTACAGCAGGCGATCGCCCGGCTCGACCGTTTCCGCCTCGGGGGAATCGATGCGGTAGAGCTCGCCGGAGCGCACCACGCCCAGCACGATGTCCGCAAGGTGGCGGGGGTTCGCGCCGACCTCGTCGTCCGCGATCTGGCGCTCGGCGACGGCGAAACCTTCGTCCGGGCTGAGCAGGTCCTCCATCATCTCCACCACCGGCGGAGTGACGGTGGCGATGCCGAGCAGGCGGCCCGCGGTTTCGGAGGAGACGATCACCGAATCCGCGCCGGACTGCATGAGCAGGTGCTGGTTCTCGCTTTCGCGGACGCTGACCACGATCATCGCGCTCGGCGCCATCTCACGCACCGATAGGGTGATCAGCACGGCTGTGTCGTCCGACGACGGCGCGACAATGACAGACCTGGCGCGGCTGACCGCGGCCACGCGCAGCACGTCCGACTTGGTGCCGTTGCCGTGGACGGTGATCAACCCGCGCTTCTCCGCGACGGTGAGCGCGGCCGGATCCGGGTCGATGACCACGATCGACGACGGCGACGCACCGCCGGCGATCAGAGCGTCGATTGCGGAACGGCCCTTAGTGCCGTAGCCGATGACAATAGTGTGGTTACGCACGCTATTCCTCCACTGTTGGATCTGGAGCGTCTTGCGGGAATCCTCCGTGAGCACCGACAAGGTGGTGCCGACCAGGAGCATCAGGAAGGCCACGCGGGCCGGAGTGATGAGGAAGATGTTGAGCAGGCGGGCGGACTGCGTCATCGGCGTAATGTCGCCGTAACCCGTGGTGGACAGCGTCACCGCGGAGTAGTACAGCGCGTCGATGAACGTCAACGGCTCGGAATAGCCGTTTCTGTCCATGTATGCCACGAACGCGACAGCGACGATGAGCAGCAGCGCGTAGAAGAAGCGGCGCGCGATCAGCGACCACGGGGTGGTGCGCGCCGCCGTGGGGATGTTCACCACATCAAGCAGGCTGTGCACCGGGATCTCGGTGAGGTTGGTCGCGTCTGCGCGCAGCGACAACAGGCTCCGAAGCTTCATCCCTGCCGCTCCTCGCTTTCTCTTGCTATTTCTTCACCGGGCGAGCCAGCTCTCGCGCCTCCGAGCATTGTCTCGAGCTGGTCGAGATCCGGCAAGGCGCGGGGCGCGAACGTCTCGCCGGTGCGCACGTAGAAAAATACCGCCCGCACCGGCTTGCCGTCACCTGCGATCCGGCGCCACGCCTCGCGGTAGACCGCGAGCTGCAGCTGAGCCGATTCCATCGCGTCTTTCCCTGGCTTTTCGCCGGTCTTCCAGTCCACCACGACCCAGCCGTCATCGTCGGCGAAGACGGCGTCCATGCGCCCGCGCACAACCGAATCGCCCAGCGCCAACTCGAAGGGGTGCTCGACGTACTCGGGCGTGCGCCCGGCCCACTCGCTGGCCTCGAAGTTGCGCTTCAGCCGCTCCAGGACGTTGCGGTCCACTTCTGCCTCGTCGTTGCCCGGCAGCTCGTCTTCTGTCAGCAGCGGGCGTGCGCCGTAGAACTGCTCCAGCCATTCGTGGAACGCGGTGCCGCGCTTGGCGTAGGTGTTCGGCTTGAACGGCACGGGGCGGCGGGCGCGGCGGGCGAACTGCTCCGGGTCCGCCTTCAGCGCCACCACGTCGGAGGCGGTGAGTTCGCCCGGCATGACCACCGGCACGTCCGCGGCCTGTGCGGCGTCGTGCTCCTCAATCAAGGCTGTGGCGTCGCGCTCCCAGAGCGAGAACAGCTCGCCGTCGGCGTAGTCCGGCAGCGTGTCCATGGCGGCGCGGACCGCTTGGGCGGCCGCAATGTCGCGCGGCGCGGGCGCGTAGTGAGGCCAGCGGCCGGATTCCGGCGCGGCCGTCTCCTGCTTGGTTTCTTCTGTGTCTGCCTCGGGCGCGGTGCCGTCGTCCCAGACCACCACGCATTCCTCCGGCACCCGCTCGCGCATGGCGGCGAAGTGCTCGTAGGGCTCCGCCTCGCGCTTAACACCCTCGCGGCGGCGCGAGCCGGTGACGATGAGTTTCTTCCCGGAACGGGTCACCGCCACGTAGAACAGCCGGGCGGCCTCCTCGGCCAGATCCCCGGCCACCTCCTTGAGCCAAGCCTTGCCGGCTTTTTCAAAGTCCGAGCGGTTTTCCACGTCCGCGAAAACCGGGTAGACGTCCGGGTCGCCGAACGTTTCCGTCGGCAGGAAGCGCGGGAGGGTGAGGAAGGTTTCCGTCTTGGACTTGTACGTGGCCGCGTCCGCGTGCAGCACCGCCACGGTGTCCCACTCCAGGCCCTTGGCCTTGTGCGCGGTGAGAATTTGCACGCGGTCTTCCTTCACCGCCACCGAGCCCGGGGCCAAGCCGTCCTCGAAGCTGCGGGCGAGCTCGAAGAAGTGCAACAGCCCGTCCAGGCTCGCGCCCGGGTATGCGGCGACCTCTTCGAGCAGCCGGTCCAGGTGTACTGCACCCGTGGCGGAGCCGCGGGCGAGCACTTCGGTACGGATACCGAAGACGTGGATGACGTCGGCGAACAGGTCGCTGAGTCTCTTGCCCAGGCTGTGGGTGCGCAGCCAGCGCAGCTTCGCCGCGGTGTCGCGCATGCGCGCAAGGCCCTCCTCGCTGTAGCGCTCCGGCTCGCCCAGGTCCGCCAAAGCGTCCGTGAGCCCTTCGGGTTTGTCGGAGCTGGCGGAGATCTCCTCGGCGCGGACCACAAGCTCATCCAGCTGGGCGTGCAGATGCTCCGCCGCGTCCGCCGGTGCGTCCTCCGGCGGAGTATCCACTCCCGAACCGTGCAGGTTGCTCGCGCGCGACGCCAGCGCCTTAAGGTCAGCCAGTCCCAGGCCCACGGCGGGTCCGCCGAGGACGCGCAGCGCGGCGGCGGTGTCGTCCGGGCGCACCAGCATCGTGGCGATGGCGACGGTGTCGGCGACCTCTGGGACGTCGAGAAGCCCCGCTAGGCCGACGATCTCGTAGGGCACCCCGCGCTCCTCCAGCGCCGCCGCCAACAGCGGCGAGTGCCGGTTCTTGCGCACCAGCGCGGCTGCGGAAAGCGCGCGTCCTTCCTGTACTGCCGCCTGGTATTCCTGCGCAAGCGCGTCCGCCACGTAGGCGATCTCCGCGTCCTGGTCCGGGAAGAAGCCCAGGGTCACATCACCCGCATCCGCGGCCGGCCGCGCCTGCAGCGCAGCCACCGCCCTGTCTTCGGCGGTGCCCAGCACCGCGTCGGAAACCCCGTTGGCCAGGTCCAACACCTCGGGCGGATTGCGCCAGGAGGTAGTCAGCTGCTTCTTCGGCGCCGGGCCTGCCGGCGACGGGAAATCCTCCACGAACGCGGCCAGGTTGGCGGCGGTCGCGCCGCGCCAGCCGTAGATCGCCTGCATCGGATCGCCCACTGCGGTCACCGTCAGCGACGGGTCCGCACCCTCGCCGAACAGGCTGCGCAACAACACGCGCTGCGCGTGCGAGGTGTCCTGGTACTCGTCCAACATGACCACGCGGTAGCGGGAGCGCTGCGATGCCCCCACCGTTGTGTGGTCGCGCGCCAGCTGTGCTGCCACGGACATCTGCTCGTTGAAGGTGACCACGCCGCGGCGGCGCAACTCCGCCGCCAGCTCCTCCACCAGCGGCATCATGTTCACGCGCATTTCCTGCTTGGAGCGCCAATTCGTGAGCACCTTGGTGAACTCCACGCGGGCGCTCGGGGCCATGGGGTACGACTCGGTTTCTGCGAGGAAGTCGTGCGCGTGCTCGCGCACCCACTCGGGCGAGGCCAGCTCGTTGCCCATCGCGGTGGTCAGCGCGAGCAGGTCCTCCACCACTGTGGACAGCGACGGGTTGGAGCCCAGCTCCGTGATCAGCCCGCCGGAAAAGTTCACCACCACGTCGGTGGCGATGGCGTGCAGCTCCGCGTCGGTGATCAGCCGGGCGTCCGGCTCCACCGGCACCAAAAGGCCGTATTCGCGGATCAGCTCGCCGGCGTACGAGTCGTAGGTGGACACCGAAGGCGCGATCACCTCGAGATTTTTCGCCAGCTCGCCGGACGGGTCCAGGCGGCGCACCAGGTCGGTGTTGGCCGCGAGCGAGCCCAGCCGGTCCCGGATGCGCTTGCCCATCTCCTGGGCGGCCTTGCGCGTAAACGTCAGGCCCAACACCTCGTCTGGCCGGGCGTAGCCGTTGGCCACCAGCCACACCACGCGCGCGGCCATGGTTTCGGTTTTGCCGGCACCGGCGCCGGCGACCACCAGCAGCGGGCCTGGCTCCGCGCCGATCACGTCGGCTTGCTGGTCTGTCGGCGGGTACTGCTGGCCCAGGTAGCGCGACAGCAGCACGGGGGACATCGGGGTGGGGTTAGACATGGTGGATCGTCGCTCCTTCCGGCTGGATCGGGCACAGCGCTCGCACAGCGCAGCGGTCGCACTGCGGGCCGACCACGGCGAGCAACGTCGGTCCTGCGGTTTCCTCGGGCAGCCCGTCGAGCGCGGCGGCGAGCGCGTCCAGCTCTTCGCTGGTTTTCGCCGCCTGCTCGCGGGTGCTCAGCGTGGTCTTTTTGGCGTTCGGGTACACCAGCACCGCCCCGCCCACGGAAAGGGCATTTGCGCCGTCGCGAGCGGTGACGACCTTGCCGCCGTCGAACTCTCCGTGTGCCAGCGCCAGCTGGTAGGTGGCCAGTTGGGGGTTGTCCGCGGTGGCGTCCGCGGTCGGCGGGTACGCGCTCGTTTTCAGGTCCACAATGTGCACCGCGCCGCTGCTGTCGCGCTCGAGGCGGTCCAGCCTGCCGCGGATGCGCACATTGTCACTGACCTGGACGTTCACGTCAGCCTCCACCGCGACCTGCTCAAACGCCCCGCGGCTGGCCTGCAGCCAGCCGTGGGCGCGCTCGAGCATGGCCCGAAAGTCCGCGATGTCGCGCTCGACCTTCCACTCCGGGGCGTTATCCGCGGCCCGGCGCGCCGCCACGGTCGCATCCAGCGCCTCGGCGGCATCCATGCCGTTGCCCAGCGCTTCGAAGTAGGCGTGCGCCATGGAGCCGTAGATCATGTCCAGCGATTCGTCCAGGCCCGACATCCGTTCCAGCACGGCCTGCATGGGGCATGCGAGCAGCTTTTCCACCCGCGACGGCGACAGCGCCGGCGAGACGTCGAGCGACTCGCTTGTGGACGGCTCCGTGGTCGTCCACCACTGCTCCGGGTCCGCGCCCAACACGCCGGCGACTGCCAACCGCGCGAGTTGGCGGGACGCCTGGCTGCGCTGTGCCTCTGTGGATGCAGGGTCTGTCAGCGCGCGGCGGAACTCGGCGATCAGGTCGTCGTGCGCGAGCACGCGCACCACCGCGCTGTCGCCCTCGGCCCCAGCAGCAGCGCCCGCGCCCTGGCCTTCGAGCCGGGCGGCGTCAACAGACGTGCCCGCGATGCGCACCTCGCGCGGCTGCACCTTGAAGTCGCGGCAGAACTCCTCCACGAAGCGCGAGCGCTGCTCCACTTCCTCGCCGTCGTCGCTTTCCACGGCGGTGACCAACAGCTGCTCCGTGGCGCGGCTGGTCGCCACCGTGAACAGGCGGCGCTCCTCCACCAGCCGTTCGTTGATGTGGGAGACGGGCACGCCTGGGTCGACGTCCTTGTCGATGAGGTCAACCAGATCCTCCTGGCGGAACAGCGATCCGGTCTCCCCCAGGCTCGGCCACGTCAGTTCCTGCACGCCCGCCACGACCACGCGGCGGAACTCGCGGCCCACCGTGCCGTGGGCGGTAAGCAGCGCTGCGGCATCCGGGGTGGCGTTGCGGCGGTCGCGCACGCCGGTGGGCAGCTCCTGTTCGGTGATGGACGCGACGAAGGATTCGATGCCGGCGCTGGGCCTGCGCTCCGTGTGGTCGCCGGCCGCGTCGAACAGCGCCATCACGGCATCGAGGTCCCTGTCCGCCTGCGAGCCGGTCGCACCGCCGCGCAGCGCTGACGCCAGCAGCCGGTTGGACAGGCCCGTGGCGTGCCAGAGCGCCCACAGCACTTCCTCCACCGTGCCGCCGTCCGCAAGCACGCTACGCCCGGCGTCGAGCACATCGCGGACGCGGTGCAGGATGTCCAGCTCGCGGTCCGTGAGCACGGTGCCGAAGTCCGGCAGTCCGGCCGGGGCGGCCAGCAACTCGCGCAGGCTTTCCTCCGCACGGGTCTCAGGCGACCAGCGGCGCAGGCCGCGCAACAGTCTGCGCAGCGTCACCGGGTCAGCACCGCCGACGGGGCTCAGCAGCAGGTCGCGCCACTCGGCGGCCGAAAGTTCCTCGTACAGCGCGCGCACGCCGAGCAGCAGCGCCGAAACAATGCGCTGCTCCCCCAGCACCAGGTCGGTGGGGTTGAGCGCGACCGGCACCCCGGCGCGCAGCAGCGCGCGCCGCATCGGTTCAAGCAGCGGCGTGGAGCGCACCACCACCGCCATGTCGCGGTACGCCACGCCTTCTTCCAGGTGTGCGCGGCGCAGCGTGTCCGCCACCAGGGAAAGCTCCGCCGCGCTGGACTCTGCGATCGCCGCTGACCGCGCTGGCGTCCTGCGGGTGGCGCCGAGGTCGATCACTTCGTGGTCCAGCCCACCTAAGTCCTGGAAGAATGCCGGGGAGGCGCCGCGGAAGTGGAACACGGATTGCTCTAGATCCCCGCCGACGACCCCGAGGTCCGCCTGCTCCAACAGCCTTTGCACCAGGGCCGCGGAGGCGGGTGCCAGGTGCTGCGCGTCGTCCACTATCACGGTATGCCACGTTCGCGGCAGCTCCACCTCGAGCGCAGCCGCGATCAACTCCGACGCCGACAGACGGTGCGCGCCGGACAGTGCCATCACCTGCTGATATTCGCGCAAGAAATCGCCCGAGGCGGACCAGATGCCAATGTCGTGGCGCTGGCCCAGCTCCACCAGATCCTCCGGGCCCTGGCCACGCTCAATCGCGCGCAACAAAAAGTCCCTCAACTGTCGCGCAAAACCCACCATGGGCAGCGCCGGGCGCAGCTCCTCAGGCCAGGTGCCACCGCCGTCTTCGGCGTGGCCCTGCAGTAACTGGCGGATCACCGCGTCCTGCTCCGCGCCGGAGATCAACCGCAGCTCTTCATCCATCTGCTGGCGCACCAGCGCGAACGCGAGCGAGTGCACGGATCGCACCACCGGCTCGTCGGAGACAAACCCGGAGGCGGCAAGTGTGTCCGCCAGCTCCGCGCGCAGCCGCGCGCCGGTCTCCTTGGAATCCGTGAGAACCAGCACCCCGCCCGGGCCGTGTTCCGCTTCGCTACCTGCGTGCCTTCGCATCGCGGCCGCAGCGGTATCCAGCAGGAAGCTCGACACCCCGGATCCCGGCTCGCCCGTGATCTTGTACAGGCCTTGCTGGGGCAGCTCAATCGGCCATTCGCGCCGCGTGTCGGGACGCGTGCGCGGCACGAGGTAGGCCTTCGGCTCGAGTGCGGCCGGGGGCACGGGAGAGGGTCTAGTGGAAGTCATGCCGTTGATTGTGTCACTCACTCCGACACGAGCGCCCGCTCAATCCCCTCAGCTATCGAACGTATGCCCGAACTCGCAGCTCTCGCGCAGGCCACGCGGTACTCCAGCGCGCGGCCTGCGAGATCCCGCAGACCCGGCACGTGCGCCCACCTGTCAATAACGGCCGCATCACAGGCCTGAGCCAACAGCCCGTCCACAATCACCAGCGCCGCGGTAAAACCGCGGGGGCGTTTGCTTGAAGACGGCACAAGGTCCGTCAACGTCGGCACCATATCCCCAGAAAAGAGCAGGCAGGACGCAAAGTCCATGTGCGCCACAACGTCGCCCGGCTGCGGCGTGTAGTCGCGCCACACCGCCCGCTCTGCTGTCGCGAAGGCGTCGCCGCGGTCCGCCGTCGGCGCGTCGACGCCGGCCATCGCGTCGTCGTAACGCAGGGCGGCGGACACGGCTTCGTCGATACGCGCGAGCACCCGCCCCTCAACGAACTCGCTGGCTTTGAAACCGCCGACGACCAGGCGACCGTCGGTGGCGCGCACCGGGCGGGACACTGCGATGCCTGCGCCGAACTCGCCGGCATGGTCGCGGGCCTTGCCGGACCAGGCGGCCGTGTCGCTCGCCTCGGAGACCACGACCCGGCCGAAGCGGACACCGTTGTCCCACTCCGGGCCCAGAGGAATTCCCGCGCGACCGTCGAGCTGGAACGCCGACAAAACATGCCCGGGGATCTGCTGTGCCGTTTGTTCTGCCACCTACAGCCTCCTACAGCGCCGCGGGCCGCGGGTAGGGCCACGGGTTCGGCCGGCACGTGTCCGGGTTGTCCGGGTAATTGTCGTCCGGGCTCATCTCCCGCAGCTGCGCATTATTCAGGCTCAGAGTCTGCTGCATCATGATCGGCGCCAGCGCGTTCGGCTCCGGGCACGGCACGTGCTCCGCAAAGCCCACCGCGTGGCCCACCTCGTGGTTGATCAGGTACTGGCGGTAGCTGCCCAGATCGCCCTGGAACGGCACGGCGCCGCGCACCCAGCGCGACTCGTTGAGCAGCACCGTGTCCTCGCCGGTGATGCGGGTGCGGCAGCTGGTTTCGGTGCCGATCTGCACACCGCACAGCTCCGCGGTGGTGTCCAGCGATGCCAGACGGATCTTCAGCGACGGGTTGTCGTTGACACCGACGTGCTCGAAGCGGAAACGCGGGTCGTTGGTCCAACCGCGCGGATCGCTCAGCGTCGCGTCAACCATGTGCGCAAACGCCTCGTCGCCGCCGTAGCCGGAGGTGTTGATACCGTGCTCGACCTCCACGGCGAAGCGCACCACGATTTCGGTGCCCTCGCCGGCGCTCATGCCCGGTGCGCCCACCTCGTAGAAGGTGCCGGCGCCGGTAGTGGTGTACGGCCCACCCGGCGGCAGATCGTGGGGATCAAACTCCCCTTCCGCGATCTTCGCCGGTTCCAACGGCTTCACGCCGCCCTCCGGGTCTTCCTCACCCTGCGCAGGCGAGGATGCTGCGGATTGTTCTGCCTCAGCGGAGGAACCGGTGGCCCCCACCGCGAGGTCCTCCGGGTTTTGGAACATGTTGATCAGCACAAAAACGGTGATCACGGCCAGCACGGGGATGGCGTAGGCGCGCCAGCCGTACTCCTGCGCAAACGCGGCGAGCTTACTATCGCCTGCTTCGGCGTGTGCGGCGCGGGATGTAGGCCACCGTGAGGCGTCGAAAAGCTTCCCGCGCGTTTGCGGGCGTGTCTCAGAACGGCGCGGCGTGCGAGAAGGATCAGCGCCCTCGGATTCGAGTTCCCAGCTATCAAACCAGTCGCCGAAATCATCGTCGTCTGTGTCACGGGCGCTGAATTCGCCGTCGCTGGGGCGGCGGTGCGCTCCGTGGCCACCCTCGATGGAGCGGCCGCGGCGGGCGTCCCGCTCATGTGCGCCGTGCCGTTGTGCCATAAATGCGTAATTTAGCGCATGAACCCGACGGATCGGGCTGCGGCAGTACCCTGCTCCGCGTACACGATGCGGTCGGTGCGAATGAGGTAAACCCGACCCTTGTCGTCCTCCACCTTCAAGGTGGCCTGGCCACTGTCAATGGCCTGCTCGACGGTGGCGATGATGTCGTCCTGCCCCTCCGGCAGTTTGATCGTCAGTTCGCGGGGGCTGTCTGCAAGACCGATCTTGATATCCATGGCGCCATTGTAACGGCCTGTAGTTAAGATGAACGCGTGCCCTATTCAGCTGAGAGTGAACGCAACCGCGCCTCAACTGGCGCCCCGGCCAGCGAGAAATCGCTGCCGCCGACGTTTGCTCAGCTGGGTGTCGCCGTCGAAATCACCGATGCGCTGGCGCAGCGCGGCATCTCTCGGCCCTTCTCCATCCAGGAGCTGACGCTGCCCCGCGCGCTTGCGGGCCGGGACATCATCGGCCAGGCCCGCACCGGGATGGGCAAAACGTTCGGCTTCGGCGTGCCGCTTGTGGACCGTGTTTTTGACGACGCGGACATCGACGAGCTCGACGGCACCCCACGCGCGCTGGTGGTGGTGCCCACCCGCGAGCTTGCCGTGCAAGTGGGCGACGACCTCGCCTTCGCGGCCTCCCAGACGCCGGTGCGCGTGACCACTATCTACGGCGGCCGCCCCTACGAGGACCAGATTGCGGCGCTGGAAGCGGGCGTGGACGTTATCGTCGGCACGCCCGGGCGCCTAATTGACCTGCACGAGCGCGGGGATCTCACCCTTTCCACTGTGGCGATTCTGGTGCTCGACGAGGCTGACGAGATGTTGGACATGGGCTTTCTGCCCGACATCGAACGGCTCTGGGCGGCGGTGCGCGACGACGCGCAGACGATGCTGTTTTCCGCCACCATGCCGGGCGCGATTCTGACGCTTGCGCGGGCGAAGATGAACAAGCCGGTGCACATCCGCGCCGAGTCCGCCGACGCGCCGCGAACCCACGACACCACCCGCCAGGTCGCCCTGAAGTCCCACCGCATGGACAAGCCCGAGGTGGTCGCGCGCATCCTCCAGGCCCACGGCCGCGGCCGCACCATCATTTTCGCCCGCACGAAGCGCTCCGCCGCGGATTTGGCGGATGATCTCGCGCAGCGCGGCTTTACCGTGGCGGCGGTCCACGGTGATCTTGGCCAGCGTGCGCGTGAGGCGGCGCTCGATGCTTTTCGCCGCAGCTCGGCCGACATTCTCGTCGCCACCGACGTCGCCGCCCGCGGCATCGACGTCGAAGACGTCACCCACGTGATCAACTTCCAAACGCCGGATGATCCAATGACATACGTGCACCGCATCGGCCGCACCGGCCGCGCTGGCAAGAAGGGTACGGCCGTGACGTTGGTGGGCTACGACGAGGTGCGCAAGTGGGAGGCGATTAACGACGAGCTTTCGCTTGATGCCCGCGAGCTGCCCGAGTGGTTTTCCACCTCCCCGGAGCTGCGCGAGGCGCTGCATATCCCGGACTCGGCTACTGCACGAGTGGGGCGCCCGCGTAAAGTGCTCGGAGCACGCCCAGCACGAGCCTCAGGAAGGAACCGGCGATGAATTCTCCTCTGCGTCGCACCCGCGGCGACCTGATCGCTACCGGAGTGATCGCAGGTGTCTCAGCGCTTTTGCTGGGCACCGCCTTTTTCACCGCCCCCGCTCGCGACGCACACTTGGTTGCTGCCGAAGAAGAGCAGGAGGACTACGGCCAGCTCGCCGTAGTGCCTAAGTCGTTCAGCGAGGGGTTTTCCCTGCCTGACACATCTGGCCGCGACCAGCCTTTGGTGGCCAGCGGCATGGTGATCACCTACAACGACAACACCCTCTCCGCCACCACGCCGGAGGGTGAAACCGTGTGGACGTACGAACGGCCCAACGAGCTGTGCCTGGTGGACCAGGCCTGGGGCAAGGTTGTGGCAACCTACCGCGACAACGCGGGTTGCGGCGACGTGGTGGCCATCGACGCGAAGACCGGCAAGTACGCCGGCACACGCTCGGCCATCGCACCGGACAAGGTAGTGCGTTTGGCCTCAAATGACCGTGTGGGCTACGCCAGCTCCGAGCGCGCCGAGGTGTGGCGCTCCGATCTGGTGCGCACCGTGGAGTACGGGCGTGTAGAGGCGAAGCAAGAGCCGGACATGCAGCCCAACGAGTGCACCATCACGTCCGCACTGACTCGCACCGAGCTTGTTGCGGTCACTGAAATTTGCGACGACGGCGCGTTTTTGCGCCTGCAGGAGGCTACGCCGGAAGATGCGCGCAAGCCCGAGGTCCTCGTCAACGTGGAAATTAGCCCGGACGCGTACCTGGTGTCTATCTCCCAGGACGCGGCCGCGGTCTACGATCCGACCGCTTCCGAGGTGCGTGGCTACAACAAGGAGGGCACCAACATCAGCTCCTCGTCGGTGCCGCAGATGGATAGCCCCGAGATCGGCCCGGACGGCATTGTGAAGAACCTGCCTGTGGCTGACCTGCCGCACCACATGACGTACTGGGAGAACGATTCGTTGCTGCTTATGGAGCCAGCAACGCTCTCCGTCACGGGCGTTTTCCAGGGCGCGCTGGGCACCGGCTTTGCCGCCGGGGATAGGTTGCTGTACGCATCCAACAGTGGCATTGCCGTAGTGGATTGGGATAAAAACGCCGTGGACAAGATCATCCCGGTCGACCGCGGCGGCTACTCCGGCCCGGTGCACGTCTCCTCTGCCGGCGCCACCGTCGTGGAAAAGCGCGGCGACGAAGTTGTTGTGATGAACGCCAACACCTAAGGCACCGGCCATACCACCTTGTAGCGCGGCGTTTTACTGTGAGCGCCGCGCTTTGCGTTGCGCGTAGCGCGCCTCGTTGTACGCGCGCGTAGCAGGGTGGAAGATACCGATGAGTGCGAGCACGGCTGAGGCCAGCGTTGCGGCTCCTAAAAGCGGCACGCCGCCGCGGAACATGTACACCGCCACGCCCGCCAGGATCGCTTCCACCAGCACGATCGCGCCGGTGGCGCGCGGGTTGCCCTTCAGCGTGCTCACCGCGGCGTAGGCGATGTAGCCGAAGATGATCACAAGAAACGTCGCGGTACCGATGTTGACGTAATTCGCTGCCGGGGACTGCGACTCCAACGTCGAGGTGTGCTCGGTGAACTGGGAGACGATCAGCGAGGCCGCATAGATGAACATTGCGGCGCACTGCGCAAGCACCACCACCGCGCTGAAACGCATCACTGCGGGAACGGTTCCTAGCGCAACTTCGGACTTACTTTGGGCGGGTGTCTTGTTGGTTTTCACACCGAAGCAGTCTAGGCCCCGCTGCCCTACGCTCCCATTCGTGTGGCACGATTTGACGGTGACCCACCTCGCACCGGAATCATGTTTGCGCAGGTCAAATTGCCTATCGACGACCTCCGGACGCACCCCGAACTCAACCCAGGCCAACGAAAACAGGGTTAGATCCTATGATTCCCGTCACAATTTGGCTTCCACCCCTAGCGCGGTGTAGGTGAACGTGCCATTATTTCCGGGTAGCAAAAACAACGGGCTGGTTAAACAGCCCTTAACCCTAAGCCACCACAGGGTTAACGCCCGGTAAACCGGAAGACGGGTCCCGCATCCAACGGGAAGCTCCGCCCGATGCCAGGAATCAAACTTCGTTTGCAACGCATCCGCCACAATGCGGGTGTTTGTGGTGCGCACGTAATTGCACATGGATTGAACACACGTTTCAACACACACGACCCAAAAGGAGAGTCATCATCATGGATTGGCGCCACGAAGCAATTTGCCGCGACGAGGACCCGGAACTGTTCTTCCCCGTCGGTAACTCCGGCCCGGCCCTGAGCCAGATCGCCCAGGCCAAGCTGGTTTGCCACCGCTGCCCAGTTACCTCCCAGTGCCTGAAGTGGGCCCTTGAGACCGGCCAGGACGCCGGTGTGTGGGGCGGCCTGTCCGAGGAAGAGCGCCGCGCACTCAAGCGCCGCAACAAGGCTCGCGCCCGCAACCGCGCTCGCCTGTCGGCATAACGCCATAAAATTCGCCGGATTACCTTGCCGGCAGTGCGGGGCGATACAGTGGAACATCTGTAACCGGTACCCATAACCCAAAGGAGGCCCCCATGAGCAAGCGTGGTCGCAAGCGCAAGGACCGTCGCAAGAAGAGCGCTAACCGCGGTAAGCGCCCCAACGCTTAAAGCGCGGTAAACGAAGTAGCAAGCGGGCCCTTCCCATTTCGGGAAGGGCCCGCTTGTTTGCTTTTGCCTACCGGCCAGCCGTAGCTTTTACGCCTTAGCACATTGCGAGGAATGCTGCGCCGATGCCGAGGGCTGCCAGGGCTGCGAT
>ERZ1673749.1144-NODE-1144-length-20359-cov-37.939322_pt1 | contig 20359 bp, 14 predicted proteins | sample MGYA00580204_ERZ1673749 | MGnify/ENA primary metagenome ERZ1673749 (study PRJEB41218, sample SAMN15661745) | gut metagenome | host: Homo sapiens | place: Canada: London | collected 2015-08-20/2019-03-30 | study: EMG produced TPA metagenomics assembly of...
AAGGAATTTCAGCATTTGGGGACCTCCGATCGAGTCGTCGGCCGCCCGCGCACGGGATGCGTCGCAAGGCCATTTTACTGCGAGCGTATGCACCCGCAGCTGGTAAACGCAATAATTGCAAACATCTGTTCGATATTCATACGCTTGATCCATCGGGCAATGGAGCCTGGCTGCGTTACCAAAAAAACGGGGCAAACTCCAGTGCGGAGTTTGCCCCGAAAAGAGAATGGCAAAGCAAGAGCGTAGATGGACGAGAAAAGTGTCCGCAAGTCTCATGGCCATCACATCCCACCTGCCAAAGTGATGGGTGAGCGAGCGTTACTCGTGCTCGGACTCCTCAGCCTGCTTACGGCTGCGGATGAGGTGTGCCACGCCGATGCACAGCACTGCGCCACCAGCGATCCAGGTGAAGGTCACGCCGTTGAGACCGGTCAGTGGGAGGCCAACCTGCTTGGTATCGCCAACGGTGATGTTGAAGATGCCGTCCGTCTTCTCCGAGTCAGGCTTCACCGTCAGGCTGTTATCTCCGGTGTCGCCATAGGTGAGGCCGGCGATAACCTTGTCGCCCTGGCCAGTCGTAAGTTCTCCAGTGAGCCCAGTAAGACCAGCATCCGGATCATCGTCCTTCATGCTCGGCTTGATCTCGAAGGTGAAGGGGTCGACCTTAGCGTAACCAGAGGGGGCAGAAACCTCCGTGACGGTATAGGTGCCGGCGTCGAGACCAGTAACCTCGATGATGCCCTCGCCATTGGTCACGAACTCTTTGGGCGTTTCACCAAGGGACCCATTATCCTGGACATACAAATTCGTGGATGCAACATCGTCTGCCGTGGTGGCCTGGATGGTGAACCTGGCGCCTTTGAGGGCCTTCTCGGTGCCCAAGTCGACCTTATTGATCTTGAGGCCGTAGGTGTAATCCTTGACCGTGTCAGGCTGGGTCTCGCCGCGCTCGCTGGTCATGGGGTTATTGGAGTAGTTGAGCGTCACGGTGTTCTCGTTACCCTCGGTGCCCGCGACGACCGCATCCTTGTTGATTTGCGCCTTATAGGAGACGACGATGTAGGAGTCCTTAGTGACGTCACTGACCTCCTTCAGGTTATCGCAGGTCCACGTCGTCGTCTTGCTGCCGTCTTCGGCAGCCTCGGCGGGCGTTTCCTCCTTGAAATACGCAGTGATATCCTTACCCTCCGTGCGGGCGAGATCGCCCTTCGCGTCAGTCCTGCTCTTATACAGGTAGACCTTAGCGCCCTTCTGCAGCGTCAGGCCCTTGGAAATCTTGTCGGAGAACTGATAGAAATACGTGTCGTACTTGTCGAAGTTCTCTGCGACGGTGCCGTAAAGGTTGTACGTCACGTCCTGGCCGATCTGGGAGTCAGCGGCGTCGTGCTCCTTGCTGTCGGCATCGCTCACGATCTTCTTCTCGACGGTGGGGATGCCCGTTTTCTCGTTGACTTTAACGGGAGTGCTTCCCACGACAGCGAAGATGGGGGACGTACCCGCCTCGCCCTCATTAATGGTGTCGGCTTTGGTCACAAAGAGCCAGTAACCGTGCGCGAGACCAGAGGCAGCACCATTAGTCGTTGTCGTCTTTTCAGTAAGATTGTCTACGGCAGCAGCAATCTTATAAGCAATGTGATTAGAGTCAACACGGGTTGTCTCATCGGTACCTGTCACCTCATTCGTGATCCAGTCTGCAGCATCCTGAGCAGTCTTACCCTTGTAATTCGGCTCCTCTTCCTTGATAACTTCCTCGACAGCCGTCTTCACGCTACCGTTTGCCCAAGTGATGTTGCTCGCGACCGTCTTGCCTTCAACCGTAGCGAAATCAGCGCTGAAAATCTGATAGCCCTCGAACTCGGTAGTGTTACCCTCAACGTTCTCGATAGTCACCGAGCCGTTCGCAGTCGTCGCACCCTCAGCAAACGCCATGGTCACCGGTGCCATCACGCCGCCGAAGCTCAGCGCTGCTGTGAGGCCGGCGGTTACTGCCAGGCGTGCGATGTTCTTGCTCATGCTCATCTTCTTTTCCTCTGCTTTCTGCTCGAATTCCATTTGATCTAAATCTGTCTGTCTGTGTCTTAGCATCTACTTCGCTACGTCTCGCCCCGCTCTCTGTGGGGCTGCCAGCTACTCTTTATGGCTGCCACCTCCCCGCTTGACCAGGAGCGCGACCACGATGAGCGCGGCTCCGGCGACCGCTGCGGCGGCCGCGGCGTACATTGCCATATCGCCAGTCGAGGGCATAAAGCCTCCGGTGGTAATGCTAGGGGGTGTGCCGGTGGGCGTGTTGATGAGCGACGCCTCCAGGCTGCCCGTCGACCCGTCCGCGCTGTCGGCGCGCAGGGGCGACTCGGCCGTGATGGTGAGTTTGGGCTTGGCGGCGGCCACCTGGTCGACGTCCAGGCCCTCGGCCTTGACCGTCACGGAGCGCGTGCCCTCGAAGGGGGTGTAGCCCTTGGGTGCCTTGAGCTCGCGGACCTCCAGCTTGCCCGAGTCCACGCCCGAGACGGTCACGCGGCCGTCCTCGCCCGTGGTGACGGTGGCCTTGCCCTCCGCATCCCACATGCCGTCGGCCGCTAGCGTGCGACCGCGGTCGTCGGCGATGCTCAGGACCGCCCCGGCAAGCGGCTTGTCGCCGTCGCTGCCGCGCTTGGTGAGCGCGAGATCCCAGGTGTAGGCGCACGCGTCATCGCTCGGCGTGCGGGTGAAGCCGGCGTCGCCGGACTGGTCGGCAAAGGGAGAGCGCGGGTAGCGCAGGTAGACCTCGTTGGGGTTGCCCTTGGTAACGCCCCGATTGCAGTTGACCCCCAACGGCGCGTTGTAGACAGCAACCACACGGGCACCCTCGGCGAAGGCGTCGGCCCCGCCGAGCGCGGCGATCAGGTCGCCGGTGCGCACGGTGAAGGTGCTCCCCTCGACAGAGACCTTGCACTGTAAAGTTATGTCTGTCCACCCTTTAGCCGGCGTCGAGCTGACGTTGCCGTCCTCACATGCGACCGCACCGAAGCCGCCCTCGGCGCCCGCCGCCACGTACACATGCATGCTCGCGGCCACCTTGGAGGGGTCGAGCCCCGCGCTCATGGTGTCGACGAACCGCACCGTATAGGTGTCGTAGGCCGTGGGGCCCGCCGGGACCGTGGCCGAGAGACGCCAGTACAGGTCGTCGCCGACCGTGGCGTCGGCGGCCTTCTGCCAGGCGGCGGTGCCGTCCTCCAGCACGTGCTTGGCCGCCTTGGGGCTCGCGGCCTTGGGCTTGACGGTGACGGCGCCGCCGCCCACCAGGGCCATGATCGGCGCGGTGCCGGCCTCGCCCTGGGCGATGGCGTCGTCGTCGGCGACGATGAGCCAGTAGCCGCAGTGCAGCTCGGCCGCCGTACCCGCGTTAAGGGCCACGGGCTCGGCGCCAGAGCTCTGGAGGGAACGAGCGAGCTGTGCGCTCAGCGCACTCGTAAGGTGAGAATCGGTGTTGAGCCACTCGGCAGCTTCCTGCGCGGTGGTCTGTGAATTGGGCATGCCGGCGCTGTGCAGCACGGGCAGGACGGCGTCGCGCGCGGCGTCGCTTGCCCAGGCGAAGTCGGTGGCGATCTTGGCGTCGCTGTCGCCGTCAACGACGTTGGCGCTAAAGATCTGGTAGGCGTCGTAGCTGCGCGCCACGGTGCCGCTCACCGTGATGGAACCGGTCGAGGTCGGCGCGGCCTGCGCGGAAGCGGGGAACACAACCGCGCAGGTGCCGATCAGGAGGGCAAGCAGCGCAAACAAGATCGGGAAGGAGCAAACTTTCTTATTCACGACGCTTACCTCCCTTCGCATTCGCCTTGCGACGAATGTGCATCCAGGCCGCAGCAGCGCAAAGCACCGCCGCGCCGGCAAGGTATGTCACAGTGACGCCCGACATACCGGATAGAGGCAGAGTGGTGGAGTAGGTGTTGGTGAAGGTGGAGGCGGGAATGGCGTCGGGCGCGGCGGCGGAGGGTTGAACCACGACGCCCTGCCCGTTCTCACCCAGGGCGTTACCCATGTCATCCTTCATCTGCGTGACCGTGGTGGAGGTGGTGAGGCCGGAGTACTTACCATTGTCCCTGGCAACCTTCACCGTGACGGCAACCTGGTACTCGGCCTTGGAGTAGCGGAGCTTATTGACGGCACCGGTGGCGGGCGCGACCTCCTTTACCGTGTAGGTGTAGGTCTTGGCGTAGTCGTTATCGGTGCCTGCTTCAGTGGACAGGTGCGACATGTTGAACGTGATCGCGCCAAAGGTCGCCGTGATGTTGTTGAGCCTGGTGGCGTCAGTCTCCCCTGCCTTTGGGGCAACAGAAATCTTGAGCTCTTTGGGCTTGGGGGCTGTGTCTGCGTAGTCACCCGTAGCCTCAATGCTGAACTCGAACGGCACATAGCCTTTGTCGCCCTTCGGCCAATCCATGTTTCGAACCGATTTGATCACCGGGATCTCCACGGACGTGGTGGTGAGAGTGTCAGAGATGTACGTAGTGCCATCAACGATGCTCGGCTTCTCGTCCCCGGTCCACGCAATGGAACCGTTCGTGTTCACCGTGAACCAATATTCCGTCGGGTTCTTCTCGTAGCCAAACGGAGCCTGGGTCTCAACAAGCGTGTACGTGCCCGGCAGCAGGCCCTCGAGCGTGAACTTGCCAGGCGCGGTGTCGGTGTCTACCCACGTGGTATCGCTCGAAGTCGACTGGTCGCTCACCTGGTCGATCACGGTCCAGGACTGGTCGGCCGTACTATCGGCATCCTTTTTCTTGGTGAGCTTCCACTCAGAACCAGGCAAAGGAGTGTGTTTTGTGTCGTCCTCCGCCACCTTGGTCCAAGACACCGTACCGGTGATCCTGGCGTTGGGGATGGCACCCGTAAGGTTATTCTCGAACGGGACCAGTGAGTTGCGATTTGCCGTATCCACATAGCCCTGAACGTAGTTGACCGTCTCACCAGCATTGTTCATGGTGGCATAGTAGATCTTGTCCGAAACCTGGTAACCCTCCGGCGCCGTCTCCTCTTTGATGTAATACGTGAAGTACTTGGTATCCTTGGGATCGCCGATGTTGGCCTTCTGATTCAAATAGTTGAACTGAAGCTCGCCATGAACCGAAGCGTAATCATTTGCGCCACCGTCAGTCACCGTCACGATAGCGTGTTGGCCCGCGACAGCATCCTCGACAGAACCATAGATAGCCCACGAGGAACCGGGGAGCAGCGTAGTGCCGTCCGCAGCGTCGACCTTGCTCCACGCAATGGCAGAGCCGTCCGGTGTATACGACCCGGACCACGGGAAGTTGTGACGCTCCTGATCCATATCGATGACGGAAGCCGAGTTACCCTCACCAAATGCTGCAGCAACCTTCGGACTGTTCATTGAGAAATCGACGCCCACATAAACGCGACCGTTGGTAGTCACATGGTCGTCGAAACTTCCGTTGGGAACGAGAATCGATCCGATCATAGCCGCCGCAGGATCGTCGTCAGTCCACTTAGCACCGCTGACTGTGCCACTGTATCCCCAGTCCGCGCGGTCCTCTCCCGCGATGCCGCCTCGAATGGTAAGGCTGGTGGTATCGACGAAGTTCCACATGATGGACTGGGAGGCCAGCGAGTATTTCGCGTCAAGGTCTTTCTTGGCGTACTGACTCTCGTAACCGCGAGATATTTCTGTATCTCCCCACCAGAAGCGCCAGCCGTTGTGGAACTCGACAGGATTAGTACCTGTAACGTTCACGACAATGGATGCGCCTTCGGGGATATTGGTGAACTTAAAGTCGACGCCGCGGTAGTAGACGCCATCCTTCCAGTTGGAGAGCTCGGAACCGGCGATGGTGAAGACCTGTTGCATAGAAGCTCCATCGCCGGTAAAGGTGATGAGTCGCTCGGTGTTGCAAATCATATTGTTCGGGATTCCGGTATCGAGCGCACCGGAAACAGACTTGCCGCTACCATCGTCGCTACCATCGAATTTGAGTGTATAGCTTGTTCCGTCGTTATTGTACTTGTTGATGACGTAGTTGCTATTAGGCTCTGCAAAGCCGTTGACATCCACCTCGCCGGTATCTTCAAACGAGTCGAGCTGTTTCGATAGCTTCGAGAGGTATCCATTTGTACCGTTATAGCTCGAATAATCGCTACCGTTGACATTAGTCAAATCAACAGCTTTATTGAACAGGGTGCTTTCCAGAGCAGACAAGCCCTCGTACCAATTACCCTGCATTGTCACCACAGACTGGCGTTTATACTCGCTATCGCGCCAGTATGTGATGGGGCCTGCGATTTGCGCGGTGTAGGCAAAGCCGGAAGGAGTCGCGCCCTCAGAAGGTCTCTGCTGTCCGACCCAAGCGCCTTTGTTCCAAGCGCCAACGGTAGTCGCCCCCGGCAAGTTGCCGTTGTAACCAACGCTCATTTTGGTGATCGCACTGTCGATTCCGGCGACCGCAAGCACGGTGCTGCCGTAGACAGGACGGAACTGGGAACCAAAACCAACGGTGCCAAAGCGGAAACCAGCGCCGCCACTATTATTATAGGGCCAGCTCTCTTTGAGTGGATTCATGGCAAGCTTGCCACGGACCACGGTAAGGCCCTCCGCCTCAGCGGCATATGAGCCGGTGGGGGCGTTGTCCGCATCAAGATTACTAGTGTCGCTCGGCTTACCACCGATGTACATGTCGCGGCCGACGTAGGTGGCCACGCCGGGATCGGGGGTGGAGACATCGATATTCGTACCGATACCGATAGACGTGGGAACGTAAATTCCCGGCTTCACGGTGGCCGTCGCTCCCGCTGAAGCCGCATTCGCACTCTGAGCCTGCTCAACACTATTTGAAGAGCCAGACTCGCCGCCATCGGTCTCGTCGCTATTCTGGTTTTCGGCATCCTCGCTGGTGTTACCTACAGCAGCGGACTCACTTGAGGAACCCCCCCCCATTACAGTTTCCGCGGTAGAAACTGTCTGGGCATCGTTGGCGATGGCCTGCGAGATCGGGGGCATGACGAGCAACAGTACCAGGCTCAACACGGAGGCTCCGCACAAAACGCCTGCCAGTACACGGCGCGTCGCTTTTTTGCTCTGCTTAGATTTGTCTGAATTCGCTTTCATCGATGTCTCCTCCCCAAGAGACCGCGATCTTGCTCTTTCACTATCAAACGTATCTGCGCAACCTGCAATTGCACACGCTTATAGTACATATTATAACGATTGTTTGAACATCTAAGCAAAAATACCGATAGTTTTGTAGCGAATTCTCAATTCTCTTGACATTTGCTCGGATTAACCTTCGTTTATTCGTTATTTAGTTTTTATTTCTGCTGGTAATTTAGTTGCCTATCATTTTTTAATAGCATTTTATTTATTTGCATAACATTTTGCTCAAGAGTAAACATCCTGTGAACGATTGAAAATCGACCGTGAGCGGTAGGTCATCAACCGGGAGGAATACCCTACCAAACTGATGAGAATATCTTTAACCCATCGGTGGTTAGAAGCGTAATGTTCAGACAACTAAATTTGAATTTTCGCGCAGATTTTAGGCATCAATTCGCCCAAATCGCCTGAGGCCACCACAAAGGTGCCTGTCCCCTTTGTGGTGGTTCTCCCCCGGCGCTACAGCAGATGCTCCTCGATAAAGATCGCGATGCCGTCTTTGTCGTTGCTCGCGGTCACAAAGTCGGCGGCGGCACGGGTGGCGTCGCTGCCGTTTGCCATGGCCACGCCCACGCCGGCGTCGGCCACCATGCAGGTGTCGTTGTCCGCATCGCCAAACACGCAGATGTTCTGGAGCTCCATGTCGTTGAGCTCCGCCACGCGCACAAGGCCGCGCGTCTTGGACACGCGCGGATCCATGAACTCGTAGAGCCGCTGCGTGGTTTGCAGAGCCGCCGCCTTAACAGTGTTATCGGCAAACGTCGACGCCCGCTCGATGACCTGCGACATCACCTCGGGCGCCATGGTAAACATCACCTTGGGCTGCGGCTCGCGCAAAAACTCGGCAAAATCGACCACCTGGTAGGGCACGCCGTCGACGCGCGACAGGTGCTCGACGCACGCGTTGCTCTCGGGCACGTAGAACACGCCGTCTCGGGGGCAGACGGGCGTTGCCGGAAGGTCCGCCATGTGCCTGCAGATGCGCGCGATGGTCTCGCCCGGCAGCGGATAGCTCAGCTCGTTGATGTCGTGCGCGCGCTCGATGACCTCGGCGCCACCGCAACCCACGAGCACGTCCACCAGGCCTTCGATGCCCCAGAGCTCGTACATGGCCTCGGTCGCGTGGGCGTCGCGCCCGGTACACAGGCCAAAGAGCACGCCGCGCTCGCGCAGGGCGCGAATCGCCGCCACGGTGCGCGGGGACACCGTGTGCCGGCTCGTGAGCAGCGTGCCGTCGATATCGCAGAGTACGGCTTTAATGTGGCTGAAGGTGGTGTCCATGGGGGCCTTTCTGGGTTGTGCGACGGTGCTGGATGAGGTCGAAAGTGGTGTACATGGTATACCAAGGCGCAGGCCGTTGGGATCCAATCGCCACAAAGGCGTCTGGCCCCTCTGTGGTGGCCGAACCCGAAGGGTGGCCTGGCCCGAGACGCAAAGCATCACAACATTCGACGTTTTTCGGCAAAATCGTGATTTTCATCGAATGTTGTGATGGTTTTTACTGCCTTGCGGCACGATCAAAATGCCGGCGTCCAAACAGCAGCAGCGCCGCGGGAACCGCCGTCACGACCATGCCCGCACCAACGAGCGTCTGCTGCACGCCAAATGTCGCCGCCAGCCACGGAGCAATTGCAAGCGGGGCCACGCCGGCGAACATGTTGCCAAAACCCATGACCGAGTTCACGCGACCGAGCTGCTCGAGTGGTGCCGTCGTTTGCACGATGGTGTTGTGGAGCGGGTTGACGACGCCCCAAGCCACGCCCAGGGCAATCTGGCCGACAAGGGCCACGCCCACGTACGGCGTTCCCACATAGAGCAAACTTCCCAGACCCACGGACATGAGCGCCACGAGCAGCGTTTTGAGGCTGACAAAGCGCGCCGGCAGGCGGAGCGCGACCACGGCGCCCAGCACCGCGCCCACACCGCTGGCCGACGAGAGCCAGCCCATCCACTCAACACCGACGTGCAGGACATCGCGGTAGAAGAACGACTCCAGCGGATCGAAGGCACCATAGCCAAAGTTCGAGAGGAAGATGATGCAGAAAAGTAGCGCGAGGACGCTGTTGGTAAAGACCGTCTTGATGCTGGCCGCGAAGGTGACACGGGAGGACGTGTTGGGGTCGGAGCTTTGGCTGGCCTTGTCCGATGTGATGTCACCGATCGCGGGTTTGCCTTCGTGTGTGGCGGCCTGACCTGCACTTTGCCTAAAGCCCCAACCGGCAACGAGTGCCAGCACTGTAAAGAGCATCATGAGCACGAACACCGCGCGCGACGACGCAGCCGCCGCGACAAAGCCGCCCAGCGTGGGGCCAACGATGATGCTCACGTTTGAAAACATGGCGATGGCAGAGTTGATGTCTTTGAGCTCGACAGGATCGTCGGTGAGGTAGGCCGGATAGGATGTGGCGATGGGCTGGGCGAACCCCATCACAAAGCCCAGGAGTACCGCGCCGGCAAGGACTGTTCCGGTCGCGCTGCCAAAGGCGAGGATTGCCGCGCCGGTTGCCAGCGTGCCCACGATGCTCAGCAAGAAATGCCGGCACGGACCCCAGACGTCGAGCGCCGCGCCACCCGCAAAGGATCCCAAGATCACGAATACGTTCATAAAAAGGACGGCCAGCGATGTCGCCACGACCGAGGCATCGTCTGCATAGGTGAGCGTTCCGATGACGCCGATAAAGTAGCTGGTCTGAAAACCGGTGTAGATGAGAAAGCGCATCGCAACCAGGCGCTTGGCCTGCACGGAAAGCGATGGTTGAGGCTTTGAGAAAAGAGAGGCGAGCATGGAGACTCCTTGTTTCATACGAATGCGGACGGCGGGCATTCGCCACCGTCTGTCAAATCAATCTATCCGCATGAAACATTAAGGACGCATCAAGCCTCCTTCTCTCCGTTTTTCGCCCGTCATGAACTACTTGGTAGATTGTAAGGCATGTCCCACACATCTGCCAAAGCAAAAACCACCACAAAGGTGCCTGGCCCCTTTGTGGTGGAAATGACGTTTGCCCAGATAAAACCTGCCAAAATAAGCCTGTTCCTATTTGGCATGTTATGGCAACGCAGCGAGCCGGTTCCAAGTGCCCCAGGTCGCCCCGAAAGAGGAGCGACGCGTACTTTGGTACGCGAGCGACGGCTTGAGGGGCGAGATGGGGTGCTTGGGGCCGGCGCAGCGTCAAGCCTGAAGGTGATCTTGGATAAGATCGCAGATGGCTCGGGCGTCGTTGATGTTGATGGCTCGGGTCGCAAAGCCGGCGTCGAAGGCCTGGCGTGCCAGGGCTTCGTTGCAGGCAAGGGCCAGCGTGTGACCGTCGACCAGGTCGAGCGAGCTCTTGCCGCGCAGACGGTCGACACCGGAGCGCGCGACGACGATGTTGTCGAAGCCCTCGGTCTTGTAGCCCTCGATGATCACCACGTCGACATCGTTGTAGCGCGACAGCAGCTCGCGCGCGGGCATCTCGTCCTCCTCGCGCGTGTCGGCGTACTCCGCCCAGCGCGTGGCGCAGATGAGGCCCACGTGTTTAGATCCGGCCTGGTGATGGCGCCAGGTGTCCTTAGCGGGCACATCGATATCAAAGCCGTGATGCCCATGATGCTTGAGCGAACCCACGCGCAGGCCGCGGCGGGTGAGCTCGGCGATAACCTTCTCGACGAGCGTGGTCTTGCCCGAGTTTTGGTAGCCGATAAACGCGATCGCGGGGACGGCCGGAGCTGGAACTGTGGGCGCGACGGCGACGGGTGCGCTTGCGGGCGCGGCACCGTCAGCGGCCACGGCCTCAACGGCAGCGGCCTGACGCTCTGCACGATCCCACACGCCCGAGCGGCCGCCCTCCTTGTGCAGCAGGCGCACGTCGACGATCTCCATGCCGCGATCGACGGCCTTGCACATGTCGTAGATGGTCAGACACGCTGCACTCGCGCCGGTCAACGCCTCCATCTCGATACCCGTCTTGCCCGTCACGCCGGCCGTAACCAGCACGTGAAAACCAACCTGCCCGTCCGCGCGCGCCGGCGCCCAGCCCTCGGGCACGTCCTCGGCCGGCGTCCCCGCCGGAGCGATGGGCGCAATGTCGCACTTGCTCTTGGTAATGAGCAACGGATGACACATGGGAATGATGTCGCTCGTGCGTTTGATGGCCATGATGCCCGCCACGCGCGCGCAGGCGAGCACGTCGCCCTTTTTGGCGCGGTCCTGCAGCACCATGGCCTGCGTCTCGGGATGCATGAGGATGGTGCCCTCGGCGATGGCAATGCGATGGGTCTCGGCCTTGTCGGACACGTCGACCATGCGCACCTCGCCCTTGGCGTCCACATGCGTCAGCTCGTCGCGACGGGCGTCGCGGGCGGGCTCGGTGGCAGCACTAGCAGTCGGCTGCACGGACGCGGACTCAGCGGCGTTGCCGGTCGCAGTCGTGGCTTTGTGGGCAGACATCGCGGCCCTGCGAGCGGCCTTGGTGGCATCGGCGTACCTGCTCTTGGCCATATGATCATCCTCCGATTTGGGACATAAATCGTTGCGTGCCCTCAATTATCGCGTGTTCCTGCGGTTTGTGGGCCACGGCATCGCGCCAAATCGAAAGTACCTGCATATCATCACCACGGCGCAGGGCGTCGCGCACCGAATACTCGGCATCGCTGAACAGGCACGGACGCACGTTGCCATCGGCCGTCAGGCGCAGGCGGTTGCAATTCGCACAAAAATGGTTGGACATGGCGCTAATAAAGCCGACCGTTCCCGCCACGCCCGGAAAGTGCCAATAGCGCGCAGGGCCCGCGCCGGCAGGAGCGTCGTTGATGTCGAGCGGTTCAAGCTCGCCCAGTCCCGCCGCGGTGGCCCCGGCATTGATGCGCGCCCGCAGCTCGTCGCTCGGCACGGTATCGCTCGCGTCCCACAGCTCGGGATTGAGCGCGGGCGCATGCGGGTCCACGGCGCAATGCGAGCTCGTGCGCTCGTCGCCGATGGGCATGTATTCGATAAAGCGCAGGTGGATGGGGCGGTCGACGGTCAGCCGTGCGAGGGCCGCCACATCCTGGTTGAGCCGGCGCACCACAACGCAGTTGACCTTAACGGGCTCAAAGCCCCAAGCCAGCGCCGCGTCGATGCCAGCCATGGTCTGCTCGAGTCGGCCCAGGCGCGTGATCTTTCCAAAGAGCGTAGGGTCGAGCGTGTCGAGCGAGATGTTGACTCGGTTAAGCCCCGCGTCTTTGAGCTGCGGCGCCAGCCTGGGCAGCAGGGCGCCGTTGGTGGTGAGCGAGATGTCCTCGATCTGCGGGATCGCGCGAATGTCGCGAATGAGCGGAATGATACGGCGGCTGACCAGTGGCTCGCCGCCCGTCAGGCGCACGCGGCGAATGCCCTCCCCCGCCACCAAGCGCACAAAGCGGGCGATTTCCTCGGCACTGAGCAGCTCGTCGTGTGCACGGGGCGCCACGCCGTCGGCCGGCATGCAATAGATACAGCGGAAATTGCACTTGTCGGTAACGGCAATGCGCAGGTAGTTGATATCGCGGCCAAAACCGTCATGTTGCACGTGCCCGTCCACGCAACCCTCCCCTCGCACCGGTCTTTATTCTTCAGGGAATATAGTACCGCACGCGGGAATCGTGCCGACACCCGTACGACAGGACAGGTCGCTTCGAGCAAGACCGGCTTTCCAAGCCCATCCTCAGCACAGACCATCACAACATTCGATGCTTTTCCCGTTTTTGGCAATAAACGTCGAATGATGTGATGGTTAGCCTGCCCACGGCACCCCGTAGAAGGACCAAAGCGTCCCTAAAGGCCGCCGTCCCAGTGCCGAATCACGAATTCTCGCAGGTCGTTTTGACGTTTCTGGAACGCTTCGCTTCGGTCGCACTTAAGACCCATAGCGAGCGCGATGGCATTCATCGCCCGGTGCAATTGCAGCTGATGGGCAAACTGAGTCCCGGTGAGGACGATCATCCTAAAGCCCAGCGCGCTCAGCACGGTCATACGCTCCGCATCCGACGCGCTGCGCTGTTTATCAAGATGGTCCGAGCCGTTGTATTCAATCCCCGTACCGCTCGCAGGCGCATATACGTCGATTTCGAAATACCCGGCCTTAGCGAGATACTTGAACTCGTTGGGAACATCGACCCGATGGTTGAGCTCGACCTTGGCGTATCCCAGCCCGCCCTGGGAACGTTTTGCTACGATCATGATTGCGGTGGCCGTCTCCATGGGCGACCGCGCGCCATCGTGCACGCGCTTGAGCACGGCGGCCGCGCGTATAGCCCCCTGACGAGATCGGTTCTCGTTGCAATAAACAATCAAGTCGGCAACGGTGTGCCTCTGCCCCATCTCGATATAATCGCCTGTCGACAGATGATTCAAATGGTAACGGGCGCAGATTTCATACCCATATTCCAGCTGCTCGGGCTCGCTCATCCACGAACCCGCCTGGACAAAACACATGGCCTCATCAACCACCAGAAGGCCCTCTGCCACCTCAATAAGATGGTCTGGAGGTACCGGCGCTCCAAACACGTGGCACCTAAATCCAGCCGGCGTCGAGCGCTCAAAATCGAAGTTGACGAGCGTGTCGATATGATCGAGCTCTTCTCGTGGAATACCAAGCGAGACCAGATAGTCGGCAACGATCCCAACTGCCATTGAAGCCCTCAGCCCCTTGGCATCGAGTCCCAATTTGGGCAGGCTCGCGGTCGGCTCCGCCTCGCTAGCAAGCGAGTCCTCATCGTATAGGCTGCTTGCTCGCGAGAGCGGCTCGGACGGGCGCGCCACGTTGTGGTACAGCCAGGCAGTCTTATGGGACAGGACGATCGGCAAGTCCATGAGCCCTCCAATGGAGTCGGATAACCAGCCTTATTCCCCTGCCCACGGGTCCGCACACCTTCGTGCGCAAGAAAGCGATTCCACCCGGTCGAGTGGCAGAAAAACCATCACAACATTCGATGCTTTTCCCGTTTTTGGCGAAAAACGTCGAATGTTGTGATGGTTTGAGGCGAGGTGAGGCGCACGGAGGGGCCAAAGCATCGTGCTTGGAGCGTGACTATTTTCGCCCCACTGCCAACACAAACCTTGACTCTACAATCGTTGTAGGGTTTTCACTACACTGGTACGTAAACAAACCCAGCCAGAAAGCCCCGCCCATGGAACACGACCTCACACACGGCAATGTCCTCAAGACCATCGCGGTCTTTGCCCTGCCCTATATGCTCTCGTACTTTTTGCAGATGCTCTACGGCATGGCCGATCTGTACATGATGGGGCAGTTTAGCGGCGCTGCCGGCATCACCGCCGTGGGCAATGGCGCTCAGACGCTCTATATCATTACCGTGACGCTCGTGGGCCTAGCCATGGGAACGACGGTCATCGTCGGCCACGCCGTGGGTTCGCGTCGCTTCGACCGCGCCGAGACCGCCATCGGCAACACCATTACGCTCTTTATGGGCGTCTCGGTGGTGCTGGCTGCTGTCCTGTTTGCATTGTGTCCGCAGGTTGTGGCGCTCATTGGCACGCCGCCCGAGGCGGTCGAAGGAACCGCCGCCTACCTGCGTATCTGCTTTGTCGGCATTCCGTTTATCGCCGCGTACAATATCCTCTCGGCCATCTTTCGCGGGCTGGGCGATTCGCGCTCGCCTATGTACGTGATCGGCGTGGCATGCATCATCAACATCGCGCTCGATTTTTTGTTTATCGGGCACATGGGGCTCGGCCCCGTGGGCGCGGCGCTCGGCACGGTAACCGCGCAGACGGCCAGCGTTGCCCTCGCGCTCGTGTGGCTCAAGAGCCGCCGCACGAACATCCACGTTAGGCGCAGCGACCTGCGCCCCCAGCCCGAGGTGCTCGGCAGCATTCTTAAGATCGGCGTGCCTGTGGCCGTGCAGGACGGCTGCATCCAGGTGGCGTTTATGTTTATCACCGTCATCGCCAACCACCGAGGGCTCGTCGACGCCGCCGCCGTGGGCCTGGTCGAGAAGATGATCAGCTTTTTGTTCATTGTGCCGAGTTCCATGGGCGCCACCGTCAGCGCACTCACGGCGCAAAACGTCGGCGCGGGCAAGGGTGACCGCGCGCGTCAGGTACTCAAAGATGCCATGACGATCTCGGTGGTGTACGGCTGCCTGATCACGGCGCTGATGTGGCTGGTGGCACCGGCGTTTATTGGCTTTTTTGCCAAGGACGCCGCGGTGGTCGCCGCCGGCACCGGCTATATGCGCAGTTATATTTTCGACGCGATTTTTGCCGGCATCCACATTTGCTTTAGCGGCTTTTTCGCTGCATACGGCAAGAGCTATATCGGCTTTGCGCACAACGTGCTGGCCGTGGCGCTCATTCGCGTACCGGGCGCTTGGCTGCTGTCGAACGCCTATTCCAACACGCTGTTTCCCATGGGCATCGCTTCGCCGTGCGGATCGATTTTGTCGGCGGTCATTTGCGTTGTCGCGTTTACCGTGCTCAACCGGCGCGGGGCTTTTGACAAGTTGGCAGCGTAGCGGGACGACGCGAAATCGCCCTTATCGACGACATCATCAGCGACGACCCGGCGACCCAAGTGACGCGGATCGCGGTGCCGGTTGCCCCAGCAAAGTAAGAACCGCCCGGAAGGCATCATACTTCCGGGCGGTTCTTACTAATCATCATCTAGCAACTCGAATCGATTTCTAGATATCACCAATGCGGCATAATCTTGGCTTTGGTGAAAAACATGGGCAATCACAACGTCCTCGTTATCGTAGTAATAAAGCATTACATAAGAATTAACGAGGCAAGCATGGTAACCAAGCACTGCAAGCTCGGGTAACTTCGATAAGCCGTAGTCAACTACACCACTTTGAAGAAGCTGGAGCTGGCTACGGTATTTATCAAGAAAGTGCCGGGCAGTAAAAATACCATGCCCCAATAGATAATCAACGATATCGTCAACTTCTTGTTCAGCTGAAGGCAGAATCTTGACGTTATAGGCCATATTTTGCCTCAAGGTCATCGAGAGCCTCAAAGGCATCACGTGCCGTACCAGCAGCACGCTCCCGTTCGGCCACAGCTATACGAGCCATCAGACGAGCCTTAGCCTGTTCCTGAACCATGAGGTCGTAGTCCTCGGATCGAAGTACAACAAATTTGCTATAGCCGTTTTTTGTAACAGTCACTGGACCAGTAGTAGTTTCAACGAGCTCCGAGAATTTCGCGGTGTCCCGCATATCTTTAATTGGAACGCAAACGGGCATGGCACACTCCTAACATAATTGTGTACATAATTATGAAGTATAGCTCAGCTAACGAGCGTCGGCTACAGGAGAACTACCATGTCGAGGACAGTCCCCGATATGGCGGTTTTACTCCTCCGGAATCGGAAACGCACGGATGAACTCTGCAGGCGAGAAGGTCTTGATGGTCGAGCGCACAAAAGCGGCGCGGTCACGCGTGATGATAAAGTCCACGCCGGCACGCTCGGCCATCGCACGGATACAGCCGTCCTCAAAGTCCGGCTCATCGGAATAGGCGGAGGTAAAACAAGCCTCTTGGTCGAGAGGCTCTACCGAGTAGCTCTTAAGGCAGTCGCGCACTACCTCGCGCCCGCGCGCCTCGCCGGCCTGTTTGGTGAGAATGTAGTACGCGTCCTTGAGAGAGCAGGCCGAAACAACGCCTTCGATAAGCCCCACGTCGACGAGCCCCTTGATCGTTTGCGCCGCTGCGTGCTCCGGCCGGCCCGGAAGCACGCAATCGAGCAGAAAATTGGTATCGAGAAATGCTCTCATAGGTAGCGCTCCCTCGCGACGCGCTTTTCATCTTCAACCGTCATCGTATCGAGCGGCGTTCCCTTTGGCATGTTAGCCACGATATCGAGATACTCCTGGTAGTCCTCATTCTCCGCGAGCATCTCGCGAATCTCCTTCCAGGTGATCTTGGGATGCCACATCGTACCCACGTCGCGCTTGGGCTTGCCCGTGTCGCACGTCGGTTTTGCGCCCCCACGCTCCTGGGCAGCGTCATATTCCACCGTAACTGGACCTTCATAGTCGAGCGGCACGATCTTGAACAACGGCTTGCTCCGCTTGAAGACCACAACCTCCTCGCCCTCATTGGCAACCTTTTCGGCCACCTGCGTAAGGTTTTGGCGCAGTTCCGAAAACGCGACCGTAACCATAACTGCTCCTCTCAACATATATCTTCACTGCTGAGTATACACGTTAATGTTAATGTTAAAGTGTATAAAACTCATCACAATGGGGCAGCCCCGTTGTGGGACCTCACTGCGGGGCCCCTTTGCTTTGCATGAATCTTCTATCGCTCCGGAACGGCACCGCTCCGCAGGGTCACCCTCAGCAACCTACATGACGCAGATCACGGTGCCCGCCATCACGCCCAAATAAAAACCTCCCGGAAAGTATCAACCTTTCCGGGAGGTTTTCTAATTTGATTATCGATGTCCTAAGCCTGGGGCACCTCACCAGTCGCCAGGATTTGCTCGAGTGCGTCCTCGTCCAGCACGGGCACGCCCAGCTGCTCGGCCTTGGTGAGCTTGGAGCCCGCTTTGGGACCGGCGACCAGGTAGCTCGTCTTCTTTGACACACTGCCCGAAACCTTGGCACCGAGTACCTTGAGCGCCGCACCTGCCTCGTCGCGGGTGCGGTTGACGAGCGTGCCGGTGAGCACGAAGGTCAGACCCGCGAGCGGCTGTGCGTCGGCGAGCTCGCCCGCCACGCCGGCGTCGGCTGCGGCTTGCGCGTGCGCGGCGCCCAAGTCGACCTCGAGTGACAGACCCGCCTGACGCAGGCGCTCCAGCACGGCAAGGTTCTCGGGCACGGCAAGGAACTGCTTGACGCTCGCCGCAATCTTGGGACCGATGCCCTCGCACTCGGCGATGTCCTCTTCGCTCGCCAAGATGAGCTTGTCAATCGACAGGAATCGCTCGGCGATGACCTCGCCCACGCTCTTGCCCACGTGGCGGATGCCCAGGGCAAACAGCACGCGACCGAGCGGCTGGCTCTTGGACTTGTTGAGCTCGGCGATGATTTTCTCGGCCGTCTTGAGGCCCACCGGAATGGGGTCGCCCTTCTTGACGCCCTTTTTGCTGTTGGAGCTGGCGTACATGCGCCCCGTGTCCAGGCCGGCGATGTCGTCGACTGTGAGCTGGTAGAAGTCCGCGACATCGTGGATCAGGCCGGCGGCGATCATCTTGTCGACAATCTCGTCGCCTAGGCCGTCGACGTCCATGCAGCCGCGACTCACCCAATGGAGCAGGCGCTCCTTGAGCTGCGCGGGGCAGTCGATGGACACGCAGCGGTAAGCGACCTCGCCGTCCTCGTGGACCACGGGGCTACCGCACACGGGGCAGACCTCGGGCATGTGCCAGTCGACCGAATCGGCCGGGCGCTTGTCGAGCACCGGGCCCACGACCTCGGGGATTACGTCACCTGCCTTGTGCACGATGATAGTGTCGCCCTCGCGCACGTTTTTGCGGCGAATCTCGTCGATGTTGTGCAGCGTGGCGCGCGCGATGGTGGAGCCGGCAACCGTCACTGGGTCGAACTCGGCGACCGGCGTGAGCACACCGGTGCGGCCCACCTGGATGCGGATTTCGCGCAGGACGGTCTGCTTTTCCTCGGGCGGAAACTTAAAGGCAATGGCCCAGCGCGGCGCGCGGGCGGTAAAGCCCAGGTCGAGCTGCTGCTGAAAGCTGTCCACCTTTACGACCACGCCATCGATGTCGTAGTCCAGGTCACCGCGATGTTCGAGCGCCTGGGCACAGAACTCGTGGACCTCGGCCGGCGTGGCGCAGCGAGCCACGTTGGGGTTGACGCTAAAGCCGGCGTTGCGCAACCAGTCGAGGAACTCGCGCTGGCTGTGGACGTGCAACGGATCGGTATCGGCGATGGCATAGATAAAGGTGGCCAGGTCGCGGCGCGCCGTGACCTTGGGGTCCTTTTGGCGCAGGCTGCCGGCGGCGGCGTTGCGCGGGTTGGCGAAGGGGTCGCGGCCCTCGGCATCGGCCTCGTCGTTCAGACGAACAAAGCTGCCCTTGGGCATGTAGACCTCGCCACGCACCTCGATGGTGCGCTCGCGGTCGGCGCCCATGTGGGCGAGCGCCGGCTCGGAAAGGTGCATGGGCACATCCTTGATGGTGCGCACGTTAAGCGACACGTCCTCGCCCGTGGCGCCATCGCCACGTGTGGCCGCACGTACGAAGGTGCCGTTTTGGTAGGTAAGCGCCACACCCAGGCCGTCGATCTTAAGCTCGCAGGTATAGGTGACGCTGCCGGCACCGAGCGCATCCTCGGCGCGCTGGAGCCACGCGTCGAGCTCGTCCAGATCCATGGCATCGTCCATGGAATACATGCGCGCCATATGCGTGACCGGCGTAAACTGCTCGCTCACGTAGCCGCCCACGCGCTGGGTATAGCTGTCGGGCGTTACCAGATCGGGGTAGGTCGCCTCGATTTCCTGCAGTTCAACGAGCATTTTGTCAAAGGCGGCGTCCGTGATCTCGGGCGCATCGAGCATGTAGTAGCGATAGGCGTGGTAATCGAGCTCGTGGCGCAGCTCGGCCGCGCGCGCTGCCGCCTGGGCACGGGCGTCGGTCGGTGCGGCGGCATCCGCGCTCGCGGGCGTTTCGGTATCGATGTCCACACCGTCACCAAACAGGCTCGATTGCTCCATAGCGGCACTCCTTCGCTCGATTTCAAACGGATACAAGAGTACCACCGGTCGCAACGGGGCCGAATAGCCCTTTCGAACCGCACCGAATCGGCAGCCACCAGACCGGGGTGGACAATTAGTTCAGATACGTATAAATCCTAGAGCTGGATCAGGCACGAACACCCCTGTTTCAACTAATTTGAGCCCCTCGAAACCATGTAAACGTCCCACTCTCCCTTCCAAACACCCATTCGAGCCCCATCCCAATCAAAAATTGCTCAAAACGCATCCCAAGCTGCCCCAGATTTATACGTATCTGAACTAACTGTCCAGACCATTACGAACCAGGCCTCTTGCCAGCCACAAGTGATCCGTTTTCCTCCGCCCCCAACGGATCAATAAGAAAAGAGGGGCCGTCCCGCGTTGGCGGAACAGCCCCCCCTCTGGCATCGGTATGTGCGATACGGCTCGTTAGAAACCCTGACCGTAGCCTTGACCCTGGCCCTGGCCCTGCTGGCCCAACAGCTCCTCCAGATACTGACGCAGCTGCTCGTCGGTAATACCGCCGTTGCCGGTGTCGGTCGCGCTATCGTCCT
>ERZ1673749.1146-NODE-1146-length-20347-cov-5.270796_pt1 | contig 20347 bp, 20 predicted proteins | sample MGYA00580204_ERZ1673749 | MGnify/ENA primary metagenome ERZ1673749 (study PRJEB41218, sample SAMN15661745) | gut metagenome | host: Homo sapiens | place: Canada: London | collected 2015-08-20/2019-03-30 | study: EMG produced TPA metagenomics assembly of...
ATGTGACAAAAATAAGATAAGAATCAATATTTAAAACAACTGGTGGCAACACGCAGATTTTAAGAGCATTTTTTACAAATCGCCGATCCGCGCCTGTTCCTTTGATAACTCACTGGCTGCGAACCAAAATGTCCGCAGCTACGTTCAAACAATCAACCACAGGGCGCTGCGAATTTGTAAAAAACGCACTTAAAATCTGCTAATCGTTGCCACCAGTTGTTTTAAATATTGATTCTTATCTTATTTTTGTCACATAAAACAGAAGATCAAAGAAATATCATCTGTCTTAAAAAATTCTAATTTATAACCAATACCATTCTCCAACCACAACTTAAAATTCTACCAATGATAATGATGCAGCTGTCCTTCCATCTGGAATGCTTCAAATCCTTGATGTCTCAGCACTTCATAGGCTACAATTGCAACTGAATTGGACAGATTTAATGATCTGATATGTGGCAGCATTGGAATTCTGATTGAGGTTTCTTCATAGTCTAATAGAATCTCTTCTGGAATTCCTGCACTCTCTTTTCCGAACATGATGTATACATCTTCATCTTCTTCATATGCGGGTGCTGAATACACATGTTTAGCTTTTGTTGTTGCCATATAAATCTTTGGATTATCATTCTTTTCCAGGAAATCTTCAAAATTAATATATGTGCGGACATCTAATTTGTCCCAATAATCAAGACCTGCTCTCTTGATCATCTTTTCATTTAAACGGAAGCCAAGTGGCTCGATCAAGTGCAGGACTGCACCGCATGCCACGCAGGTTCTTCCGATATTTCCAGTGTTTGCCGGCATTTCCGGCTCATGTAATACTATATGAAGCATTATTAACTCTCCAATCTTTTAATTTCTATTATTCTCAGAATATATTTTGTATAACTCGTCCTGTCTAGGTGCTTCTAAGTTGGCTGCCTTTCCCTGGCGATAGATCACTTTATCTCTGGAATCTGTTGTATGACCAATAATCGTTGCTTTGATACCTGCCTGTTCCAATTCATTTACTAATGTTCTTCCATGATCTGTTGTGATCAGCATAGAACCACTTGAGATCAACTGGTACGGATTCAGATCGTATCTTTCACAAAATTCGATTGTATGCTGTCTTAATGGAATATCTTCAATACAAACTTCGACTCCGACACCAGATGCCTTAGATATCTCCCATAGTGCACCATATATGCCGCCTTCTGTGATATCATGCATGCAAGATGCATATTTTCGTGCGATCAGTCCCTCTGGCACCACAGAAATATCATTCAAAAATGCTTTTGCATCTTCAATGAATGTATCAGAAAACCATTCTTTTAATTCATCTTCTTTTTCATTTGCAATGATCCCTGTTCCTTCCATTCCAAGATATTTTGTCACAACAATATCCTGACCTGGTTTTGCACCTCCCGATAAGATCAGTTCATCTTCTCTGACCTTTCCGATTCCTGTCACAGATAATACAGGCTGTGTTACCGCAGCTGTGATCTCTGTATGACCTCCAAGTACCATAATATTTAACTTTTCACATTCTGTATTGATCTGCTGCATCATCTTCTTAATCTGTACTTCTTTGATCATCGGAGGTAGAAGTGCTGTCACCATAAGACCGATCGTCTCTGCTCCTGCAGATACAAGATCATTGGCAGTTACATGAACTGCTAGATTCCCAATCTCTTTCACCGCTCCTGTGATCGGATCTGTTGATGTAACAAAAACTTCTCCTTCCTGAAGTTTTAATGCTGCACAATCTTCTCCGATCCCTGGTCCGACAAGAACTTCTTCTCTTCTTGTATGCAATTGTTCAAATACTACTTTCTGCAATGCAGATTCTGATAATTTTCCTATCTTCATATTTAGTTTCCTGTACTTTCTCCAGATTTTGCAGTAGAAGATTTTTTCGTTGTTGTTTTCTGTGCTGTCGTTGATTTTGCAGCAGTTGTCGTTTTACTCTTTGAATCGTTCTTCTTATCTTTCTTGTCGTTTTTCTCTTCTATTTTTTCTGCTTTTTTTGTTCCAACACGATACACTGTTGGTGTTGACATATATGTGGATGTATTGAACACTTTCTTTGATACCTGTTTTCCATTGACCTTTACGATCTTCCATAATCTTGCACTGTATCCTGTATGTCCATAACTTTGCACAACCTTCTGTCCTGCTGGAAGTGTCGCATCTTCTACTGTACTTTCTGTACTTTCTTTGATATTCGTTGTCTCAGATAAAAATTCAACTGTACGCTTTGGATCTTTCTTCTTTCCATATATTGTGAATGTGATCGTTGATCCATTAGCTTTACCTTCAATATAAATTGGTGTATCAAATGTATTCTTGAATTTCATATCTTTATGTGTTCCTGCGATCGCAGCATCTGCTGATCTTGGTACATAATGAACAGTCATGGAATGTGGAAATCTCTCTACGATCTTTAATTCTGCACGGATTACCGCATTATATAATGTTGTAGAAACCTGACAGATTCCACCACCATATGTCTGAACTGTCTGTCCATTCTCGTAAGAACCAGCAAGTGCATATCCATTTTCTTTTGTAAATGGTGATACAGTCTTATATACAGATAATGTTTCTCCAGGATACACAATGCTTCCGTTAATCTTTGATGCACCATTCGCAACATTCACTTTACGTCCATATGGAGAACCTCCATATTCTGTTGTGTACGTGCCTAATACATCTTTGATCTGTGCCATATCTTTTGATGTGTATTTTGCTTTTTGCTTAACAACATCTAATTTGGCTTTTGATTTACCAGATTCTACAGATTTCTTAAAATTTGCAAATGTTTCATCCATATTCAGTGTATAGCCTGTCTTTTCTTTCACTACGACAAACTTTCCATTCTTATGTTTAACACTCGCATTTCTTGGCTCTGTGATAATCTTTTTTGTTGCCTTCTTGACATTCTTCTTAAACTTGGCTTTGTCATATTGACGATATACTCTAAGTTTATGTTCTTTTTTCTTGGAATCTGAGTACTGCTCAAAGATTGTTCCTGTTCTTCCAAGTGCATATGCCTCTTCCACTGTCTTATCGGCATCTGCCATAGCTCCTAATGATTCGATTTTCACATCTGTCTTCTCCTCGTCTACATATAACGTGATATTCTCTTTGTGAATCTCTTTCATATGGGATTCAATTAATTTCTTTGCCTCAGCTTTCGTCATTCCTCCAACAGACATTCCATCGCATGTAACACCATTTAAGATTTTTCCATCTTTTACTGCACTGTTTACCTTATGATTCATATAGAAAAATCCGCCCGCTGCCAAAATAACGATCACAGCAATTGCAATAATTATCTTTTTCTTCATTATGTCTTACTTCCTCTCAAAAATTCTACAGTTACATCATCAGGTATCCGGCTACCATTGTTCCAACCATAACGATGATCAGAAGAATCGCAACTACAGATACAAAAAATCTTTTCTTCTTCATTTCTTCATCACTCCATAATTAAATATAATATGATCAATCTTCTTTGATGCTTCTCTTTGTGTCATCTGATCAACATCAATCTTCTCCACTATCGCATGATATGCTATCAACTGCGCTAAATATTTCTTTTGTTTTGCTGTGGCAGGTCGTTCTTTCTTGACCTTGTATTGAAGCTGTCTTGGCATAAATATATCTTTCTCTTCTGGAAATTCTTTCTTCATCTGCTCAAATACAACTGCCGTTGCCAGTGCATCATCATAAGCCCTGTGTGCTGCCTGATTCACATAATGGTAATGTGCACACAGTGTTTCCAGTTTCTTGTTCTCAAGCTCACCTAACAGTTTTCTGGCCACTTTCAGCGTGTCAACTCCCTCTCTCTCAAAGTTATGCTTAAATGAAGCTGCTGCCTTCTTCATAAATTTGTAATCAAACATTACATTATGACCAAGAACCGGAAAATTCCTGCTAAATTCCAAAAATCCCTCAACACCTTCTTTCAGTGAAATTCCTTTCTTCAGCATATTCCTGTCGATTCCTGTTAAATTGATAATAAAATCACTGACCTCGATCTCTGGATGAATGATACAGTTATATTTTCCACTGATCTTCCCATCTCTGACCTTAACAGCCCCTATTTCAATGATCTGATCTCTCTCCAATGACAAACCAGTGGTCTCAAGATCAAATGCAACATAATCCTTCATTCGTAGTTACCTCTGAGAATATTTATACAATATTTCTGTTCAATATTATATATTTAGTTTTCATGCTATTTCCTTATTATACACAAATCAACTTTTAGCCTCAACCCTGTTTTTTACTATATTTTTGTCCTTTTTTATGATACGATGATTTTAAATATTAAAATAAAGGAGGACAGCAAGATGATTCAATTGATCGTTTCTGATCTTGACGGAACACTGCTTAACAGTGACCAGCAAATAACCAAACGCACAATCCGTGCGATCAAACAACTTCAAAGAAAGGGTGTTCGTCTTTTGATCAACACGGAGATGAATTATTTTGACACCCAGCAGATTCTTGAAACATACGATCTTCAATGTGATATCGCTTGTTTCGGAGGTTCCTGTATCTTTGATTCCTATGGAAAACAATTGCATGCTTCTTACATTCCTTCTGAGCGAATTCCAGAAATGCTTCGTATCTTTGGATCTTGCCGTACATTTTATGAAATCCACAGTGCGAATGGATTATGTATTCTTGGTTCCAAGACTGGATATAAAAATTATCTTAAAAATGAAGTGATTCCTTCTATTAAAAAAGAATTTCCTTCTTTGAAGATTGAATCTGATACTTATATTCAAAATCGTATCATTCATGCACATTTTTATGATAACAGCAGACTTCTTCTTGATGAAAATCCTCAGATCATTAAGATCTCCACACAATCACCAGATGTTGAGAAATTGAACACCCTTACAAATACTCTTCACACTCAGGTTCCTGACTTTGCAGTATCATCCCATAGCCCATATCGTCTGGATGTCACTGCAGTCAATGCTTTAAAAGGTGCTGCAGTCAATTTCTATACATCTCTTTATGATATTTCTCTTAGAAATACCATGATCATTGGCTACAGTGAAAATGACTATTCCATGCTTGGACTACCTTATATAGAAAGCATTGCAATGGGAAATTCTGCTGATATCATCAAAGATATCTGTCTCCATCACACTGCAAGCAATGATGATGATGGTGCTGCGATCGTATTCGAGCAGGTTCTTTCACAGCAGTAATTTTATCTCTCATTTATATTTTACAAAATTTAAATGCTATATAAGTTCTAGTTATGATACTATAAAACCATACAAAATTTTTACCCAATATTAGGAGGCTATCACATGATTAAATTAATTTCATCCGATATGGATGGTACTCTTCTTAACAGCTATCGACAGATTACCCCAATAAATATCGAAGCGATCAAAAAAGCACAAGAAAATGGTATCAATTTTATTATCAATACAGGCCGTGAATATCCAAATGCTCGTGCTCTCATTGAAGCTGCCGGATTAAAATGCGACTTGATCTGCAGCAATGGTTCCTGTGCATTTGATAAAGATGGAAATCTTTTATTTGAACACGAAATTGACAAAGAAACAATCCACAAGATTTTTGATGCATTTAATAAATACTCTATGGAACCATCTTTGTATACAACCGAAGGACGTATTTCTCTGCTTCCATTAGAAGAACGTAAAATCTACACAAGAGATGTATTTATCCCTGCAATTCAGATCAATCATCCTGATATGAAATATACCCTTGATGATTTCCGTGAACTTGTAGACAATGTTATCTTTGTTGATGGACAAGAAGCTTTATTAAACAGCGATCATCGAATTTTAAAGATCTCATCAAACTCCACAGACCATGAAGCATTAAAGAAATTGAGAGTCGAACTTGAAAAAATTCCTGGACTTGCTGTTGTTTCAACTGTTCCGACAGATATCGAAATTACTTCTATACATGCCCAGAAAGGAAGTACCTTGTTAGACTATGCAAAAAGAGACGGATTAACTCCTGATGAGATCGTTGCGATCGGTGACAGTGAAAACGATTATTCTATGCTATCCATTCCTGGTATCCATTCTGTAGCTATGGAAAATGCCTGCGATATGATTCGCAATATCTGTGTCTATCAGACTCGTGCTAATACTCGTGACGGAATTGCTTATATTATTAATTGTATTTTAGCAGACCGAGAAAATTTTACTCTATGATTTCATAAAGATTATTAAGTTGCATAGAAATCAACTTCGATTCATCCATGTTTAAACTTCTTCATGAATCAGAAAAAGAACAGCAATTCTTTTGCTTTTCTAAAAACAGAAGACTATAATAAAGACAATATAAATGAAAGGAAGGCCACGAAACATAATGAATTATTACAGTGTAAATTTACCAAGCTATACAATCGGAGAAGGATGTTATAAGGAAATTCCTCATACAACCAGATTTTATGGAAAGACAGCGGTTGTGATTGGTGGAAAGATTGCCATGTCTAAAGCAAAGGATAAGATTTTGGAGGGAATTAAGGGTTCTGATGTAGAGATTCTTGATTTTATCTGGTATGGCGGTGATTCCACATATGAGAATGGTAATGCACTAATCGATATGGATGTTGTCAAGAAGGCTGATATGATCTTTGCAGTCGGTGGGGGTCGTGCCTGCGATACTTGTAAATATGTTGCAAATGAAATGGATAAACCTCTATTTTGCTTTCCAACAGTGGCTTCTAACTGTGCATCTGTTACAGCAATTTCTGTTATTTATAATCCTGATGGATCATTTAGAGAATATTATTATCCAAAGAATGCAAACCATACATTTATCGAATCGTCTATTATCGCAGACTCCCCAGAAGAACTGTTATGGGCTGGTATTGGAGACGCGCTAAGCAAAGAATGCGAAGCTGTTTTTGCATCAAAAGAAGATGAATTATCTCATACTCCAATGATGGGTGTTCAGTTAAGTAAAATCTGTACTACTCCTTTAGTTGAGTATGGAAAAAAAGCTTTAGATGATCTGAAAGCAAATAAAGTATCTTACGAATTAGAACAGGTTGCTTTAGATATCATTATCAGCACAGGTTTAGTATCTAATATGGTAAGTGCTGCACCAAAATACTACTATAATTCAAGTCTTGCACACTGCGTATATTACGGATCAACTGTAACAAAAGGCGGTGAAAAACATTTACATGGTGAGATCGTATCACTTGGAGTTCTTTGTCTGCTTACATTTGAAAAAGCTTATGAAGAAAGAGAACGTATTGCGAAGTTTAATAAAAGTATGGGATTGCCTGTATGTTTTGAAGATATTGAGATCACAGAAGACGATTTCGATGCTATGGCAGAGAAAGTCATGACTACAACAGAATGGGAATTTCGACCTAAGAATGCTGGGGTTACGAAAGAAAGTTTTATTGAATGTATGAAAGAAACTGATGATTTTGGGAAGGCATTAAAATTGTGATTTATGATTGTAGGCTTTCGTATATGTGACAAAAATAAATAAACGATCGGAAGAGCAGCATTAGAATTTTGCCACGTTTTTTGCGGATTCGAAGCTGGCTTGGTGCGATGTTTGAGCCTCAAAGAATTCAAATTTGAATACCCTTGAAAGCGAGTTTCGCAAGGAAAGCCAGCGAATCAGCGATCTGCAAAAACGTGAGTAAAATTCTCTAGCTACTCTTCTGATCGTTTATTTATTTTTATCATATACTCGAAATCTACAGTTGGCCAATTACAAAATTTAAAATTTATTTCAATGCCGCCAATGTCTTAACAACCAGTTCCCATGTACGTTCCGTAGATGAAATACTCAATACTTCATTTGTCGTATGAATATGTTCCATCTGAGGACCAAAGGATACCGCATCAAGTCCTGGTAATTTTGAAGCAAAGATTCCACATTCCAGTCCTGCATGAATTCCTTCAACCACAGGTTCTTCTCCATTGTATAAATCTTTGTATGCCTCAACCATAACTTCACGTAGTCTGGAATCTGCTTTATACTCCCATCCTGGATATGGTCCTACGATTTCTATCTCTCCACCTAATGTTTCAGACAGAGATGTCAATTGAGCGATCAGATACTGTTTCTCTGTTTCACTGGAACTTCTAACTGCAAATGTCATCTGTACTTCAGAATCTTTCGTTGTTAAAATCCCCATATTTAGTGATGTCTGTACCAATCCTTCAATCTCTGGATTCATTCTCTGAACACCATCTGGCATATGAACCATTGCAGTCACTACTGCAAATGTTGTATCTTCTGTAAATGTCTCTACGTCAGCAGTTTCTTTTACATTTACTGTTAATCTTGCACCAGGATCTGTCACTTTATATTCTTCTTTGATCTGTGCAAATGTATTTTCAATGATCTGTTTTGCTTCTTCTACTTCTTCTGGAAGTACTGCAACAGATGCTTCGCTGAATTTCGCGATCGCATTGTCTTTTTCTCCACCATTTACTGAAACAAGCTGCATTTCAACCTCATTGAACAAACTTAACAACACTCTTGCCATTGCACAGTTTGCATTCATACGTCCTTTGATGATCTCAACTCCAGAATGTCCACCTGTAAATCCATCCATTTTAATCTCGATGACTGATGCATTGACTGTTTCTGTCTCATATGGAATCTTGCAGATCACAGATGCTCCACCTGCACAGCTGACTGTGAATACGCCCTCATCTTCAGAGTCCATATTCATAAATAAACGTCCTTTCAGATCAGAAACATCAATGGTTGCTGCTCCTAACATACCGATTTCTTCATTGACTGTGAAAATCGCTTCAATCGGTGGATGTGCCATTTCTTCATCATCTAATACGGCAAGTGTGTATGCAACGGCGATTCCATCATCTCCACCTAAGGAAGTTCCTTTGGCTAAAATATAATCTCCATCAATTTCTAAGTCTAATCCTTCTTTTTCCATATCTTTGTCGCAGTCTGATTCTTTCACTGCTACCATATCCATATGTCCCTGAAGGATGACTGGATCAGAATCTTCATACCCTTTTGATCCATCTTTCCAGATGATCACATTTAAATCTTCATCCTGTCTGTATTTTAATCCATGTGCTTTCGCAAAATCTACCAGATAATCACTGATCTGCTGTAAATTTCTTGACCCATGAGGGATTGCACAAATCTCCTCAAAATATTGAAATACTTTGTTTGGCTGTAATTCTCCTAATACTGACATCTCTATGTCCTCCTTATTTTTTATGCATTTTATAACGACTACCCTCTTTTTCAAGCTGGTTCGTCTTCAGCATATATTCTACAAGTTTTTTTGCATAGTCTCTCTTATCCTTTACAACCGCTCTATTTCTTGAAAATGGCTGTTTTGCTTCGAGACCTTCGCAAATTTGTTCCACTTGTGAAATTGTAATGTATTCATTTTGTTTTAAATACTTTTTTATTTTATCCTGTCCTTTGCTAAAAAGCAAATTCATCAGGTCATTTGTCTGATTCTTTTGTTTAACGATTCCCCATCCATATAGGATCATCGTCGCTATGGCAAATAAAACAATACCTATGATCGCTGTTGATAATTTCATTTTAAATTCCTTTTACCTAATAAGGTTTATTCTTCAAAAATAATGTATTTGTTTCTTTCTAAAATTGCAAAATATTGTGACAATCTCTCGTATAATTGTGTCGCTGCACCTTCATGAGCGCTTTCAAGTTCTTTCCCTATCTCGTAAATACTTTTCTTTCCATCGATCTTCTGCCACACAAAACTTCCATATTCATCTAATTTGATGAAACTATATCGTGGCCTTTTAAACAATTTCTGTGCGATTGTATTATAGAATCCCTTATTTTCTACAGTGATTTCTACAATTCCATCTTCTAATACTTCCCATTTCATATCATTGATCTTCGGGATATGATCAATATAATTCTTCTTATCTTTCATCAATTCACCTTTTTATTTAGAAAGCACTACTGCATGATCGCAGCAGTGCTTTCTTCTCACTGAAATACATATTTATTTTATTATTTTTCTGCATCTACTTCAATCGTCTTTTTATTTCTTGTGAAGTAGAATAGTGTAGCAAGTAATACTATAAACGCTACTAAACCAACCCAGTTGCCAGTCGTTTCAAAAGCTCCTCCATATACGGAAGAAAGATCGATCTTATCCGCAACATTAAATACTGCTAATACAGCAAGAAGGATACCAACGATACCTTCTCCTGCGATCATACCTGCCGCATAAAGGACACCTCTGTCTGATCCATCTTTTCTCGCTTTATCACTGTCGTATTTTTTCTTATTGTCAACAAACCAACGAATAACTCCACCAACCATGATTGGTGCACTTAAGTAAATTGGTAAATAAAGACCAATAGAGAATGCTAATACTGGAATTCCAAGGATCTCAACAACAATGGCGATAAATGCTCCCATGAAGATCAATACCCATGGTAATGTACCACCCATAACACCTTCAACAACCATCTTCATCAAAGTTGCCTGTGGTGCAGGAATCTGGTCAGAACCGAATCCCCATGCTGCATTCAGAAGATACATAACTCCTCCAATTGCAAATGCTGCCACAATAGCACCGATCAATTCACCGATCTGCTGTAATCTAGGTGTCGCACCTACGATATAACCTGTCTTTAAATCCTGTGAAGTATCACCAGCCATAGCTGCAATGATACAAATAACTGTACCAATGGAAATTGCTGATACCATACCTGTTGCTCCTGTATTACCAGTTGCTTTTAAGATAAATGTTGTTACGATCAGTGTTGCGATCGCCATACCTGATACTGGGTTATTGCTACTTCCTACAATACCAACCATTCTGGATGATACAGTTGCAAAGAAGAAACCAAAGACAACAATCATCAATGCTCCTAAGAGGCTTACTGGAATCTCTGGTAATAACCAGATTAAAGCTGCAATGATCAATACTCCTCCAAGAACAACTTTCATAGATAAATCCTGCTGCGTTCTTAGCTGACTATCACCTGTCTTACCAAATCCTTTCATGGCATGTCCAAATGTCTTAACCATCGTAGGGAATGTCTTGATCAAACTGATCAGTCCACCTGCTGCTACAGCACCTGCACCGATATATCTGACATAATTACTCCAGATCTGAGAAGCAGATAACTGATTAAAAGCTAGTGCCTTTCCTGCTTCATCAACAACCTTTGATACAGAATCTCCACCAAAATAAGCGATTGCAGGAATTAACACAAGATATGATAACACACCACCTGCGAAAATATAACTTGATACCTGTGCTCCACAGATATAACCTACACCTGCTAACGCTGGAAGGACATCCATACCAACAGAGGTTGTATAATTTCCCTGCATTGAGAATTGAACTTCACTAGGGAAAAGTTTTAAACCATCTGCAATAAATTTATAAACTGCTGCAATTCCAAGTCCTGCAAATACAACTTTTGATTTGCTTCCACCCTGTTCTCCGGCTAAAAGTACTTCTGCACAAGCTGTTCCTTCAGGATAAGGAAGTGTTCCATGTTCTTCTACGATCAGGGCTGTACGAAGAGGTACCATAAAAAGTACTCCTAAAATACCACCGCAAAGAGCGATCAATGCAATAGATACGAAAGATGGAGCACTCACTCCACTTCCTTTTTCTGATGCCCAGATAAAAATAGCAGGAATTGTAAAAATTGCTCCTGCCGCTAATGATTCACCTGCTGAACCAATTGTCTGTACCATGTTATTCTCAAGAATGGAATCTTTCTTTAAGATCATTCGGATCACACCCATAGAAATAACTGCCGCTGGAATAGAGGCTGATACAGTCATACCAACTCTTAATCCTAAATAAGCGTTGGCACCACCAAATATAACCGCTAGGATCATACCAAGAATTACTGATGTAACTGTAAATTCAGGTAACACTTTATCTGCGGGAATAAATGGCTTAAAGTCATTTTTCTTTTCCATTTTTCTCTCCTATTTTCAATATATATTTCACTGTATCTCTCTATTATACTAAATTGTTGAAGAAAATGGAACCCCTTATTTTTTAAGATTCTAACCCGTCATTCAACACATCTTACGTTTTTCCCTGATTTCATCCAATAAGTCACTTGCTCCACTTCCCAATAAAAACCACAATTCCATCAAACATTTCATATTATCTGTCTGAGAAAACCTTAATTCTTATCTGATACCATTCTCCATACACACCACATTAAATTGGCCAACTCCACAACTTAAAATTTAAAATAAATCCAGCATATTATCCAAATATACTTCTTCCCTCACATGAATCTGATATTCTGGCTTTACCATATAATAAAGCAGAAACTCCAATACTAAAGCACTTCCAAGGCTTCGTCCTTCTATTTTGAAATTAGAGAACCCCATTGGCAAGTAAGTATTTTTAATATCATCAACACTTATAAATCCTGGATTTTTCATTGCTTTTGAAAAGCGGTATCCTTGATCAGCTTCTGGTGCTTGGCAGATATGTTCTGAAATATTTTCTCCTAAATTTTTCCTGCTGACTGTTTCGTAGCACTGCTTTCTTTCCTTACATCCATACCAACAGCATTCATTGCATAAGAATTCTACCTTATCTTTTTCCACGTTTGATAATTTTTTCAATTGATCAAATGCTTTATTCAAGCGAAAATCTGGTACAACGTATTTAAAATCTTCTTTCTTTACCTCATTTAAAAATTCTTCAAAGTTTGTTAAAACTTTTGTCGTTGAAGAAACAAAATATAAGCCTTTGTAATGTTTTTTTATATAGTCAAGTAATAAATCAGAATAGATGATCACACCATTTCTTTTTTGCCCTGTTTCTTCAAATAATTTACATAATTCATTACATTTCCTATCCGACAGATGTTCTTCTCTTAACAAACTATTGCTAAACGTTAGTCGTGCCGAGATTCCATATTCTTTCATTAATTCTAAAGCTTCTTCTGGATTATCCGAACCAAAGCCAGCACGACCTCCTCCCCAGATACAATCCGCCGGAGATCCATAGATAGAGCTGATTTCACACCATTCATAAAAATATTCTCTATGTTTTCTATATAATGGAAGAAATACGCAATACAGCTCATAAAATTCAAATAGTCCTGGTAGATGATAGTATGCTTTTTTATTTAACTTTTCCATATAGTGATACTCTCCAATTTCTTACTTATCTTTCTATTTATTAATATGCCAAAGATTATGAAACATCTCTAACTATACTGTTCTGGCCTTCTGGTTATGCATTGCCTAAACATGCATTTCCCATTCAAACGTCTCCATTGGTTCTGCTTTCGTATTCGCTGTTGGAACTATGACCAGATCCGCACCTTTGCTTTGTCACAGTATTGCAGACTTTTGTCAAGATTTTTTTGTATGTCTGTTTTCATGTTCATTTGTACTAGTGCAAGTTTCATTTTCCTCTCCTTCAAAATCTTTGTTGTTTCTCCTATTATATCAGTTCTTAATCAAATCTAACACTCTGATCTTTGAGATTATCATCAAAACATGATACAATAGCCTACAGTGTAAAATTTACATAAGAGCGGAGAATTATTACAATGGAAAAAGACCTTACTACTGGAAATATCACACCACATTTATATTGTTTTTTCTCTTGTATTGTCTATTCTTTGCATCTTATTTGCTTACCCAATCCTGACCTTAATGCAGGTGGATTTCGTGATCATTCCTATGACAAAACTTTATTTAAGGATTATTTTTTCTGGGCTTATCTTTACATTTATGTATAATTGCTTTGCAAGTACGCTTCGTGCTCTTGGAGACAGCAAGTCTCCTCTTTATTTTTTGATCATCAGTTCTGTTGTCAATGTATTTGGAGATCTTATTTTTGTGCTTATTTTTCATATGGGAAGTGAGGGATGTGCGATTTCTACTGTATTAAGTGAAGCAATTTCCTGTATTCTTTGTATCATTTATATTCAAAAGGAAGTCCCAATCCTGCGACTTGGCAAGAAATGGCTCATCTTTGATCCATCTCTTTTAAAACAGACGATTGCTTACGGATGGGCTTCTGCGATGCAGCAAGCAACCGTACAGCTTGGTAAGTTGGGTGTGCAATCTATTGTAAACTCAATGGGTGTCTTTGTGTCCGCTGCCTTTGCAGCTGTAAACCGTATCGATGATTTTGCCTATATGCCACAGCAAAATATTGCTCATGCGATGACAGCTTTGATGGCACAAAATAAAGGTGCAAAAAAGACCGATCGTATTAAGGCTGCTTTTCGTTGTGGAATGAAGATTGAACTTTTTTATGGAATTTTTATCTTTTTTGTATGCTTCTTTTTGGCTCACCCATTGATGCAGCTTTTTTCAAATGATCCTGTCGTGTGCAAACATGGTGTGACTTATTTGAAACTAATCTCTTTGATGTATCTGTTCCCTGCAGTTACAAATGGAGTTCAGGGATATTTTCGCGGAATCGGAGATCTTAAGATTACTTTGATCAGTAGTTTTGTGAATATGTCGGTTCGTGTGATATTTGCGGCTGTTCTTGTGTTTCATTTTTCCTTGCAGATCGAAGCATTGCCATTTTCTTATCTTGCCGGGTGGATTGGAATGCTTTTAGCAGAGGTGCCATTGCTTTTGAGGAAATTTTAATTTGTGGTTGATGATGGAAATTATTGGTGGAATATTATAAAAAGGGTTATCTGTCTGTGACGTGCTCTCGCTCGACTCACACGCAGCTGTACTAAGCTCCTGAATGGTCTAACGACCATCCACTCGCTAAGTGCAGGCGTGTTCCTACGGTCGCAGACAGATAACCCTTTTTATAATATTTAAATAATTTGCGTGATCGAAACCACTACCGAACACGTGTGGAGAATGTTATTGGCTATAAATTAGGAATTTCTCAGACAGAGGATTGAAGCTTTGAATGTATTTTAAACATCTCGTCAAATCGGTGTTCTTAAACTCCTTTCATCTTCCGTCAACGAATACAAAACTTATCAACCAACATCGTTTAACATACACACTGTGTAGTGATTTGAATAGCGTTCCTTTGTATTAGTCAGAAAGAAGATAAGAAGAAATATTTATCTTCTTTCTGACTAATATATACAACACTACCTACAAATGAGAATTTTATCTTGGTGTCAGCTCCAAATACATATTCTTATACTGCCATGCACTTGTCTCCCAAGATACATCTTTATTCATATCGCGAATGACCATATCATCCCAGTTTGCTCGATTTTCAAAGTAGCAGGTCTTTGCTCTGTTGATCGTATCATAGAGCAGACCGCCTTCATATCTATCAAATGTAAAGCCATTTCCCGTATTATCAAACATGTTATATGGCTGAACGGTATCTCTAAGTCCTCCTGTTTCTCTTACGATTGGAATCGCACCGTATCTCATAGCGATCAGCTGTGTCAGTCCGCATGGTTCGAATCTTGATGGAACTAAGAGGGCATCACATCCTGAGTAAACGTTGTGAGCTACATTCTCATTGTAGGCGATATAAGCACAGAAGCTTCCCTTGTATTGATTCTCATAAGAACGGAATGCATCTTCATACCAGGAATCACCTGTACCAAGGACAACGACCTGTGTATTTTCATCCATGACACCTGGAATTACATCATTTACAAGATCCAGTCCTTTCTGGTTTGTCAGACGAGAAATCAGTCCGATCACCATTTTATTTTCGTCTACTTCTAAACCTAAAGATTCCTGCAGTGCTTTCTTATTGATCTTTTTATTTTCGATTGCATTGCTTGCATCATAATTGGCTTTTAACAGTTTGTCTGTGGATGGATTCCAGATATTAACGTCAATACCATTTACAATTCCTCTGATCTTATTTTGATGATATCTTAGGTGCTCTGCAAGTCCTTCTCCGTATTCTTCTGTCTGAATCTCTCCTGCATATGTATTACTTACAGTTGTAAGTCTATTGCAGTATGTGATTCCTCCTTTTAACATATTCGCATCTAACCAGTTTTGAGTCAGGCAGTCTTTGTTAAATACATAGTCCGGAAGTCCTGACCAGTATTGGATCATCTTTCTATCATAAATACCTTGGAATTTGAGGTTATGTATCGTAAGTACTGCACTTGCACGTCCTACATTTGTATCGGCAAAACATGTTCTTAGATACAATGGCACCAAAGCTGCCTGCCAGTCATGGCAATGTACAACATCTGGAACCCAATCCAGATAATTAAGTGCCGCCAATGCTGCCTTGGAAAAATAACAAAACTTTGGAATATCATCGATCAGATTTGTATATGGATTACCCCAGGAGAAAAATTCATCATTGTCGATAAAATCATAAACAACGCCGTCTTCCTGATATTCCATAATACCAACATAGTATTGTTTTCCATCAGAGCAAAGGTTCATATAAAAAGAGCCTTTATACTCCATCTTTTCTTGATATTCCCAAGGAATACATTTGTATCTTGGAAGAATAACCTTCACATCAACATTTAATTTTGCAAGACTCTTTGGCAATGCAGACATGACATCTCCAAGTCCTCCTGTTTTTACAAATGGATAGCATTCTGAGCCAATGAAAACGACACTTCTTCTTGGTCCAAGATCTACATATTCCTTTGGTTGCTCCTGTTCTACAGGTGCTTCTTGTTTAGCAACTACTTCTTGCTCAACTGGAACAGTTTCTTTTTTAGTATCTTCTTTTTTTACAGTGGAAACAGCTTTCTTTTTCTTAGCTGCCTTTTTTTCTGTTGAAGCAGCCGCTTTTTTCTCTTCCGTATCTTTTACTGTCGGAATATCTGCTTTTTTCTCTTCCGTCTTCTTAACTGTTGGAACTATCTGTTTTTCTTCCGTTTTCTTTACTGCTTTAACAGCTGTAGTTTTTTCATCCGTATTTTCTACTGTTGAAATAGTAGTCTTTTCTGTATCCGTATTTTTCGCTGTTGCTGTAACAGCTTTTTTCGTTCTAGTCTTTGCATTCGCTCTTGTCTTGCTTTTTGTTCTGCTTTTTCTGCTCATATTTGCCTCCAATCTGCAAAATAAGTCCTACACTTTGTAATAAATCTGATGATATTCTCATCTATATTTTTATTATATCACAAAAATAACGGCACTGTATATCACTTTAGTAATATACAATGCCTCATCATCACATTTCTATTATCTATGCAAATTCCCAATTTTGTGAAACTGCATTTGCAACCCGCTTGTGAAAAATTTTATTCTTCCTGCTGATTATAATCAATGATAATCTTCTTACAATCCCCACATCGATAAGCAACGCTTTCATATTCCAATGGTTGATCTGCAAACCATCCAGAGCTAACTGCTAATACTCTCTTTTTTCTATTCCATCCAAGACCATGCTTTGACTGAATATATCCTTTTTCCATTTCTTTGTTACAATATGGACACTTCATCCTCATCCCCTCCATTTCATTGTAACATATCAAAGTTTCTTTTAATCTTTCGATTAATTACTTATATTTTACCACAACTTTCTACCTGTCGCTATTTTTTCCATAAATAATTCCTTTTTCAAATGCAAATATCCACACAATCCATGATCATCTTCTTACACCTTGCATATCCCAACTGTGAACTGTTTAATAACAATGTATAATTCTTAGCCATTCCCCATTTTTGTTCCGTATAGAAATTATAATTTGTCCTTCGTCTTTTATCTGTATCCTTTATCAGTTTCACTGCCCCATCTTCCGTAACATCATATAACTTACAGATACGTTTGATCTTCTCTGGCATATCTCCATATATAAATACATTCAGCACATCTTCTCTATCTTTCAATATAAAATCTGCATTTCTTCCAATCAAAACACAAGGCTCTTTTTCTGCGATTTCCAGGATTACTTTTCTCTGTGCCTCATACAACATATCATCCACGGATTTTCCTGTAATATCACGACCTGAAAATGCATAGGCAAAAAATCCTCTTTTGGGTGATAATTCTGCATTTTCTTCGATATATTCTGGTGATAATCCAGATTGTTGTGCAATCTGATCTATGATATTTTCACTGTAATAAGCAATTCCAAGCTGTTTTGCCACTTCTTCTCCAATAAAACGGCCGCCACTTCCAAATTCTCTACTGATCGTAATGATTCTTTTTGCCATGATACTTTCCTCCTTCTTAATGTGTTAACCGATCCACTTTTGTTTTTCTTATCTTCTTTAAAAAGACAAATCCGATCAAACATGCCGCAAGTTCCGTGATTGGAAATGCCCACCAAATCAAAGATACTCCTGCCTTGGAATTTCTTACAAAGACTGAAAAAATTCCTGCCAGTGGTAAGATGATCACAAGCTGTCTAAGCAATGAAATAATGAGTGATTCCATACCACCATCCAATGCCTGATAGATTCTCTGGTATGCCACATTAATTCCTGCGAAAATAAAGCTGATCGAGATAATCCTCATTGCACCGATAAAATATTCTCTAGAACTTCCTGCATTAAATAATATTGCAAAAGAACCTGGGAATATTTCTGTGATCAAAATTCCAAAGATCATTAATGCACTCGTATACATCAGTCCATATTTGATTCCATCTTTGATCCTCTTTTTGCTTCCCATTCCATAAGAAAACGCTATGATCGGTGTGATCGCATCTCTTAGTCCGAATGCTAAGAATAAGACAAACTGTTGTACTTTATAAAACAACCCGTAAGCTGTCTGGGCGGAAGGGCTGAATTTTAAAATAAGATTCATTACATATACCATAATGGACATCAATGCCTGTGCAATGATGGCTGGAAGTCCAATTGCATATATTTCTTTGATAATTCCAACATCTGGCTTCATATACTTTGCTCCATGTTCAAATTCTTTGTTTAATTTTATATGAAAGATAAACAATAACACTGCGGATGCTACCTGTCCGATGACCGTTGCATAAGCTGCGCCTTGAACTCCCATTTCTGGAACTGGACCAATTCCATAAATCATGATCGGATCAAGAATGATATTTACCACTGCACCCACAACCTGACCGATCGTTGAATAGAAGGATCGGCCTGTTGCCTGTAATAACTTTTCAAATAGTGAAAAGAATATAATCCCCACAGAAATTACACCACATATTCTAAGGTAACTTGTTCCCATAGAAATTACTTGTGGATCAACAGTCTGGGATGAAATATATGCTTCTACTCCCAAAATTCCAAATAATAAACAGATCACATAAATGATCACGCCCAAAAACAGACTATTTCCAGCAACCTTGGCTGCCTTTTTATGATTTCCCTGTCCAAGCGTCCTTGCAAGAAGTGCATTCGTTCCTACGCCCGTTCCGATTCCTACCGCAACCATCAGCATCTGAACTGGAAATACCAGTGTCAAGGCATTTAAAGCTGCCTCGCTTCCTACTCTCATATTCCCTACAAAGGCACTGTCTACAATATTGTAAACTGCCTGCAATGCCATCGATAAGATCATTGGAATTCCCATCTTGATCATGAGTTTATTGACTGGCATGTCCTTCATCTTGTTACTTTCTGCCATTTTTATTTTTTCCTCCTTTTTCTACATAAAAAAAGTGTGTAGTTTATCAGAATAAGCTGGACTTACGCTGATTCGCTACACACTTTTTAATGACATTTTATGATTTTAAAAATAGAAAAAACGAGTGGCAAAAACTGGATTTACGCTTGTTTGCTACTCGTTTGGTTTTTATTATATTTTGATTTTTTGAAAAAGTCAAATGAAAAAATATATTATTTTAATTTCCGATAATATATATAAAACATAGGCCCTGTCGTACAAACAGCCATTGTATCTACAATCGGTTCTGCCAGATAAACACCCATTGCCGCTAGTCCACTGCATAAATGATCGTATCATTACTTGCACCAAACAACTGTAAAATATTTTTTCCAAAAAGCAACATGATCACTGTTAATATGACTGATAATACAATCAACATCCATGTACAACTTCCCATCACTTTTTCTGCCCCTTCAATATGTCTAATGAACATCTTGTCTACCAGATTGTATAAAATATTGATAAAAAAATATTAGAGCTAGATAAAGGAATCTACAAAAAACATTCTGAAAAAAATAAAATTATTCCTTCAGCTTACGTGTTGATCATTAAATCCCCGCAATTTATTAATTAATATTTAATGCACATTATCATAATTACAAATCTGGATTGCCGCACCATTTTCCATAAGAGAAAATCCATGTTTTTGGTAAAATGGTACATTATTTTTATCTTCTGGCATTTCTGTATCGTCTAAAACTCTTGTTAATCCATATTCCAGAGGGCACCTTATGTCTTCTTCTAATTTCTTTTGATATTTCGCCATATAAAAATCCCCTTCTAACTATTCTTTTGCTTTATTATAGCTTGAAGGTGATGATTTTAAAGTTACTATTAAATTTA